>SDBV01004789.1_pt1 | contig 19274 bp, 17 predicted proteins | sample 2277081 | NCBI WGS metagenome assembly SDBV01 (sample SAMN10402039, study PRJNA504765) | marine sediment metagenome | isolation source: marine sediment core GS10_PC15, 223 cmbsf | place: Arctic Ocean: Southern Knipovich Ridge | collected 2010
GGCTGCGGCACTTTCCGACAGAAATCGAAACCCTCGAGCAGCTCGGCCTCGAAAACTACCGCGAGTGGTTCGCTTCTTTGAAGCGCCACGAAATCGAAGCGGACGTCGAAGAGAACGGAACCCTTTGGGTTGCGACGGCTCCCTATCAGGTCGAGAACCTGCGCGAGCACGTTGCGGATCTCCGACGATTCGACGGAGCCGTGGAGTGGTTCGACCGCGATGCCGTCCGCGCCCAGGTCGATTCTCCCACCTACCTCGCGGGAGTCTGGATTCACCGCGCAGCCATCGTCGATCCGGCTCGACTCTGCTGGGGGCTGCGCGATGCCATCTTGCGCCTCGGCGTACGCCTCTACGAGAGTTGTCCCGTCGAGCAAATCGCGCGCGCGGGCGCCGGAATCGAATTGCGCTGCGCGTCGGGCAGTGTCCACGCCCGCAAGGCCGTGCTCGCCACCAACGCGTTTCGCAGCCCGCTGTACCGCATGCGCAGGGCGTCGATCCCGATCTGGGACTACGCGCTGACGACGGAGCCACTGTCGAAGAGCCAGCTGGAGAGCCTGGGGTGGCGCAACCGCCCACGGGCGGCGGGTTTCCTGGGCGTTCGGATACACGGGCATGGGATTGGTCGCATCCCGATTTGGGGCGCGGGTGGCACTCGACCTGCTCGATCGCCCCGAGACGCCCCATCTAGCGCTCAATTTTGTGCGCAAGCGCTCTGTTCCGTGGCCTCCCGAGCCGATCCGCAGCATCGCGGTCCAGTTGACCCAGCGCGGGCTTGCACGCGCGGACGAAAACGAGGGACGGCGCGGCCTCTGGTTGCGCATACTCGATTGGGCCGACCTCGGATTCGATTCCTGACCCCCCACCCCCGGTGAGGAGCCCTTGGGAGCCTTCGAGATTCTCTCTACACTCACGCGTCCCTGGCGGAGTCAGACGAGGTTTTCAAAATGCGAAGTGAATCAAAAGTCGTCGTGATCGGCGGTGGTGTCGCGGGTTGCAGCGTCCTCTATCACCTGACGAAGCTCGGATGGAGCGACGTCATGCTCGTGGAGGAAAACGAACTCACCAGTGGCTCGACGTGGCACGCGGCGGGTCTGTGCACGCAGATGATCTCGAGCTGGAACCTGATGAAGGTTCTCCAGTACAGCCTCCAGCTCTACAACTCGCTCGAAGCCGAAACCGGGCAGGCAGTCGACTTCCACCAGTGCGGGAGTTTGAGGATCGGAACCTCGCAGAATCGCGTCGACGAATTCCACAACCGCAAGGGAATCGCGGAGACACTCGGCATTCCGTTCGAGGTCATCACTCCCGATCGCGCGCGCGAACTCCACCCGCTTGCCAACTTCGACGACGCCAAGGCGATCGCCCACATCCCCACAGACGGTTACGTCGATTCGGCCGGCGTCGCGACTGCGCTCGCAAAGGGAGCCACGCTGGCTGGCGCCGAGATCAACCGCAACACCAGCGTGAAGGCGATGCGACAATCCGGCGACGGCTGGATTCTCGAGACCAACAAGGGCGAGATTCGCGCGAACATCGTCGTCAACGCCGCCGGACAATGGGCGCGGCAGGTCGGCAAGCTGGTCGGACTCCAACTTCCGATCATCCCCGTCGAGCACCACTACCTCATTACCGAACAGCTCAAGGTCGTGCAGGATCTGCAGGTCGAGCTGCCGGTGCTGCGAGACCCGGATTCGTCGTTCTACATCCGCGAAGAGGGCGGCGCCTTGCTGGTCGGCCCCTTCGAACGCAACACGGTGGCGTGGGCGGTCGACGGAATTCCGGAAAACTTTCACAGCAGTTTGCTCGAGCCCGCGATGGAGCGGCTCGAGAAATCGCTCGCGGGCTGCGCCGAGCGAGTGCCCGCATTCGCAGACGCGCCGATCCGGACGATCATCAACGGACCGGACGGCTACACGCCGGATGGCCACTGCCTGATGGGCCCCGTTCCGGGCCTGAAGAATTACCACGTCCTCGCGGGCTTCAGCATCTTCGGCATCGTCTTCGGCGGAGGCTCGGGCAAGTACGCAGCGGAGTGGATCGTCGACGGACAGCCCGGTGACAACATGTGGGAACTCGACGTTCGGCGCTTCGACGACTACGCGGGCTCGTCGAAATACGTCGTGGCTCGGAGCCTCGAGGTCTACGAGCGCGAGTACTCGATCCACTATCCGGAAGAAGAACTCCCGGCCGGGCGCCCGCTAAAGACCGGACCGCTCTACGACAAGCTGCTCGCGAAGGGCGCCGTCTACGGTGCGCGCTTCGGTTGGGAGCGACCGCTCTGGTACGCCAAACAGGGCCCCGCGGAAGATGCGTATTCGTTCCGTCGATCCAACTGGCACGACGCCGTCGGCGAAGAGTGCCGGGCCGTCCGGTCGTCGGTCGGCGTACTCGACCAGTCGAGTTTTGCGAAATACGAAGTCTCCGGCCCCGGCGCGGAGCGCTTTCTCGACTACCTCTGCGCGAACAAGCTCCCGAAAACCGTCGGTCGAATGGTTCTGACACAAATGTGTACGCCGCGGGGCGGGATCGAGTGCGACCTTACCGTCACCAAGCTCGGCGAAAACCACTACTACCTGGTTTCCGCAGCCGCGACCGAGTTGCACGACTACGCGTGGATCGAGCGACACCTGCCCGAAGACGGCAGCGTCCGGCTCGAGAACACCACGAGCCAGATCGCAACCTTGACGCTCGCGGGGCCGCGCTCGCGCGATCTGCTGCAGGCGCTGACCGACGCCGACATCTCGAACGAGGCGTTTCGATTCTTCCGCTGCAGGGATCTGCGCATCGGATGGGCTCCGGCTCGCGCGTTTCGGATCTCGTTCGTGGGAGAACTCGGTTACGAACTCCATCACCCGATGGAGTACCAGCGGCACATCTACGATCGCCTGATGGAGCAGGGTGAGCAATACGGGATCGTCGACTGGGGGTACCGCACCCTCGACTCGATGCGCCTCGAAAAGGCGTACCGCCTCTGGGGATCGGACATGTCCGCAGATTGGACGCCCCTCGAAGCCGGCATGGAGCGCTTCGTCGATTTCAACAAGGGCGACTTCATCGGGCGCGATGCACTGCTGCGCCAGCGAGAAGCGGGCGTCGAACGCACGCTCGCCTGCCTGGTCATCGACGCCAAAGACGCAGACGCGCGCGGCTTCGAACCGGTCTTCGCGAGCGGTAAGGCGATCGCCTACGTGGCATCCGGCGGGTACGGGCACACGCTGCATAAGTCGATCGCGTTCTCGTATCTGCCCGTCGCCCATAGCGAGCCAGGTACCGAACTCGAAGTTGGGATCCTGGGCGAACGGCGGCCCGCGACGGTGGTCGAACAACCGCTCTACGACCCAAAAAACGAGCGCCTGTTGGCTTAGACGGCTGCTCGCAGGGGGTAGACGCGGCTCGCCGCCCAGGTTCTCAATCCGGACCTCGGGCGGGTCCGACTCGACCGCCGATTTCGGCAGGGCTTCGAAGGTGGGGAATCGCGCTACACTTCCAGCTTCAGCCATTGCGCAACTCGAGCCAACGAGGATTTCCGTGCCCCAGGTTCAGATTCCCTCCACCTACCGCGTTCCCACGAAAGGCGAAGGCCGCATCGAGGTCGAAGCCAGCACCGTCAGAGCGTGCATCGAAGCCGTCGAGGCCCTCTATCCGGGTTTTCAGGAGTTGATCCTCAACACCAAGGGTGAACCGCACCTCTTCTCAAAGCTTTTCTTGAACGGAGAATTGCTCGACCGAGACGCCCTCGACACTCCGGTCTCCGGCGACGACATCGTCGCCGTTCTCGCACCCGCTGCCGGGGGATAACCCCGCGGGTGGTGTCCCCAGCGGCACGTCTTTTTGTTAATCTCGCCCCGTCCAATTAATGAAGGAGGCTCCTCCATGGGTGGTCCCACCGGCGATCGAATGATCCGCGTCGACATGACGAACCAGACCGCGAGCATCGAGCCCTATCCCGAGGACTGGAAGCTTCTGGGTGGACGATCTCTTTCCGCGCGCATTTTGCTCAGCGAATGCGATCCGACCTGCGACCCGCTCGGTCCCGATAACATTTTAGTGATCGCTCCGGGGCTCCTCGCCGGAACATCCGCTCCGACCTCTGGGCGCATCTCGGTGGGCGGTAAGAGCCCACTGACCGGCGGCATCAAGGAGGCCAATGCGGGCGGCGACCCCGGTCAGGACCTGATGAAAATCGGCTACCGCTGCATCATCGTGAAGGGACAGCCCGCCGATCCCGAACGCCGCTACGCGATCGACGTCACCGCCGACGAGGTCAAGATCAATCCCGCCGACGAGCACAAGGGCAAGTGGAACTACAAGCTCATCGAGGACCTGGCAAAGACCTACCCGGCGAAGGCCTCGTTCATTTCGATTGGGCCCGCCGGAGAGATGAAGCTCAGCGGAGCCTCGGTAGCCTGCACGGATCACGACCAGGATCGCCGACCCGCGCGTCATGCGGGTCGGGGTGGACTCGGCGCCGTGATGGGGAGCAAGGGCGTCAAGTACATGTCGATCGATGCCAGCAAGCGACCCACGCGCAAGCCCGAGAACGCCAAAGAGTTCTCAGCGATGTCGAAGAAGTACACCAAGGACTACCAGGAAGGGCCCGGGAAAGAGCTCTTCCCCAAGTGGGGCACCAGCGCGCTCGTCACATTCGCGGACAGCATCTACACGTTCCCGCACAAGAACCGCGTCGAGGGACGTTCGCCAGATGTCGAGACACTCGACGGCATGCGGATCGTGGAGTCGTTCGAAGAGCGCGGCGGCGGCATGCACAACTGCATGACGGGCTGCATCGTGAAGTGCAGCAACATCGTCAACGACAAGGATGGCAACTACAAGACGTCGGCACTGGAGTTCGAAACGCTGACCCTGCTCGGCTCGAACTGCGGCATCGCGAGTTGGGAGGACGTCGCAGACCTCGATCGACTTTGTGACGACATCGGACTCGACACGATCGAGACCGGAGCCGCCATCGCAATCTACATGGATTCGGGCGCGATGGATTTTGGCAACGCCGAGGGCGCCAAGAACCTGCTACAGGAGATCGCCGAGGGTACCGAGATCGGCAGGGCGATCGGCAACGGCGCCGTCGCCACTGGGCGCCGGCAGAAGCACAAGCGCGTTGGAACCGTGAAGGGGCAGGCGCTACCCGCTTGGGATCCGCGCCCCCTCAAGGCAGCGGGCATCACCTACCTCACGAGCCCGATGGGCGCCGACCACACCGCGGGCCTCGTGGTGGACCCCGGACAGTCCATCGATGACATCGCGCAGGCCTCGCAGGAAGCGCAAATCCTGAACACGGCGATCGATTCGTCGGGTTTCTGTCAGTTCCTGATGACCAGCATCCAGGAGATCAGCGAGTTCTACAGCCACTTCTTGGGCGAAAAGGTGGCGCGCGAGAAGATCGCCGACATCGCCTGGCAGTGCATGCAAGAAGAGTGGGAGTTCAACCGACGCGCGGGCTTCGGCCCCGAAGACGACGAGATGCCGGCCACGATGAAAGAAGACGGGATCGGACCGGAGAAGACCGTCTGGGACGTCCCACAGGAAGTGGTCAACAAGGCGTACGAGCGCTTCGAACCCCGCGAGGAACTCTTCACCCAAAAGCCCGCATAAGGCCCGCAAATGAGTACGACAGAAGATCTCTACAACGAGTACCTGATCACGAGCATGGTTCCCGGCTTTGCGCCCATCGAGGTCGAGCGAGCCAGCGGGACCATGTATTACGCCACCGATGGACGGGAATACCTGGACTGCTTCAGCGGAATCGCGGTCACGAACGCGGGGAGCGGCCACCCGAAGATCACCGCCGCTGCCAAGGAGCAGATCGACAAGCTCATCCACTGCTGCACCTACGTCTACTACAACCCGAGGGCGGGCGAGCTCGCCAAGCGAATGGCCGAGGTCACGCCGGGCCGGCTGCAGAAGAGTTTCTTCGGTAGCAGCGGTGCGGAGGCAATCGAAGGCGCGCTGCGCCTCGCGAAGCACTACACGGGCAAGAACGAGATCATCGCCCTGACCCACAGCTTCCACGGGCGGACCAATGCCACGCTCTCGATCACGGGCAACAGCGGGCGCAAGATCAGCGGCGGCCCCTACCTATCGGGTATCGCGTTTGCGCCGGCGCCCCACTTCTATCGCTGCCCGTTCGGGTCTGCGACGGAAGAAGAATGCGGCGAGCGCGCCGCGAGCTACCTGGCCGACGTCATCAAGTACCAGACCGCCGGCAATGTCGCGGCCTTCGTCGCCGAGCCGATTCTCGGCGAGGGCGGAATCATCACGCCGCCGGCGAACTACTTCAAGCTCGTCAAGGAGATCCTCGAAGCAAACGACATTCTCTTCATCTGCGATGAAGTCCAGACCGGCTTCGGTCGATCGGGAAAATTCTTCGGGATCGAGCACTACGGCGTCGATCCCGACATCATGACGACCGCGAAGGGCATCGCCGACGGTTTTCCGTTGGGCGCGTTCACAGCGACGCCTGAAATCGGAGACGCGTTTACGGTGGGCAGCCACCTGTCGACCTTCGGTGGCAATCCGGTCAGTTGTGCGGCCGCGCTCGCCAACATCGACGTCATGTTCGACGAGAAGCTTCCCGAGAACGCGGCAGTGCGGGGTGCGCAGCTCACGGCCGGGCTCGAGAAGATCCGAGCCAACAACAAACTCATCGGCGACGTTCGTGGCAAGGGATTGATGATCGGCATCGAACTCGTGAAGGATGCCGACAAGACACCCGCCGCAGCTGAAGCCGGGGAAGTGCGCCGCCTCTGCCGCGAAGCCGGCATCCTCGTCGGTGTCGGGGGATCGCTCGGAAACGTCGTGAGGCTCCAGCCGCCGCTGGTCATCACCGAGGAAGAGTGCGCCCGCGTGCTCGAAACCCTCGAGAGGGTGCTCGCCGATACTGCGCGCGCCCTCTAGCGGGCGAATCCTGCAGATTCGCTTGCGGCGTTGCGCTCCCAGGGCAGCCAGGAGGCTGCTCTAGCTCTCGGAAACTGCGATGCCGTGGGCTTCGCCGACTGCTCGGGTGAGCAGACGGCCATCTCGCGTGTTGACCGCCAAGCGGAATCCGTCGTCAGCCGCAGCCAATCGATCAGAACCTTCGTTCGCCAGCCGCAACACCCACGGCAGCGTCGCGTTCGTGAGCGCCTGGGTGCTCGTGCGGCTCACCGCGCCCGGCATGTTGGCCACGCAGTAGTGGACGACGCCGTCGACCAGGTAGATCGGGTCTGCGTGTGTCGTGGCGTGCGTCGTCTCCACGCATCCACCCTGGTCCACCGCAACGTCGACGATGACCGAGCCGCGCTTCATCGTCGACAGGTCGGCCCGGCGGATCAGGCGCGGAGCCTTCGCTCCCGGGATCAACACGGCGCCGACGACGAGGTCGGCCCGCGTCAGCCCATCGCGAATCGCGTGGGGGTCGGAGTAGATGGTGGTGACGTTGGGCGGCAAGATCTCCGACAGAAAGCGGAGGCGGTCGAGATCGCAGTCGAGGATGGTCACGTAGGCGCCGAGCCCCGCGGCCATCAATGCGGCGTTGGCCCCCACCACGCCTCCCCCGATGATCAAGACATCAGCGGGCTCGACGCCCGGTACGCCACCGAGCAGAACGCCGCGCCCCTGCTGGGGCCGCTCGAGATACTTGGCACCTTCCTGGATCGAGAGCCTTCCGGCCACTTCACTCATCGGCGTGAGCAGGGGCAGCGTCGGTCGCCCGTGTTCGGTGCGACCTTCGAGGGTTTCGTAGGCGATCGCCGTGATGCCCTGATCGAGGCAGCCGCGCGTCAACGCCTCGTCGGCTGCGAAGTGAAAGTAGGTGAAGACATTCTGCCCCCGTCGCATCAGGGGAATCTCGGCCGGCTGCGGCTCCTTGACCTTGACGATGAGTTCGGATTCGCCCCAGATTTCCTCGGCGGTCTCGACGATCTTCGCCCCCGTCGCCAAGTAGCGGTCGTTTTCGAAGCCCGAACCCTCGCCCGCGTCCGCCTCCACCAGCACCGTATGTCCGTCACTCGCCAGGAGCTCAGCGCCCACGGGCAGTAAACCAACGCGGTATTCGTCGGATTTCACCTCACGCAATACGCCGACGATCATCTCGCTCTCCTACACGCCAGGGCCGCCCCAGCCGCGCCAATGCAACCAACAGAACGCGAGCTTGTCAATCGAAATCCGAGAGCCAGATCGAACCACCGCAGCGTACCTTCGACCGCGGAAACCGGAGGTCGAAGGTTTCGAGTCCGCGCTGCACTTCAGCGCGCGCGTCGGGCATGGTCTCGCCGTGCTCACGCAACAGCGAACTGTTCCGCCGCTTGAACCGGCAGCGCGTGTCGGTCCGAAACCCGTCGCAATCGGGCGAGCCCCGGACCGCCGCAATCCCGGTGGCGGGTGCCTCGCAAGCGCGCCCTGCGCCGCGGTTCGGGGCCGGCTCGGCAATCGGTAGGCAATCCGCTGTTTGCATGAATCAACAGGCCTTTTCATTAATTCACGCAAGTTATTGATATCAAAGGAAACAATATATAGGCTATTAGGAATAGTTAACGCTTCGACGGAGTTTCTCCATGGCGATCGACGTCGGCCCCCGGTTGCGCGAGGTGCGCGAGCGCAGCGGCCTGTCACAGCGCGCGCTCGCGAAGCGCAGCCACATCAGCAACGCGACGATCTCCCTGATCGAGTCGGGCAAATTGAACCCGTCGGTCGCGGCCCTCAAGCGCATTCTCGATGGTATCCAGATGGACCTCTCCACATTCTTCGCCACCGAAACTTCCGAATCGGAGCCCGTCGTCTACCGCGAATCCGAATTGGTGGAGATCGGGCGCGGCAAGATTTCCTACTGGCAGGTGGGGCGCCAACTCGCGGACCGGAGCATGCAAATTCTCCACGAGCGCTACGCACCGGGATCGGACACTGGCAAGGTGACGCTGCATCACAAGGGAGAGGAGGGCGGTGTCGTAATCCGCGGCCATCTGGAGCTCACCGTGGATGGTGAGCGGTACGTACTCGGTCCGGGTGATGCGTATTATTTCGACAGCACACGCCCGCATCGATTTCGAAATGCGGGTTCCGAAGAGTGCGAGATCGTGAGCGCCTGCAGCCCGCCGAGTTTGTAACTCGAAGTCGACGCCAGACGCGAAGCCGCCGAACTGGTCAACCCGCTCATCGGGCTCCGCTCCCCAGCGATCCAGTTCGGCGGCTCGGTGACAACTCGTCTGAAGGTCCAGCCCGCGATGATCGGGGCCCGGCGGGAGAGATTGGTCGGCGGGGTATTTCCCCTCTCCACCGCCGGCCCCCACTCTGCGGTCCGGGTCGTAAATCCCCGGGCCATCATCGAAGAGAACGGCCGCTCAACGTCCGCCCTACAAATCGCCCTCAGGCCAGCTCTGATTCTTCCAACACCGCAAATCAGAGACTAAACAGAAGCCGGCGTTTGCGCTTGATCGGAAGCTGATCGCTTCCTGATCTTTTTCTGATTTGACGCCCGCAAGCGAATCTGCGGGATTCGCCAACTAGCGTTTGGGGAGGTAGGGGTCGAAAGCCACTCCGATGCCCTCGCTGAGATGGTCACTTTCTTTCAGGAGGTCTTCTTTCAGCAAGAGCCCGGGGCTCATCGTATATTCTGCGCCGGTCATGTCGATATCGTGGGCCAGGTCCAACCCGCCGTATCTCTGAAATATCAGATCACCGTCCGGATCAAACACCATCACGTGCAACGAAACACCAGAGATCTCCACGGTGAGCGCACGTGCGAGTCCCTTCTTTTTCGCCTGGTCGGACAGGTTGATGACCTTCATTTTCCGAAACACCCCATCCCATTTGACCGTCCGATCGCGAGCCTTCGTGGTGCGATAGACGATCGACGGCGCAATCACCGCGTCGAAGGAGCGGACTTTCGCGAGGTGTGCGACATAGACACGCATTGCTGTTTCAAAATTATCTTCCAGCGCTTCTGATTTTTTCACCTCAATGATGCTCGCCGCCCAGCGCGCAGTTGCCTCTTTTCTCGAAAACGTCTCGAGCGTATTTCTGCGGTCGCGGATGTAGCCCGCAATGGCGCCAAACATGTCGTCCAGAACGGGACTGAACTCAGGCGGCGTCTTGATCGTGAGATTGACCGGCAAAACCATGAAGTGCCGAGGCTTGTTTGCGTCGGCTTGATCGAAAGTCCTCAAATTAGGGTCACTGGATCCGTGAGCACACGCAAACGCAAGAACAGCGAGCGCCGCAATCGAGCCGGCGAGTTTCAAACGAGGCCGGATTTTGTGCTCGGGAGTGGCATCAGCGCACCACCACCCACCTTCTAGCCGTCTGACCACCACTGACCTCCCAGGAATGCGATCCCATTTGGGGATCGCGTGACGCCGCAAGCGAATCCAAAGAATTCGCCAGCCAGGAATGCGATCCCATTTGGGGATCGCGTGCTCGACTGTAGCGGGTGGAGTGGGTCGCTTTCGAGCGACCTCGGGTATGATCATCCGACACCCTTCTCACGCTCTTGGGCTACCGCCATTGCCCTGATTTTCGGTGGGGGAGTTGAGCGCCAGGATCGAGCCCTCCAGCACACGGCCACGGGTATCGAACGCATGCAAAAGACCACACGACTCAGACGCTCATTGCTCTTCGTACCGGGTGCGGAGCAGAGGAAGCTCGATCGTTCGCGAGAGGCGACCGCAGACCTGCTCATCTTCGATCTCGAGGACTCCGTCGCGCCGGGACACAAAGCCCGCGCCCGTGAGCAGGTCGCGGATCACATTCGAAGCGTCGGATCCGGGGAGCCGGAAATAGCCGTTCGCGTGAACCCACTGGAGTCTCCAGACTTCGAACCAGACCTGGAAGCGGTGATATCGGCTGGCGCGCGCACGATCATGCTGCCAAAATCCCAGAGCCCAGAGGGCCTCGAGCGGGCCTCCGCGGCGGCGGCAAGGCTGGAGACGAGGCTTGAAGCCCCCAGTGGAAGCGTTAGGTTGCTCGCGCTGGTCGAGACCGCAGTTGGGATCTCGCGCGTGGAAGCGCTGGCCGGGGCCGATTCGCGAATCGATGCCCTGTGTTTCGGGAACGCGGATTTCAGCCTCGACATGGGGCTCCTCGAGGCCGACCCCTCGACGGGCGTCTTGCTACACGCGCGTTGCCGCCTCGCGATCGCCGCAGCCGCTGCCAAGGTGACGCCGATCGACGGAGTTTGCCTGGCGGTAAAAGACACGGCGGCGTTCTCGAAAGAGGGGAGCCTGGCGCTGCAATTGGGTTTCGAGGGAAAGCTCTGCATCCATCCGGCGCAGGTCGAAATCGCCAATTCGATCTTCACGCCAACCGCTGACCAGATCGAAGCGGCGCTGCGGGTAATCGAGGGGTGGGAGGCCGCGGTTGCGGACGGCAAGGGGGTCTTTACGCTCGACGGAAAGATGGTCGATCCGCCTCTAGTCGACATCCAACAGCGGGTGATCGATCGCGCAAAGCAGGCTGGCGTACTCGGAAAAGCGTGATTGGAATTGCCATGGACGAAAACAAAACGGCAACCGCAGAACCTCGAATCATCAGCGTCGAAGCTCCCTACTTCGAAGACCTGAGGGTGGGGCAGCTCTTTTCCGACGCTCCGGCCGTCACGCTGACAGCGGGGCATGCGGCTTTTCACGATGCGCTGTTCGGAGATCGGCTGCGACTCCCGCTCGACGCAATCCTTTGTGAAGAAGTGACGGGATCTACGCGCGCGCTCGTTCACCCGAATGTGATCTGTAACGTCTCCATCGGGCAGACCACCTCACCGACGCAGCGCGTCAAGGGCAACCTCTTCTACAGGGGACTCATCCTTCATCAGCCGGTCTTCGTCGGCGATACCCTGCGCACCTCGACGAAAATTGTCGCCCTCAAGCAAAACAGGGCGAAACCCGGACGTGACGCCACCGGAATGGCGGCCCTCGAGATTCACGTAGACAATCAGCGGGACGAAACCATCCTTCACTTTTGGCGTTGCGCAATGATTCCATGTCGCGATCCGAACGCAGTCACCGGGGCGAGCGATTCCTTCGACGCCATCCCGGCCGAACTCGACATGGAACAGGTCGAGGCCGCGGTTCCCGCCGGGTGGCGCCTGGCTGATTTCCAACGCGAGATTCCCGGCGAGCATTTCGAGGAACTCGCCGAGGGTAGCCGTTACCGCGTCGAAGCCAGAGATTCGGTCACGTCTGCACCAGAACTGGCGCGCCTGACGCTCAACATCGCAAAAGCGCACACCGATGCAGCGTCCAGCCCGTACGGCAAGCGCCTCGTTTACGGTGGGTACACGATCTCGATGGCATCTGCCCAGATCGTTCGCGCGCTTCCCAACCTCGTTACCCTGATCGCGTGGCGCAGTTGCGATCACACCGAACCGGTCTTCGAAGGTGACATCTTGCGCACGGAATTTACGATTGACGCAAAGCACACGCTCACGAGCGGCGGTGGTCTCGTCGACCTCCACGCCGTCGTGCACGCCACGCGCGGGGATCAGGCGCCAACGCTCGGTGCGGATGTCCCGGTGCTCGATTGGCGCGTCATCGCCTTGATGGCTTGATGCGAGTCAAGGGAGTTTCAGATTGACTGGCATTCTAAGCGGCATGCGCGTGGTCGAGGGGTCTGCATTCGTCGCAGCTCCTCTCGGAGGAATGACGCTCGCCCAGCTCGGGGCAGACGTGATCCGCTTCGATCCGATAGGTGGTGGTCTCGACTACGACCGCTGGCCGATCACCTCCGAAGGTCGCAGCCTGTTCTGGGCCGGCCTCAACAAAGGCAAGCGGTCGATCGCGATCGACATTCGCTCGCCCCGGGGCCAGCAGATCGTCCAGGATCTGATCTGTGCACCGGATCCAGAAGGAGGCCTCTTTCTCACCAACTTTCCCGCGCGCGGATGGCTCGACTACGGGGCACTCAAAGCCAAACGCCCAGATCTGGTGATGGTCAACATCTGTGGGCATCACGACGGTGGGACGGCCGTGGATTATACGGTGAACCCCGCCGTCGGTTTTCCCGCCGTGACGGGCCCGAGCGACGACCCGCGCCCCGTCAACCACCTCTTGCCCGCATGGGATGCGATCACGGGGCAGATGGCGGCCGTCGGATTGCTCGCCGCAGAACGCCACCGGCGCAACACCCGAGAAGGTCAGCTCGTGCGAATCGCGCTCTCCGATGTGGCACTCGCGATGATCGGTAATCTCGGCAAGATCGCAGAGGTGGTGATCAACGACAACGACCGCCCGAAAGACGGCAATTACCTCTATGGGGCCTTCGGTCGCGACTTTGAAACCCTCGAGGGGCAACGCGTGATGGTCGTGGCGCTGACGGACTCGCAGTGGAAGAGCCTCCTCAGGGCCACGGGGCTGGAGCCCGTGTTCGGCGAACTGGAAGAGCGAGTCGGTCTCGACCTCCGGCAGGCGGGAAACCGATACCGGGTGCGCCGTGAAATCGCGAAGATCCTGGAGCCCTGGTTTCACGCCCGGATGCTCGGCGAGATCCGCGAAATCTTCGACAAGAACCGCGTTTCCTGGTCGCCCTATCGAACCTTACGGCAGGTAGTCGAGGACGATCCGGAATGTTCGACGGAGAACCCGATGTTCTCGATGGTCGAACAGCCCGGGATTGGGACCTACCTGATGCCGAGCTCCCCACTGCAATTCGGCGCATCGCCCAGACTCGCCGCGACCCGCGCTCCGCTGCTCGGAGAACACACCGATGAGATCCTCTCGACGGTTCTGGAACTCAGCGATGCTGAAATCGCGAATTTGCACGACCAGCATGTCGTCGAGGGCCCCTGAAGGGTCGAGTGCGATCAATCACCGCGTTCGCGATCGGGCGGCTGGAGCGCCCGGGCCAGCGCAGAGCGCGGTGGCGCCCGGCCGCGTGGTAGAATTCCGCACGCGAGGGCAGAAAATCCGATGAGCACAGACCCCAGAAGACTTCCGGAGTTGCCCGATTCGCTCTGGGCGGCGACCGCAGCGCCGGGGCCCAACTGCCCGCCGCTCTCGGGTGATCGATTTACCGATCTCTGTGTGGTCGGCGGGGGCTTCACGGGGCTCTCGGCCGCCTACCACGCCGCGGAAGCCGGGGCCGAGGTCGTGCTCGTCGAGGCGGCGGAGCCGGGATGGGGAGCCGCCGGGCGCAACGGCGGCCAGGTGATCCCGGGACTCAAGCTCGATCCCGAGGATCTAGAGCGCCGCTTCGGCGCGCAGCGCGGGCGGCGCCTGGTCGACTTCGCGGGCGCCGCTCCGGATCTCGTGTTCGAACTCGTGGCCAAGCACCAGATCGACTGCGGGGCGCGGCGAAAGGGCTGGGTTCACGCGGTCCACGGCCGCGCCGCGCTGCGACGGGAAGAAGACCGGGTGCGCCAATGGCGGGCGCGCGGCGCGGCGCTCGAAATGCTCGATCGAGATCAAGTCTCGGCCGTTCTCGGAACCGACGAGTACATCGCGGGCATGCTCGACCCTCGGGGAGGCTGGCTGCAGCCACTCGCCTATGCGCGCGGCCTCGCTCGAGCCGCGCAAGGCGCAGGAGCGAGCCTGCACGGAAGGTCCCCCGCAACCCGCATCGATCGCGGCGCGGACGGATGGCGCATTGGTACTCCATCGGGAAACGTGACTGCGAAACAGGTCTTGATTTGCACCAACGCCTACACGAATGAACTCTGCCCGCGCCTGAGCAGAAGCCTGATTCCCGTTGCGAGCTACCAGGTCGCCACCGAACCGCTCTCCGATGAATTGCGGGCGCGCATCCTGCCGAAGGGACACGTATCTGGCGACACGCGCCGCTTGCTCAAATACTTCTGCATGACCCCTGAGGGTCGATTCGTGATGGGCGGGCGGGGGCACGTCCGCGAGAGCGAACGCCGTGAGTTCTACGCGCACATCATCGCTTCGATGCACAAGCTGTATCCGGAGACTTCAGGCGCGAGACTCGACTATTTCTGGAGCGGTCTAGTAGTCGTGACATTGAACCACCTGCCGAAACTCTTCGAGTTGGGGCCTGGTATGTGGAGCGGCGGTGGCTACAACGGGCGCGGCGTCGCGATGGCGACCGCGATGGGTCAATTGCTCGCGAAGTGCGCTGGCGGCGCGAACGCCAACAGCCTACCGCTACCGCCGACGAAGGCGCGGCCGCTACCGTTCCACGGTCTGCGCGGTCCGGCGATCGGTCTGGCCATGGGTTGGAAGCTACTGCTCGACACCTGGGAAGCGCGCCGTCGTTAGGCGCGACTGTTTTTCGCGCCTAACGCGAAAACGCGCCTCCGGGCGCGATTGCTCAGAAGCATTCGTCTGCGAAAGAAGGGCGGTGCAGCGTTAACGACGGCGCACCATCGCCGCGGACTCGGTCATGAGCGTGCCGTCGGGAAGAATCAGTGCGGGAATCTGGCCCAGCGGGTTCACAGCCAGAAACTCCGCACCCCGATTTTCCTCTTTTTCGAGATCGACCAAAACCTTCTCGTACGCGGCACCGATCTCCTCGAGGAGCACCTCCGGAGTCATGGAACCCGCCGATTTCGACCAGAAGAGTTTGTACATGGGGAATTGCCTCCATAGAGTGATCTCATCCGAGATCACTCTATGGCCGAAATCTCAGAGAGTCCATGGCCACTTTGGCGCAGCGCAATTTCTCCGGGATATAATGAACACCCGAGCGAATCGCGCTCTCATCAAGGAGCCGACATCAGATGGATGATTTACGACATTGTCACGAAGTTCTCGATGATCGCCGAACGGTGATTCTGGCTAGCCCGATTGCTGCCTGCCATATGCTAGTCGTGGCAATTCTCGCGGCCGCGTTGGTTTCCGGCTGCCAGACCTCGTCACTCGGGCGCCCCCAGTTCAAGATGATGTCCGAGACGGAGATGTCCGCAATGGGCATCGCCATGTTTGCAGGTATTTCCAAACAGACTCCCGCCTCGCGGGAGGCCCTCAGCAACGCGAAGGTCACCTGTGTCGCGAATGCAATCACCCGAATCCTGCCGGGCGTGAATTCGACATCGGGCTGGGAGGTTCGCGTCTTTGCGGACGACACGCCCAACGCGTTCGCGGTGCCGGGCGGCAAGATCGGCGTGAATACGGGTCTGTTACAGGTGGCGCGCACCCAGGGCCAATTGGCCGCCGTGATCGGTCACGAGGTCGCTCACGTAATGGAAGGGCACGCGAACGAGCGCGTGTCGTCGAAGTTCGCCGCGCAGACGGCGATCCAGATCGCGTCCCTAGCTGCCGACGCGTCGAACCCGATGCACGGCCAGATGATCGGCCTATTCGGCGCGGGCGTTCAGGTGGGCGTTCTTCTTCCGTACGGTCGCGCGCACGAGCGCGAGGCCGACTTGGTCGGCCTCGACCTGATGGCGAAAGCGGGTTTCGATCCCCACGAGAGCGTCGACCTCTGGCACAACATGTCAAAAGCCGGCGGAGCCCAGCCTCTGGAATTTTTCTCGACTCATCCCTCGCATGGATCGCGGATCTACGAACTCCGGCAGCGCATCCCGCAAGCGATGCCGCTCTACGAAAACGCGAAGGCGAGCGGGCGAAATCCGCGTTGTTACTGAAGCGCGCCTCGAGGCCTGCTTCGCTCAGGCCGAAGCGATCTTGGTCGGTGTGATGGCGCGTTCCCGTCGGAAGTCCACATGATCTGAATCCATCGCTCGCGCGACGACGCACAGCGAATCCCCAGGATTCGCCAGCGGACCGCTCCGTCCAAAGTGGTGTCATCAGTGGGGATCATTCCGCCTGGCGGGCCCCCGCGTTCAGGGCCCTGCCCAATCGATGCGCGCGTACTCCGCGCTGCCGCCAGAGAGCTCCCAGTTGCGACCCCAATCGCGGAAGCGGCTCTTGGTGCTCCGACAGACGGTGACATCCGACCCCATCCAGTACTTGGTGTTGGTGATCTTCGTCGTGGCGTCGCCGTCCGCGCCTTCGATCGGTTCGATGGAGCCATCGATGATCTTGGGAACCTTGAAACTCCAACCCTTGCCGACGTGCTTGAACTCGATCGGAACCCGCTTGACGCCGAGAAACTCGGCCACCATGATCGAAAACCAACTGGTCGTGCCGCCGGCCTGGCCCGACATGATCTCCGTGAGAGCCCGGGAGGCCGCGTCATTGGCGCGTTCGTCGATGTAGAGGGCAACCGACCACTTGCCCTCGGCGAGCGGTCCGGGAATGTCCATCAACACGGCGACGTTGAGGCCGTCGAGCGACTCGGCCCCCGCGCAGCCCTCGTCGATGTGCAGGCCCCACCAGGTGTGGCAGACGCCATGGGTGGGGTCGGATTTGCCCAGCGAAATCACGCAGGGGCAAAACACATCGCAGTTGCAACTGAGAATCAACTCGCCACGAATCTTCCAACTATCAGTCATTGCATCTCCCCTCAGAAACTCAACTCACGACACCGCGAGCAAGGTCGTACCGAGCAAGATCGCTCCCCATACCACGAGTCCGGCCCCGGCGATTCGCCCCACTGCCCGGCCGGCCGGCAGAGCTTTCTCCGTCAACATGAAGAGCGCAAGCCCCGCCGTCCAGAGCAGATTCATCGACCCCCCGACGAACATCAACGCCATCAGCGCCCAACAGCAGCCGATGCAGAAACGACCGTGCGCAATTCCCATCTTCATTCCACCCACCGAGCCCGGCCGCCACTGCGTCATCAAAAACCAGAGAGGAGAGCGGCAGCGATGGAGGCAGGCGTCTTTCAATCGGGTGAATTGATACCCCCCTGCGGCGAGCAATACGGCGCTCGCGAAGACGCGGTTGGTCGACTCGCCGGCCATAGAGGTCCAGGTCGCTTGATGGAAGCCCCACTGTGCGACGGCAGCAACCAGACTGAACGCCATCATGACGATCGCGTAACCGACCAGGAAGCCAGTCGCGGGAGCCACCGGGCTCCTTGCTGCCGACTTGTCGCGGCTGATCTTCGCGAGACTCAGCACCATCGGCGCCGTCGTCGGCAGCATCATTGCCAGCATCATCACGGTCCACATCCCGAATGTCATCGCGAGATCCGTTCCGGTCCACGCTCGCGGCTCGGCGAAAATATTCGCATGGGCGCCGTGGCCAGGGTCGCTTGACAACATGATCGTGTAGACCCACGCGATCACCGAAATTCCGCCCAACCCCAAGAGCACCACGAGGCGATCGCGTTGCACGATGGTTTCCAGGGTGGGCGTCCGTTGGTTGGGCACGAATTCCTCGACTTTTCGTAGTCGCGTGGAGGCCACGTGTCCACCGGTGCGACGCGGGTGGGGAGCATACACCTCCCCCGCAACAAGCGGAATGGTGTGTACTGTCTTTGACCTAGGGAGAAAACTGGCCTTCGCTGCCATCCTCGTGAGAAGAGGACCACATGGTAGATAGAATGTGATGTCGGGCATGCGCTCCCCCGCGGATCGATCTCGGCGAGACTCGTGCCGACGACAACCATCTGCCCCCTTGGCCCGGCTCGCTACCTGACAGAACCCTGGGTTATCGGACGCGGAAACTTCGCAGCCTCAATCGCCTTTTTCTCTTCCTATCAACGCAATATGGCGGGGCTGTAGATAAAGCTGATGTAGATTCTGATGAGCGCGCAATCGGAGGCGTGGAGCGATGGAATCATTCCAGTGGAGTACGCAATACGAAACCGGGCTGTTGGAGGTTGACGAGCAGCATCGGCGTCTCGTTGATCTCATTAATCACTACGGTGAGAAGCTAGCCGAGAACGTGCCGGTGCTGGAAGATATTGCAAGCGTGTGCACAGAGTTATTCGACTACGCGAAATATCATTTTCAGGAAGAAGAAGAGCTGATGGAGCGGGTCGGCATCGATGAGCGCCATCTGGATCAGCATGTCGAATTTCATCGTAGCTTCCTGGCAGATGCGACCGGTATCCACAACGATATCGCTCCGGATAACCCTGGACCGGCCAGCCAGTTGTTGCACTTTCTCACTCATTGGCTTGTTCATCATATTCTTCATGTGGACCAGAATATGGCAAGGCAGATCGGGGGGATTGAGTCCGGGTCGACTCCACGAGATGCCTACCAAGCAGAAGAACGCACAATTGATCGCGCCACCGAGCCTCTTCTTCATGCACTCAATGGCATGTTTGAAGTGGTCTCCGCTCGCAATGCTGATCTCGACCGGGCGAACAAATCACTGGAAGCCAAAGTTGCGGAGCGAACCAAAGAGCTCTCCGAAGCAAATCTTCGTCTCGAAGAACTGTCTCTAACGGATAGCCTGACCGGGCTGCCAAATCGCCGTCATGCCATGCGTCGCCTTGAAGACCTATGGCAAGAATCGGTGCAGGCGGCGACTCCGCTG
>SDBV01004790.1_pt1 | contig 19271 bp, 27 predicted proteins | sample 2277081 | NCBI WGS metagenome assembly SDBV01 (sample SAMN10402039, study PRJNA504765) | marine sediment metagenome | isolation source: marine sediment core GS10_PC15, 223 cmbsf | place: Arctic Ocean: Southern Knipovich Ridge | collected 2010
CCATCAACGACCCAGGAGCCAGCCGTTCTTGTGAATAGAGTGTCACTTGTCCTGGCCCCTGCGATTGCCGCACTCTGCTCGTAATTCACGAACGCAGGAAAAGATTGACCCAGGCCGTTGTTGCCGGCGAATCGTTCTTTCCGGCCTGTGTGTACCGGGGTAGTGACAATGTTGTTGCCGTGCACAGTCACTGGACCCTTGAGTGAGGCTCCAGCAAATTCAGGGGCGTCAGTAGTCTTGATACCCTGAATGGTATCAAGTGTCACGAAATCGCCGCCATCTGCATACGAAAGGTTGTCCCCGGTTCGGAGTACGCCGTCGTTGTTCGCGGCCCCAAGATAATCCTCAGTGGCTCCAGAGTCTACCGCCACCTTCACGTCAGGACTCGCGGCCCCAAATACTTGCCAGCTCGAACCGTCCCAGGCGTAGTATAGATTTTCATCCTCGACCCAGCAAGCACCACCCTCTTCGCCGGAGGCCGTATATGTCACTACCCAACTGGTGCCGTCGAACTCAACAATATCATTGATAGCGGCCCCATCCCAATCAGCATGGACTCCGCCGCCGGCCGTGTCAAGCAAATACCTGTCGTCCTCGACCTCGGAGGCCGGAGCCGATGTATTGTCTGCGATATCAATAACACTGGCTTGCCAATCAAGACCCAGTGCTGCCGCTGAACTTTTCTTACCTGATGCGAACATGTCACTTCCTTATGCGTAGGCCACGATTAGTTTTTCGCCTGAGACAACAATCAGCATTTGCAGCTCTGATAGATTGTCAACGTTGAATGAGAGGACTTCTCCGGCCGCCAGCGGCCATGCGTTGCTTGTCGTTGCGACGTCATCAGTTCGTACCCACACCTTGTCGGCGTTGTCGGGGTGTCCCATGACAAGAAGCTCGTTGCAGATAACGCTGCTGCCTTGCTGCTCATCATTTGCCCCGCTCCCAGTGAAGTGCAAGACTTCTTGAATTGGGGTGCCCTTGCGGCCATGTATTTCTCGACCCCGTGCGGTGGCCTTTCCGAGATAACCAATTATAGAGGCTGCTGCGTCACCTAACGCCATGTCATTCTCCTATCGTTCTTTAATTCATTCTTATAGGACCATCCTACCATAAAGGCAAGCAAAATGCAAGAATATTGTTAGATTTATTCCTCTTCTGGCTCCAAACCTGTAGCCTTGCCCTCAATCATCGCCAGGGCCTGTCCGTGGAATAGTGGTAGAAGCCCTGGGCTTCGGTTCTCAATTGATGTCTTGATTGTGGTCAGCTCCTCCAGCTCTAGATCGACCTCGTCCTCGGTGCAGGTCTGTATCTTCACAGCCACACTATACCTATCCGATCTCGCCTTCGACCCACCGGGTTCGCCGTCACCCAGGCACTGCCCGAGTAGCGAGTCAAGCACGACGCCGCGAAGAGTCATCACTGTGCCGGTCTTGTCGTCCTTCGACTTCTGCTCCCGGATGATCTGTTTGTTCAAGGTTCTAAATGGTTTACTTAAATCAATTTTCATATCGTTCTCCAATTATTAAAACACAGAGACCACTAGACCATTTTTTATTACGAGCGTTGATTGGATACCGTCATTATATGTTCCAGTAAACCCTGCTGTGCCATCTGCTGATTGATAACCTCCTTGTGCTCTGAAAGCTTTTTCACTGTAGACAATTCCTGTTCCAGTGGTCCTTAGAATCATATCATTATCAGCTTTTTCATTCGCAATAGCAAGAGCATAATTGCCACTGCTCCCGAACCCGAACCAACCACTTCGTACACCGGCTGCTGTATGCCACTGCATTGTGCCTTTTCCAGTATTAGCTGCGTTTATAATATCTAATGACAATACACTTGCCCTAATCGTGAGAACACCTGTCACCCTGGTATCGCCTTGCAGGACTATACTGTCACCATCTACATCAACCCACTTTGTGCCACTTGGCCCGAACAAGTATGAGTGCGTACTGGTTATTTCAAGCCGCGACCTTGTTGCATCATTGATGTAGATATTTGTCCCCGCCGAGATATAGGCTCCGTTCTGTGCAACTAACCTTGCCGTTGCGGCGTTAATCAATAGCCTGTCAGCAGTACCATCATTGTAAGTAAAGTTATTGTTAGCAACTGACAGCACATCACCGCCGTCAGGGGATATTAGTGTTGTGTCCGTTGCGTTAGCTTGTATTCTGGCCCTAGCATCGTCCATCACCTCATACCTGTCATCGTAGCAAGCAGACCACCAAGTATCGTTTGCACCAGCCATAACTGACTTTGAAGCATTAGACATAAACCTATCCACACCGTCATTGATCTCAAATGAATTAGTGCGAAAGACCATATAGATTGCAGATGCCCCTACACCCCTAAATCTGGTCTGTGTTCCGTCAATCTCGATCCTGTTTGTTGTACCATCAGCATATTTTAAGTTCGTGTCTGTTATAGTGACATTTTTCAACGTGTCCGGTGACACTATCCTGTCGGGCAAGTGACCTAGTCCCGGCGTCTGCCAAGTATAGCTTCCAGCCGTTGCTCCAGCAGTTAAAACTTTTCCATTATTCGTGGTACTGTTTGCAGGTACGTGGAGGCTACCGTCTCCGATAGGGTGACTATATATGTCATCCAGTGTGGCGATCTCAACAGTATCATACAAAGCCCCTGAGTCACCGACAACAATACTATGTCCGTTGTTTCGACTTATCAACGCAGCTAGTGAATCGTTTATCCAAAGTCGATCTGTGTATCCATCGTTGTATCTTAGGTCTGTATCAGTTATTATCAAATCTCCAGATGCGTCGGGAGAAATGATCGCATCGTGATTGTGGATTGGGTTCAGGTCATTCACTGTAGCGATCTCAACACCGTCGTAAAATGATCCGGTGCTGTCCACCATCAAGGTATGCACACCATTTGGGCCGATCATTGCAGCAACGTACTCATTTATCTCTAGTCTGAACCTGTTCCCGTCATAGTATTTGAATGATGTGTCTCCAAGCACCACGGTGCTAAGTTCATCCGGGGAGAGCAGTTGGTTTTGAATCTCACTTCCACCGATCCCGGTCAGGTTACTTCCGTCCAGCACTGGTAGTATGCCTATAGGTGCCTTCACGATGTCGTCATCGGCAGGCTCGTAATCATGGGGTGATTGACTATGGTCGTAAGCGATCAGGCCCCTGTCGCCTCGGTACGCTGTCGTGTTGGTTGTCCCCAGTACGAGCGTGGAGGATATTTCTGCATAGCTTCCGGCTGTGCCCGTGTACCTAAAGACCTTGTTGTCGTCAACAGTGATGTACACCTTGTTTGATTCTTGAGGGTCCGCCAATTGTAATGCAGCCAGGGTCGCGTACTCATCAATCGCGTCCACGTAGGCGGGTAGCTGCGACACCGGGACTATCCCACTTGCGTCCAGCTCAGCGATGCCGTTTACGATTCCCTTATGTGCCGACGTCTGCACTACTGCACCATTGTAGGCGAGTCCAGCGTTGCCGATGTTCAGGTTCCCGCCATCAGGGCTATAGATATTGGTATAATTCGCATCAACCTTAATCCTGGTGTTCCCCGCGTGGTACATATCGAGTTGGGTGTTGGTGACATTTACGTAGCTTGAAAGATTAGGAGAAAATATTCCAGTGTTTAGGTTGTCAATAAAGAGCCTGTTTTTACCATTTTCTCTTAATGCTACGGATGCTTGCTTTATCCATATTCCTCTATCCGCGTCTGAGGACCGGACATAGGATGTGCTGCTGCCTATAACTGCTCGCAAAGACCCATTAACTATAATGCTGCAATTTGTGTTGTTTGCCCTAAAGTAATTGTCGCCGTCTGGGGACTTGAGTTTTGCTTCGGAACCGTTAATCATCAATCTGATTCTGGTTCCATCATCATAGGTTAAGTCACTGTTAGAGAGTATCAGGTCTTTCAACCCATCTGGAGAAACTATCCTGTCTGCGTACCCGCCGACTAACACATCCCACAATGCTGTATTGGCTGCGAAGGTTCCGTCTTGCTGCCCGGAAGTATTGCAGACGTATATTTTACGATCCTGGATAAGGTAGTCATCCGCTGCCCAGGTGTCACCATCTACCCAAGGCTTTGTTTGGAGAAGACTATCCCGGACTACCCCAGAGACATCAGACGCTAACCAAGGAGCGGTATTCGTGACATCCATTTTAAGCGAGAAATCTGCATCGCTTTCATACCTCACAAAGTAATCCTCTCCTTTTAGGTACTCTACCATGCCTGATTGGTTTCTTTCTATTTCACTGTCGGCAGTAAATACGCTTGCCGGATACGTCTGATCGAATACCAATGTCCCTGTGTCATCTGTGCCTTCCCATATACAGATTCGCACAGGTTCTGTTGCGGCCACGGCACCCGTCTGCATGTAGATTTTGTTGGAGAATATGTGGGTAGGTGCCTGTAAAACATATTCTAAGAGCTGTCCGGTCCACGCTCCTGTATTGTCAGGCTGGAGTACCATTCTTTCATTGTACGATGCCGCCCTAAGTATTTTGGCGTCAGATATGCTCACCCCATCAGTGAACATAGAGTGAGCTAGAAAACTTAAATTACCCTCCCTGGACTCCACTACCAAATTATGTCCGACAGCTTCGAGAGCCACATTCTCACCGAGACAAAGAGACTCGGCCCCGAGATCGAGACCTGCCGGGTGCCAAAGACCACTGGTTCGTTTCTGTATTTCAGTGTGTCCGGTGGCCGCATCTATGGTGAACCGCAGTGAACCGTCCAGGTCTTCCCGACCCGCGAGATAGACTGTACCGTCTTGGATTGCTGGATTGAAAGACATTTATATCACCCACCAGTTAAGTCCGTCTGACCGGACTGTTTTTGCCTCGTACAGACCCAGCACGATGAGAGCCGCTGAGTCATCAACGGTGTCGGGAACCTTTGCGATGAACCCGCACTGGAAAGAGGCGTCAATACATTTGATCGTGTAGGTTTGCGATATGCAATACACGGCCGCAGGCAGCGTGACAGTCACGGTGTTGCTTACGCCGTCAAGCAGTATGATCTGATGTGATCCGGCCGGACCAACTGGAATGTCACCGTCTTCGGTGTATGCCTTTGACCGATCAATCGCAACGTTGCTGGGAGTATACTCAATCATTAGACTGTGTCCGCTCCTGACAGTGGCCCATCAGCGTCAACCTTCATAATGTGGATCGAGTCGCCGTCTGCCAAAAATTTGAAATGGATGTCGCTATACTTTATGCCGCCGAATCGAATAGAGTCTTTGGCGTAAAGCGGTAGATAGTTTGCGGCCCCTACAGCGGCGTACAGACTGAATTGGATAGCGTCTGTGTTGTCCGGGCCGGCAATGATGAGAATTTCAGCCAGCTCGCCGTCATCGGTGCCTTGCCATACCTCATCAGCGGCCGAAGACGTAATGACTTTGAATGGGTCAGGAGCCACGATCCGAGTAATGACCTCTCGGCCCGTCTGCGTTGCCTTACCTAAAAAGCCCGCTAAATTTTCACTGGTCATAGTGTCTCTTTCCAAGAACTAACCTATGACCATGCTACCAAAAATTTTAGTGACATGCAAGCTTTTTCTGGAGAAAATTACTCCACTTTAACTTCAACCAATTTAATTACTATAACTTTATGCTCTGGGAAGTTGGATTCTACAAGCCCGGCTTCTTTGGCCTGAGTCCAGGCTTTCTCCATACCTCTCACCGACTTGAAGAGCCACCAGCCCTCACAGGGATGCCAGATTTTGCCGGTGGCTCCATGCCGCAACGCATACATTTTGTCAACTGGCAGACTCATCAAGCCATCCAAGGAATTCAAGGAGCTTCAAATCTGTTTCGTTGCTGCGGTCAAAATCGTCGGACTCCAATTTATTAAACATTGCCCGATATAGTTGATCGCTTATGTCTGGAGTCTCTACCATGTCACCCCTTAAATGTAATCTTTGTGCCCGTGACAAGCGGAACAATGGTCACGGGTTTGCCGTGCCGGAGAGCCGTCTGTATCATGTGGGCGGTCCCAGAAGATTCCATATCCCAGAAGGCAAGCACCATGCCGCAGGCCCGTGCCATCGCTGTGTTGCGAACAAAGCCCGCCTTCCTGCCGTGCGTATCCCAATCAGCCGGGTAGAGATTGAACTCGATGCCGTGCTCGATTGCATACCTCTCGGCTAAACTATCGGCACCACGAGCACCACCAGATATAATTGTCCAGGCCCCAGGCCCGGAGAGCGTGTAGTTCAGCCATCTTGTGACCATTTCGTAGTCGGCGAAATCTCTCGAACCAACGACGGCAATGTATTTGCTCATGTCACTTGCCTTTCTCACGGCACCATGTCCGCTTCTTCTCTTTCTTCTTGTCCTTATGGACCCGCGTCCCTGGGGGCATCTCGCCACGAGGCAGTTTCGCTTTTCCTGGTTGCCGTTTCATGTCACTTCCTCCGCAGTTCGCCGCTCGGCAGCTCGACTGCCCCGATATTTTTCACCCACCGCCGCCACTCCTCCGGCGTCATAAGTGTTTTTGTATGTGCGTCATCATTCTTCCGCCAACACTCCAGGCAATCCATATCTACAAGCTTCCCAGCGTAGTAGTGTGGCGTTCGCTCAATACCACTTCCGCATTCGCAATTCTCTGCCATGTCACTACCCCTTAATAGAAAGTATTGGTGTTAGCTCGACCTCGATGCGGCAGAGATCGGCTTGATTCGCCATGACTTCTTCGATGTCCTTGTAAGCCGAAGGAGCTTCGTCCAGATTGCCTCGGCCCCGGAGCCCATGCACGACTCCCAGGTCGTCAAGAATCGCCTGCTGATCCTGGAGATCAAGGACGTCTTTAGCTTTCTTGCGTGACATCCTTCGGCCGGCACCGTGACTCGTGGACAAATACGATAACTTCTCGCCGGTATGTGAGACCAAGTACGACTTCGAGCCCATAGACCCAGGGATGATTCCGAGCTTGCCGTTGCGGTATGGACCCGCCGCACCTTTGCGATGCACACATACATTTCGGCCGAAATGATTCTCGATGCTCATGTGGTTGTGACATATATCATAGACTTGACGAGCTACGAAGGTCTCCGGCCAGATCGCTCGGAACGCATCCAGAACCGACCTCATCATCTTCGATCTGTTCCGCTTGGCGAAGTCGATGCAGTAATTCATCTCTTGGATGTACTCATCGAAGCCGTCGTGGTCACGGCGGAAGAATCCCAGATCGGCTTGACGTGGCACCTGTGAGAAGTGCTGAGCGTTGTCATCCAGAGCCCACCTGGAGTAGTGGTCCGCGACCTGCTTACCGAGGTTCCTGGAGCCGCTGTGGATCATCACCCAGATGTCACCGTGTTCGTCAACCTGGACCTCGATGAAGTGATTGCCGCCGCCAAGTGTTCCGAGCTGTTGCCGTGCCCGGCCGTATTGCTCGCGGACTATTAGCCCACCTGACTGATCCGGCATTTCATCGTGTTTGCACGACGTCTCATGCCAGTTACGGCCTGTCGGCACGACCTGCTTTATCAGTGTCCTAAGCTCTTCTCTTCGGCCCTGCTTCCAGTTCTGTGCAGTTGGCAATCCGATGAACCTGGCAGCAATCATCCCGCAGCCGATGTCAACACCTACCGCGTTTGGGATCACGACGTTGTTGGTTGCGAGTATGCAACCAATCGGCATACCGTAGCCCGGATGTGCGTCAGGCATAACCGCTATGTGGTGGACCGCGAACGGCAACGCCATCAGGTTCTTGAGTTGGTTGTGACATTGGCTCTCCAGCGACGAAGGGTGAGCCCAATACTTTATGCCTACAACTTCGCCAGCATTTCGAGCTTCTCGTGTATTTAACATTTTGATTCTCCTGCCTTAAACGCTATGGAAGTGGGACAGTCAGCACACCAGTCGCAGCCACAAGGATCGTCTTCCGGGTACTGAATACAGGACGTCACGCCGTCTACCCTACATGGTTTTGTGTACTTCAAATTTTCTTCGTCGCCTGTCAATTCAGCTTTCATCTTTAGTCTCCAATGTGCTCCGCTTCGCCCAATCCAGATAGTATGCCGCAACGTCATCCGGCAAGTCTTCCAGTGACTCCGCCGAGCCGTGGTCATACGCTCTCGAATTGTCATTTGGATGCTTCTTGAACAATTCCCAGGCACGATCCTTCACCTCGATGGAGTAGCCGTCGTCCTGCCGCCGAATGTTCTTCGCCAGCTTGGCGGCATATATGCCACTGCCCAAGAGAAGAGCGGCAGGTGCAATGACAATCAAAGCCAGCTCCGCCACAATTATGACGGCCAGCATGACGATGAAGAAGATCGAGACCGCGATGTCAAGAATCGGTGCCAAGGCAGTCAGGATCAGTTGCCACTCGAAATAAAGCACGAGCACAATAATAGCGATGTACAACAAGATACTCATTTCTTTCTCCTCTTATTCATAATCTCTGACTCCGATTCCAATTGGAAATTGCGGTACACCTGAGTCGTACAGGTCTGCGAACTCCACGGTGTAGGCGAGCCCGATGCAAGAATGGTCCCTGTATTTCTCCCACAAGGCTTTCTTCTCTGGGTACTTGCCTTTTGGTTCGGCACCGAACGAATTTTTCTTGGTGGCCGGGGCACCCTCGATGAAGGGCACGTCAGGACGGGCCAGCCGGAACGTCGGGCACCCTGCGTTCTTGCCCTTGCCTTCCCAGATACCGATGCAGATGAACTCGGCTGAGTCGATGGGTTTCTTCTTCATCAGGTTGCGGGCGGCAGAGCCGATCTTGTACCGTGAGGCTGTCCGAAAGATGAGACCTTCATAGCCTCGTTCCAAGAAGTCGTTGTACCAGAATTCGACTTCCTCAATGTCGTGGACCAATTGCGTCTCGCAAGTGACTCCCTCATGTGCCATCCTGGCATTGAAATTCCAAATCAAGTCATCTGGATTGAATGTGTCGAACACCGGATAGCTGAGCAAGTGACTATTCTCATTCTCGGCGGCGACAGCACTCTGCGTATTCTGAAAACTGAATTCGTGCCGGGGCAGCACCAGCTCGCCATCATGCCACCAGTCTGTCGGCGGGGCCGTCTTGGCTTTGATGAGCTTCTGGATGTGCTCGGCGTGGAGATTGCCTTCGCGGGTCCAGGCTGTGACGCCATCAGTTATGCAGCGAATCCCGTTGTGCTTTGGCTGCACGTATGCCGGAAAGCTCGCTCGTTTCGGTGCGAATACTGTCGCTCTCATGTAGCCTGGGAATTCGTTGCTCATCACTTTTCCTCTCGTGAATAGTTTCGATGAATGGTAAGCCGTTCAGATTTTACTCCATACCTGCCACGAAGGCTTCAAACAATCCGAATCCTTTTGGCAGTGAGACCCGGATGCCGGCGGCCCGACCTGGGCGTCGGGCGTCGGTGCCATACTTTTCGATCAAGCGAAGCAGCTCCACATCCGTTACCTCACCAGCTACAACGAAAGTGTCGATGCCCGCGAAGACGGTGAATGCGGACTTCATCGGCTTAAACTTTCGGCAACGGTGCTGCTTGCCGGGGAACTGCTTGCAGCGAAATCTCTTGTGCGAGCAATTCTCGATCTTGTAGTGGGGCTTTGCGTGCGAGCACACTACGCCGTCACGGCCAACGATACAGTCATTGTGTCTGTCTGAACAAATATTCATTTTTTGTCTCCTCAATCAATCATTCCGTGCTCATAAGGTATATCGCAGGCAATCAATTCGGCCTGTAAGTTTGCCAAAGCCTCAGTTATTGGCTTGACCAACGCTATCGCTTCCTGGGCCGTCCACTCATAGGTGTAGGTGGTGACACCGTCTCGCTTCCGCTTGTAGCGAGACGTCAGGTGCTCCAGTTTGCGAATCGCTTCCAGGGCTTGCTCCTGTCGCTTCGCCCCGATCCGCTTGAACTTCTGCCGCCGCGTTTCGCTCTGCTTTTCTGGTTTGTCAAAGGGTGGAAGCAATACTAGAGGCTTATTTGTTCCGCCCTCGCTCACCCGCTCGAAGTCGATAGGCTTGAAGTTGCTGCAAGCCTCTTCCTCGCCGCAGCATTCATCTCGGTAGGTGTTGCAAGCTAAGCATTTCTTATCTGTCATCCGACTTCCTCGACGCTAACAATGTCACCTTCTTGTAGAGCTTGCTCACTGACAAAGTCTTCGTCAATGTCGCCGGTCTCGTGACTGTCACCGGGAACCTGTATCTTGACCCGGATAACGACATCGACTGTCACCTCATGGAAACGGCCTTCGTGTATTGCACGATAGTAGCCAGCCTCTTCGTCTCTTGCATCTTCGTCACACATCAAAACCTCACCCCACTATTATTTCGTTTTCAAAGAGTCGTGTTCCTCACTACATAAAGTATACTACATAAACTACTACGATGCAAATGAAAACTTTGAGAATTTGAAGATTTGGTTATCGGACCAACTTGACCATATTGAGATTGAATTGTCGCCGCAGCTCGCGGCCCATGACTACACCCATGTAATGTGTCACGACCTGCAATAGGACCGAGCAATAGATCGGCCCGTGGCTTTGGTCGTAGCAGAGTATATGACACAACTCATGTACGCCGAGAAGCCGCGAGTTCTTGCAGTCGTCCGGGAAATGCAGACTATATGACGGCGGATTGTCTCGGCCCTCCGGATACCTACGCTTGCAGCTCGCCCGCGTCTTGCGGCGTTTCGAGAAGCAGATTGAGAATGTCACTTTCCCGAATCGGTCTATAAACCACTGGTCATGCGTGATCGTTCGCAGATATGCGACAAGCTCCGTATTGCTCATGCAGTCTTCTGGGAACTCTTTCGCCAGAGCCCATTCAGACCGATACTCTTTGAGGCGTTGCGAATCTCGCTCCAATTTCGGATACTTGTTGGGTTCCCAATTACTCATGTCACTATCTCAACCATGTAGGCAAGACTCTTGCTCATGCTGCCATCGTCCCAGAAGATTTTCAGGCCGGCAACCACGCCGCGACTGTGATCGGGCTCCAGAATCTCGATGACAGTGCCTTGCTGATCCTGATATTTCTTCGTGTGCCGGGCAGTCAACATCCCGACCGCAGTGGCCTTGACCCGCTTATTCAAGAATGTTGCCGTCAAGTCCTGCATGGATGAATCTTCCTGCTGGTTCATTGTCTCTCCTTGGTCTATATTTACGTGGACTTTTCTCAGCTTTAGTCTATATCTATATGGACTACGTAGTCCGGCCAGACACCGTTTTCCATCGAGGATCGAAGCCGCCCCAGTCCAGCTTGCTAATCGTGTCCAGGGTGCCGTAGGCGTGACCCTTGTGGATGACACCATAGGCTTTGATCCCAAAGACTTCGCCGGTTGCCTTGACCACCATGAGCTTCCCTGAGCCGCCGATGTCAATCTTGTCATACTTCTTGCCCGGCTTGATTGAAGTCACGGCATTGTGCAGGTTCGCTTGACAACCCAGATCATTAGCGATGAGCTGTGCCTGCTGATCCTCTTGCAGTTTCGCAGCCAATGCTTCCAGTTTTGCTTGATAGTCTTTCATTCTCGTTCTCCTCACTCTGAAATAGGCAGGATTTATCGTTCGACTGTACATCGGGTTTCTTCTCAGCCACCTGCCTCACTGCATATAGTATACCACACAAATTGATTCTATGCAAATCAAAAATAAAATTTATTTCGTTTGCGTTCTGTAGTTCTTGCCGTATACTTTATGATATGAGTGCACAAAAAATTTGCCGGGGTCCGATGACCCCGGCGACTGGAGGAGAGGAGTGAGAATTGAAGTGCTTATCTAAGCTCAATCCGGGCCACGAGGTCCGGGTCAAGTCTGTTTATAGGCACAGCAAAGCCCAGGGAGGCAGTTTGGATCAGTCTACCAGAGACGATGCCGGCCAATTTTCCATCCACTATGATAGGTCCGCCGCTACAACCTGGCCAACAGAATCCATCGTAGATGAAAAGGTTTTTCCAGTTTTCGCTTGACACACGGCCCCAAGTTATGATAAGCTGTGCTTGTTCCCTAAATGGAGTACCTATGCAGACAAGAAGATCACCAAGAGACGGCGACGGTCCCAGCTCAAGCCACGGGCCTTGTCGGCCTTCGATCACGACCACGGCCAAGTCGTCGTCGGTGTCTTCCAGGACTTCCACGGCTGTATACACCACGCCGTCAGGACCACGTACTGTAACGCCCGATAATCCCATTCGGCCGATAACCACATGCTTCGCTGTCAGTAAAACATTATCGGACACAAAGACGCCGGAGCCATGTATAGTTATCGGACGTTGTGGCGTCCCGGTGACAACGTAGAGAGTCGCCGACGCCGCCAGTAACTGTTTGAGACCCACCCCCGCCTTTGAGTTGATCCAACCCACCTTCAAGTGACATCAACCCGCCTTTGAGCGACGATAACTCACCATAGAAAGACCACAACCCACTGTACAGAGATTGCAATTTACCTTCGGTGTTGAAGACGCGGCGTTTCATATTGAGGATGTTATCCTCTTGCAGACAGGTCATGGTGACAAGCACCAGGAGCAAGATCACGATCAGAATGTCTTTTGCGGTTTTCATAATTCTCCTATAAGGGAGGCCAGGGCCGGTAGGTCATGGGAGCCACAATCCGTCCCGGCCCTGTCAGTGTCTGGTTAGAGCTGAGCCAGGGCCTGCTTCACCGCTATCCGGGTCTCAGGCGATTGACTTGATTTTAGGATTGCCTTAATATCGAGACTGGCGTCACCATTCATCGCCTGGGCTTGGATCACGTTCTTCATAGAGGCGACGAGATTTATGATCTTCCTGTCCCGGTCATCGACTTCACCCTTGACTTCGCCAAGAGCCTTTTCCATATCCTGCGGCGTGACATCCTGGGGACGCTTTCTCATTAAGCCCAGGTAGCCACCACCTGCAACGCCGAGTAGGCTGAGACCTATAGCCAATGCACCTGTCGTCGGATTGAAGAGAAACTCCTCACGGGCGATGGCAATCTCGACGTCATTTGTCACCACACCCCTCAATATCTTCGCTTGTAGTTGTTTCTGCTCGGCAAGATGTATCAGTTCTTGTTCGGTCAGTGCAATGGCAGCGTTGAGATCGGACTGTAGTCGTTTCAATTCAGCCAGACTCGGATAGAGCCAGCCCTTGTAGTCCTCGGCGGCACCGACCCCTGCCTCCACGACATAGTCCACGACATCGCTGTCACAGCGTCCAGGTGTCAGGTGCTCGGACACGGTTCCGATGCAGCCTGAGCCGATCAGCACTACGGCCAATAGAATGTAGGCGATTGCTTTCTTAATCATCTTGAATAGGTCTCCTAAAAACTCCATCCACTAATGCTTCGACGGCGGAAACATACGCTTGCTTCCGCTTCATATATTCTCTATGCAGGTGTAGTCTTGCGTCAAGATCGGGAAGGTTGTTGATGACAGCCGACGCCGCCGCGAACTTGACATCAAGTTCAACTTCTTGCCTTGCCATATTACCGTAGGCGATAGTATTGCTAGTGCCACAATCTACGATTTCTTCGATATACTGAGCCTTCGGCATCTCAGCCTTTGCTATGTGGCACAGCACGATTGCTCCGCTCTGCAAAGTCAGTGTCACCTCAGCCAATTCTGGGAGAGGTTCTACAACCTCATCAACGTATTCAAGCTGTTTGATCTCTGGGGGCTTTGAACTGAGAACTGACTCGGAGAACCCACCAGGATCGTCCGAGTAAACGATGATAGACTCATTGGATTGGAAGACAATCTTGATCGGTGTCATTCTAAAACCTCACCAAGTTCAGGAAAGAGGATGTCAATGTCGGATGTGCTATGAATATCCGAGAACGCTTCGGTCAGTCTTTGCCGGCAGATGTCCAGGTCTCTTCCACTGCCCTGGCCCTCAATGGCACACTCTACAAGGCACTCACTCTCGATGCGAGTCTTTGCCACGCCGTTCACGTATACGATTGCAGTTGTAATATTCATTATGGTCTCCAGTATACCAGTATCAAAGCTCTTTGTCAATCATTTTCATGATAATTTTTCGTCCTGCATTGGGAAGTTCCTGCATGTAGCCCAACCATAGTTGGCCGCAGCCTATGCACCTTCGCACTAAGGCACCGAATTTGGTAGGCACGAGGGCGTACTTCTCCTGATCGACACACTTGGGCCTGCCGAGCACGTCTTCACATTTGCGACAATACAGTGCCGTATTTCCTGGGAATGCTCTCATTAGTTACTCCTCAAATATCATGCGGCAGATTTTCATCCCGCTATCCAGAGCCAAAATAACATATTCATCTCTTTCTAAAATGGTGGTTTCTCATCGGCCTCTAGTACATCCTGCCACTCCGAGACGAAGCCTGCCACCTTGTTCCAAGAGTCACGGCACTCTGTAAGTGGCGGAATAATATAGCATCTTGGATTGGTGCAGAATCCGAGTCCGGTCTGTATTGAGGCTCCAGGCTGCGGACTGACTCTTACTGTTCTCACGTCTGGAAACCCAGCAGGAAGGATGCGGGTTAGGAATTTTGTGAGGCGGTGCATCGAACATCGGTTCATGTAGTTGCCGGCATACTGTCTGACAAAGTTGACGAAGTCTGCGAACAGTTCCTCTTTCGCTACGGCATGTTCCCAGGTCTCGTGACGCGGTAGCACTCGGCCCTCATGCAATATATCATACCACCACGATTCTTCGGGGCTCAAGTTAAGTTGCTTCTGCTCATTCAGTGCGTCGGTATCTGGAGCCTCACGAAGATTGACCTGTGAGGCGTCGTATGTCATCAAGTAATGTAGCAAAGCTTCGTAGCCGCCACCATCTAACTCATCGGCAAGCTCTCCGAAATATTTGGTGTCTTTGCGATGATCCTCGGTGACATCAAGCACGAAGAATCTACGATCATCCAAAGCCACCGGCACAACCCAATCACTGTTCGAGGCCATGATGAGGTGAATATAGTTCGGTGACGCTTCGGAGTCAATACCTTTCTTCTCGACAACGATGTGCTCCTCAGTGATGAGAGCTTTCAAGGTGCCTTCGGCCTTCTTGTCACCGGCAAAGAAAGCTTCGTCGGCGAAGAGTATGACACAGTCACGCAGGTGTGCATTGAATGAGCCGACAAGATGCTTCGACTGACTGATCTGCAAGAAATGCTGGCCCCACAATTTGCCGAAAGCTTTGGCAAAGAATGACTTGCCCGTCCCTTGCTTGCCCCGCATCACGACCGCTGTGCCACCCACCTTGGCCGGATTCTGCACAGCGTCCGCCAGCCACGCCATGAGGTAATTGTAATATGTTTCGTTCCCGCCGCACACATTATCCCGGATATGGCCGAGGAACTTGTCACAGCTCCCAGGTATGGCCTCGCAAGTGAAGCCACGCCACAGATTGTAGGCTCCGGGCACTTCTTGGCCGGGTACAAATACGATTGCGTCGAACTGTCTGCGGTTTACATTTTGTAGCCACCACTTTCCCATCGGCATGAATTGATCGGCCCCGTTCTTGTCTTCACCGACCTTGACCTTGCGGTGCATGTATCGGTTCGAGAAGTCCGCGAAAGTCTGCATCTCAATCTTCGGTCTATCGAATGCGAAGTCGTGCTCCTCAGAGATGACACGGCATTTGCCGCCGACGGATGCAATGACTGCGTGACGTCCATTCAGCTCATCGAGGGCAGGATCAATAGCCCACTCTTTCGACCGCTCGATCTGGCGTAGTGCATAAACCTCAGCACGGCTTCCGAGACAAAGCACTGACTCCGAGATAGCAAAATCTTTGTCAGTGATGATCGAGAAGATCACGTCGTCCTTTACGCCGGCACGGTGTAGTTCACAGCATACGCAGAACAGCGTCTCGCTCCGGGAATCGAACCGCGTTGGATTGTCTGGGTCTCGTCCCAAGTTGATGAGTACCTTGACCCACCCCTTGACGCCGTCCCCCAGTGAGTCCAGGTCCGCAACCCTGCTGACATTGGCGGTGTCGATCTTGGGCGTCAGTTTTGATTTGCCACCACTAAACCCAGAAGAGACAGATGTCTGGACTTGCTGTGCGGCAGTGAAGGTAGAGATCGGATAGGATATCTTGGTATCGAAGTGAACCAATTCAGCCATGACCTCTTTGCGGCCCTTCTTACGCTTCTTTGCGTTCGGCCGATTCATGGTTCCTGGTAGCCGCATAATACGACTGATGTCGTGACAGTTGTCACCACCAAGCAGTATTTCGAGCTGCATGTTATACCGCTTTGCATCTTCGGCACGGGTGACGTCACCGTCTATTTGGATCGGCTCCTCAAGCCGCCAGAAAGCTTGGTAGCCGCCGCCTGAAAAGATGACACAAGTCGGCGTCGGCTTGAAGTCCCTGATCTTCTGGAGAATCCGGGGCTGCTCATCTGCGAGTATCTCGCCGGCACGCGGGTCAACATCGACATGCAGATATTCAACTGCTGCAATGTCTTGGCGTGACGCCTTCTTACTTACAGCCGAAGTGGTGGGATTGACTGAGAAGTATATGTTATGGCCGGTGCCGTTTTTCTTGAGCCAAGACTCGACTTTCTTCGCCGCTTTGGCCTCGAAGGTTGCAGTGTTGAGCTTGCCGCCTTCTACTGGAATCGCTGTCAGCACCCAGGGTCCGTTCGGTCTGAATTGTTTCAAGAAATCAAGAGGTAGTGACATAGGTGATGATCTCATTCAAGTCTTTCGTCGTCATCAACGCCAGCTCATAGAGGTCGTTCCGAGCTACTCCGTCTTTTGCCAAATGCCTAGCCGCGTCCTCTCCCTCAAAGAGTAGATGCTCTCTGGTCTTTGCCACATATAGCACCAACCAACCAATTCCGCGTTCTGTCTGGAGCCTACTACATGCTATTGATCTGCGTAAAAGCCAGACCCGCTGCTGCGGTGAGAAGTGTTCGATCCTGACAGTAGTCTCTTCTCGCTTCGGCCAATCCTCTAGGTACTTGCACTCGATCCATCCGTCGATGAATTGGATGTCCGGTGTCCCAGGACAAGCGGGATTCTCGACGCTGGTAGCATCCTGGCCCGCCTTGTTCAAGGCTTTAACAAGATTTTGTCTTTGTTGCTGTTCCATGTTTATTCAGCTCGTAGAATACCAGTGTCACTAACTCATGTTGCAGGAAGCCGTCATAGACTTTTCGCATCGTCTCGAAAAGCCCGGTGTAGGTTCGGCAGTGCGGATCATGCTCAAGCTGGATCATTCTGTGATAGTTCATCAGAGCATTGAAGGGCATGATCTTGACGTCATAGATTGTGGCATAGACTACGTCGCCGGTGCCGGCCGGTGGTTCCGCTCCGGTCTCTCTCAGCTCAATGACGTCACCGACCTTGAGATCAGACCACTTGAGACCCTTGCGAACCGTCAGATTGACAGCCCTGGGCTTCTCCTCATGGGGTATTTCGACCAGCTTGGTATTGTGAACGTTGACTTGAAAAAGTAGTGTTCTCATTATGCAGCCTTTCTATGTACGAGGTTCACTTTCATTCCATTGAGTCGCCCCAATTGGCCCCGATCTCAATGTCCACCTTGGACGGTACGACCAGCGGCACACAAGTTGTCATTATCTCAGCCATGTCCTTGGCTGTCTTCTCACTATATATAGTTGTATCAATTTCGTCGTGGATTTGCAACTGAATTCTGAAATTATTTTCATCCATGAGCACCATCGCCAACTTAATTTGGTCAGCGGAGCTTCCTTGAATCAAGTTGTTCAGGGCCTTACGTTCCATTCCAGCACCGGGCGGATAGTGAATATGCCGGTCCAAAATTGTCCTGATATATTTCCGGTTCCAGGCGACTAGCTCGACCATGTCCTTGATTTCCTTGAGGAACGGCACCTTCTGATTGAACTCTGCCAGAAAGGCTCGGCCCTCTGGACCCGCCACTTCTCGCTCGGCACCCCGGATGTTGACCATCTCGGTGCTGAACCCACAGGAACGGCACATCTTGGCTTGACCCATACCGTAGGTTAGGCCCAGGAAGACGGCCTTGGCACGGCTACGGAGCATTTTCCATTTCTTCTTGCCCTCTGGAGTCCGGCAGAGAACCTCTTTGATTACATTGAAGGCCATAGTGGTCGTCATGTCGTGCCAATCAAGCCCCGCCTTGAAGCCATCTACGGCAGCCTGTGTGCCCTGACAGCCTGCGATGTGTGCGTAATGGATGAAGAGTCGGGGCTCGGCTTGGCTGTAGTCTAGAGACGCCCAGCGGCCTCCCTCGTCAGGTAGGTAGATCGACCGCCACATCTTGCCGAGGACCGGATGTCGAGACGGCTGCTGCTGTAGGTTTGGATCACAGCTCGACAACCGACCAGGACCGGCACCTTTGACCTCGTCGCTGTTGTCTCGCTGGCTGCGGAGCTGGTTGAATGTCGTGTGGATTCGGCCACGGACTTGGTGATTGCGGATCGACTTCACGAATGTGTTGCGGACCTTGTTATAGCTCCTGGCCTCAAGGATCGCGTTCACCAGCGGCAGGTCTTTGTTCGGCTCCAGATATTCCTTCTTGACACTCGCCTGTCCGTCTGGAAATTTCGTTGTCGGCTCAGTTCGTCCGTATGGGATTTGAGCCACATCCAGGGCCGCGATCACGAGCTTATTCTTGGTGATTTCATTGACGCGAATCCTGATGCCGGTCTCGTGGTATATCAAGTCAAGGAATTCTTGCTCTTTCTTAACCGTCAACTGCTCTACCTTATCGAGCTGATCGAAGTCAATTCGGACGCCGCGACGTCTCATCTTCACCAAGACCGGCAGCACTTTGCATTCAAGTCGATAGATGCTCCATAACTCTTGATCGTCAATGACTCGCTCTTGCTTCCGCAAAATCTTTAGCGGCAGCACTGCATCCTCGACGGCGTATGGTCCGACAAACTTTGCCGGCAACTGCCACATATCTTTCTTCCTGTTGAGCCCGTAAGCCGTGGCAGCTTCACCGAGCAGTGTTTCTTCTTTGCCCATGAGTCCATACTTCTTTGCCAAGGTATCAAGGCTGTACGATAATTGATTCTCGTCAATCAACGGCTCCGCGACTTGGATATCCAGGAAGCTCGCCTTCTTGAACATGATACCCTGCTCGGCCAGGAAGTCAAGATCGTATTGCAGATTGGCTCCACAGATGTCACCAGTGAATACCTTGGCCTGATCCTTCATGTACTGAGTGACTTTGTCCGGGTCCAGGTTGCCGCCGCCGTGGTGACGCATCGGCAGGTAGAACGCAGGACCATCCTCGATAGCGAAACTGATTCCGACAGTGTACCCGTCCCGCCTCACTCCTGGACCCAGTGTCGTCAGCGTCGGGTCACGACCTTCGGTATCGAGCCCGATCCGTGAGATGCCTT
>SDBV01004791.1_pt1 | contig 19271 bp, 15 predicted proteins | sample 2277081 | NCBI WGS metagenome assembly SDBV01 (sample SAMN10402039, study PRJNA504765) | marine sediment metagenome | isolation source: marine sediment core GS10_PC15, 223 cmbsf | place: Arctic Ocean: Southern Knipovich Ridge | collected 2010
GCCTTACGGTCTGGGGCTCCCATCCCGTCTGGCTGGTGGAGCGCTGGCTGGCCCGATGGCCCCAGAGCGAGGTTGAACGACTCGTCGAGCACAACAATCGCCGTCCTCGGGTGTATCTGAGAATACTCGGCAATCCGGAAACGGCGCTGGAGCGGCTCCACGAGGCGGGGATCGCCGCCGGATCGGCGGAGAACGCCCCGCGCTCACTGTGGATCGAGGCAACTCGGGTCGGCGCGGCGCTGGCGCAGGTCGATGCTGTGGTTCAGGATCCAGCCGCATCTGCGGTCGTCGACTACATGGCTCTGGACACGAGTGTCCTGGTAGCCGACCTTTGCGCAGCCCCGGGAGGGAAGGCGACTCTGCTGGCGGCCCAGGGCCAGACGGTGCTGGCCCTCGATATCTCGAAAGTTCGTTTGAGGCAGGTGGACGAGAATCGGGAGCGCCTTAGGCTTGCGCGTTTGCAGCTTGTCGCCGCCGACGCCACGGCTCCGGCCATCGATTCCGCGGATGCCGTTCTTCTGGATGCGCCGTGCACGGGCACCGGCACGCTGGCTCGGCACCCCGATGCACGTTGGCGGCTCAGCACGGTAGACCTGGTGGCACTCGCCGGACTGCAGAGGCGGATGCTCGACGCGGCCGCCGGCGTCGTGAGGGCGGGAGGGCTACTGGTTTATGCCACCTGTTCGCTGGAGCCGGAGGAGAACGAGGAGCAGGTGGAGAGATTTCTGGCACGGCACACCGACTACGACTTGGAACCGCCTTCTCATGGGGTGGTACCCCCGGGCTGGTTGGCGGACGACGGCGCTCTGGTTGTCGCCCCCCAACAGCACGGCTTCGATGGAGCGTATGCAGCGAGATTCAGACGCCGGTCCGACTGAGTCGCAGAGCCGAACGCCGGACTGGAAGCTGTGGCTGACGTCGCCGCGTCATCTGGCGGCTACAGTCGCCGGCGTCGTGGCCGGGGGCTTTCTGCTGGGGTACCTTGTGGCGGCGCTGGCGGTCTTCCCATCCCAGGGCGTCGGGAGTGATTTGCAAACCGGTCCCGATCTGGCGGGTCTCTCCGTCGAAGAGGCGCGGACGGCCCTTCAACGACGAGGGCTCGGGTATGAACAGGTCGCCTCGCTGAACCATCCGCAGGCGCCACTTGGAACCGTGGTGGCCCAGGATCCGTTGCCCGGTCAGCGGTTGGCGAGCGGTTCCGCGGTGGGCGTCACGCTGAGCATGGGCGCCAAAGTTCTGCCGGTGCCGGACGTGGTGGGTTTGGATCACGAACAGGCCAGCGTGGCTCTCCGGGGTGCGGGTTTCGAGATCGACTCGAGGCGCGTGGACGCCGAGGAGGTCGTCGGCCAGGTTGTCAGCACCGACCCGCTACCCGGGACGCCGGTTCGTTTGCCCGGTCGCGTAACGTTGATCGTCAGCGCCGGGCCGCCCGCTGTGGCCATTCCGGACCTGGTGACGCGGGCGAGTAGCGAGGCGCAGAAAACGTTGGAACGGCTCGGGCTCCAGCTGGGTTCTGTTTCACGGGACTCTACCTCGTTGGCAGCGCCAGGTACGGTGATCGGCCAGTCGCCGACCGCCGGGACGGTGGTTCGGCGTGGTACGCGAGTGTCGGTCACGGTAGCGATTGTGCCGCCACCCGTGGCGAGGGACAGTATCGAAGAGGTGCCGGACCCCGAGCCCGATACGACGGCATCAAGAAAAACGACAACGGGACGAGAGATCAGATGATGAAGAACGGTGTGATATGGGGCTTCTTGGGCGTCGGTACACTGGCGGCCATCGTCGTTGGCCTCCTGCTGCCGGGCGAAGAAGTAGGGGCTGAGATCGGGGCTCGGCTCCCGGAATACAGCGCGGAGACACTGGAAGGCGGGGAGGCGATCGCCTTCACTGACCTCGAGGGCCAGGTTGCGCTGGTGACCATCTGGGCGACCTGGTGTGGGCCGTGTCGCCTGGAGATGCCATCGATCCAGGCCGTGTACGATCGCTATAAGGATGAAGGCTTCACCGTGCTCGCCGTTTCAATCGATACCGATCCCAACTACAAGCTGAAGATACAAGAGTTCATGCAGGACTTCGGACTCACTTTCCCGATGGTCGTCGATCCTGACAACAGGATCACCCGAGTCCTCAACACGATCGGCGTTCCAGAGAACTTCATCGTTGACAGGAACGGACGCGTGGTGAAGCGCGTCGTCGGCGCATCAAACTGGAACTCCGAGGCCAACCGAGCGCTCATCGAAGAGCTGCTCCGGATGTAGGCATGGCAGGTTGGCGCACGCCGTTCAAGCGTAACTGGATCTACATGATCGCCGCGACCATACTGTCTGTTATGCTGTGGGTCGCGGTCAGCGCCGACACGATCAACCAGAAATTCCTCACTGCCGATCTCATCATCGTTAATAGCGACCGGCGCTTCATCCAGACAGGGCTCGACCCGGCCCGCGGAACGATCGATGTTCTGTTCACCGGGCGCGAAGGTGCGATGCTGGCGCTCCAGGTTGCACGCCCTCGGGTCGTTATCCGCCTCGATAGCATCGTTTCTCGCACGGTCGAAGTCGATATCGATCCCAGTATGGTGGTTGGCCGGGGCGACCGCGAGCTGGGCGACGTTCGCGCGATGAGCGTTCGCCCCTCGCGCGTCCGCATCCAATTCGAGCCCAGGGCGCAAAAAGTCGTTCCCGTCATTCCGAACCTGGTCTTCACTTTCGCCGAAGGGTTCATGCTCGCCGACTCCGTGCGAGTCCAGCCCGGCGTCGTCGCGATCGAAGGACCCGAGAGCGAGGTGGACCCCATCGAGTCCGTTCGTACTGTCCCGATCGACCGCCAGCGTCTCAGTCAGTCGTTGGAGACCGAAGTGCCGCTCGAACCTCCTACCGAAAGTGGGCTGGTCGAACTTTCCTCGCCCGCTGTCACTGTCAGCGTCGTTGTCGAGCCGCGCATCCAGCGCATCTTCCCCGGTATTCCCGTTGGGGCGAGCGGCGTCGATATTAACAGCGTTCGAGTCGAGCCCTCGCTAGTCGATGTGAGGTTGATCGGTCCGCAGAGTGCCGTTGAAGCGGTGCGACCGGGGTCGCTCACGCCCCGCGTCCAGATATCAGCGGATGCCGACTACGGTCGGTCCTTGCCGATCGTGCTGCTGCCCCCAGCTCTGTTCCTACAGGTCGAGCTGGAGCCCGATTCGGCAAAGGTTAGTCGTTTAGACGGTGCGCAGTAGCTAGCGGCATTCGACTCGGCCAGGTTACATCAAGAAAATGAGCATAACGACAATTCTCGCCGTCGAGACATCTTGCGATGATACGTCCGCGGCAGTTTTGCGTGGCGAAAACGAGCTCATCGGGCACATCATCGCCACGCAGGACATGCACTCCGAGTACGGCGGGGTCGTCCCCGAACTGGCGTCGCGGGCCCAGCTGAGTATCATCGATTCCGTCGTAGAGCAGACGCTTTTACGTGCCGGCCTCGGCATCGCGGATATCGATGCTTTTGCCGTCACTGCCGGACCAGGGTTGATCGGCTCGCTGCTGGTCGGGCTCAACTGGGTGAAAGCGGCGGCGTTCGCGTCGGGGCGTCCCTTCATCGGTGTGCATCACATGGAGGCGCATCTGTTCGCGGCGGCGCTCGACGGCACGGAGGTGCGGACACCGTTCGTTGCGATTCTCGTATCGGGTGGCCACACGCTCCTCCTCCTGGTCGAGGAGTGGGGCCGCTATCGGGTGCTCGGTCGCACACGCGATGATGCTGCTGGCGAAGCGTTCGACAAGACCGCCCGTCTGCTGGGGTTGGGTTACCCGGGCGGCCCGATCATCGAGAGACTCGCCAGGGAGGGGAATGCGGCACGGCACCCGTTCCCCGTGCCCATGGTGCACGCTGGCCAGCGCCCGGGGGAGAAGAACTATTATGATATGTCCTTCAGTGGTCTGAAGACGGCGGTGATGATGCGTGTCCGTGAACTGGAAGCTGCGGGTCGTCTGGAGGACGAGGTGCCCCATCTCTGCGCCGCCTTTCAAGAGGCGGCGGTGGCGCAGATAGCAGAGAAGACGGCGCGCGCCGCTCGAGAGGCCGCGGCGCGGCAGGTGGTACTGGGTGGCGGAGTGGCGCGAAATCAGGCGTTGGCCGCCGCGATTCGCGATCGCCTGGGCTCCGATGTTACCGTATTCGTGCCCGAGCCCCGGCTGGCGACGGACAACGCGGCCATGGTGGCCCGCGCGGCCCGCTTTCGGCTCGACCGCGGTGAGCGGAGCGGGCTCGACCTGAACGCTGAGGCGAATCTCGCGCTGCCCGGAGTCATATAAGACGTACCAGTAAGGAGAGAACTAAGCGATATGTATCCGGTTCTATTCGAGATAAAGGGGATCCAGTTCACATCGTTTGGGCTCATGCTCGGCCTTTGCTTCCTGGTCGGCGGATGGGTGGGCAGTCTGGAGTTCGAGCGGAAGGGCTACGACAAGGACCTGGCCTGGTCGATGATCATGGGTGCCTTGATCGGCGGCATCCTCGGTGCGAAGCTCTATTACGCGTTCCTGAATTGGCCCGAGCTGGCGGCGCGGCCGTTGCACACGCTGACATCCCGTGCGGGCCTGGTATGGTACGGTGGGCTGATCGGCGGCACCATCGGAGCCATGGTAGCCCTGTGGCGGAATAAGATCCCGCTGGGTGTCGGCGGCGATGTCGCCGCCATCTCGCTACCGATCGCATACGCCGTGGGACGAATCGGCTGCTTTCTGGTCGGGGATGACTACGGGCGCCCGACGAGGAGCTGGGTTGGGATCGCCTTCCCTAACGGGTCGCCTCCCACCACGGCCTACAATCTGCGCACACGCTTCGGCGTGAACGTCCCGGAATCTATCCCGGATTGGGAGGTGCTCAGAGTGCACCCGACTCAACTGTATGAGATCGGGCTCAGTCTGGTCATCTTCTTTATCGTGTGGCGGCTTCGCCGCCACAACCACAAGGCAGGCTGGTTGATGATGCTCTGGCTGGTTCTTGCCGGCTTCGCGCGAGGGTTCGTGGAGATCTTCAGGGCGAAAGATGATCGGTTCTTTGGTCCCGCCACCCTGGCGCAGATGATCAGCTTCGCCATCATCGTCGCCGGTCTCTACGGACTCTGGGCGCTACGCGGGAAAACGCGTTCGCCTGAACCGACGCCTGTGCCGGCCAGTTGACGCGTGTCAAGATACTAGCGTGGCAAAGATCCTTCAGGTTTCCGATCTGCACTTTGGCCCGCCCTTCTTGCCGGAAGTGGCGGAGGCCGTGCTGGTGCATGCGCAGGAGCTGAATCCAGATGTAGTGATTGTCTCCGGCGACCTGACCCAGCGCGCCCGGCCGGCCCAGTTCGCCGCCGCTGCCGACTACATCGCGAAATTCCAAAAGCCGCTGGTTGTCATCCCCGGCAACCACGACGTGCCACTGTTTCGAGTCTGGGAACGCCTGTTGTCCCCACACGGTCGCTACCGGAGACACATCTCCCAGGATCTCGACACGGTCACCGAGTTGCCCGGGATGATGATCGTGGCGCTGAACTCGACGCGGCGCCTGACGCTGACCAACGGCAGGATCAGGCGCTGGCAGCTGGAGTTCGCCGCCGAGGCGTTCTCGCGCGCCGAGCCCGGTGCACTGCGGGTAGTGGTTTCGCATCACCACCTGGCACCGGCCCAAGATTTCTCGAGCGGTCATCTGATGCCGTTTGCCAAGCGAGCCGTCGAATGGTTCACCCGTATCGAGGTGGACATTATCCTGGCCGGCCACATGCACCGCTCCTACATCGGTAACTCCCTCGATTTCTTCCCGGGCGACCTTCGGCGGCGTGGAATCGTGATTGTTCAATGTGGTACTACCACATCTCGGCGTGGCAGAGGGAGGGAGCGGATGAAGAACACTTTCAATTTCATTCGTGCCGATGAAAGCCACATCTGGGTCGCTCATTTCGCTTGGATGAATCGGCTGAGACACTTCGCTCCGATCAGCGAACATCTCTTCCCTCGCGGTGAGAAACAGTACTTCGACCACGCCATCGAAATAGGCGCTTCCGAACTCGCGTGAAGCCGCATGCACGACCGAGTCTGCCAGGCAATCCTCGGCCTGCGCACCTCGGTCCGAAGTCGTTGTCCTTAGCGATCGCCCTCGGCCTCTTCTGTTTGGCTTTGCCTCGTGGGCTCCCCGCCCAGATCGCGCGCGATTCCCTCCCCGTAGTTTCCAAGCTCGAGTTCATCGGAAACCAGGCCTTCAAGGACTCAGAGCTCAAGGCAGCCATTTCCACTCGCTCCAGCGGCTGCAAGGTGATCATCCTTTGCTGGACCGGATTCGGCGCCTTTCAACGGGTCGAGCGGATGGAGCCACGAGAACTGAAGACCGACGTGCTGCGTCTCCAGATCTTCTACTTCCGGCGCGGTTACCGCCGGGCTTCCGTTGATACGTCGGTCGTTCGCGATGACGGGAAGGTCAGGATCACCTTCCACATCGATGAGGGGCGGCCGGTCCGAGTGCACCGTGTAGAGCTAGCGGGGTTCGGGGCCATTCTGGACTCTGCGGCGGTCCTGCGCGAACTACCGCTCCGGTTGGGCGACCCGTTCAGTGAGCTCAGCCTCACCGCGTCACGTGAGACGCTGGAGCAAATGCTGCGCAGCACCGGCTACGCTCAGGCACAGGTGCTGGTGCAGGCCATGCTACCCAGCTCTGACTCGCTCGCCGCCTACGTCGTGTTACGCGCCGAGTCGGGCCCCCTCATGCATGTAGGCGAAATCGACGTTCTTGGTAACCGGGAGGTCTCGGAAGCAGACGTGCGACGGATGCTTACCTTCCATAGCGGTGATCTTTACAACGAAGATGAAATCATCCGGAGCCAGCGAACGCTCTATTCGATGGCCCTGTTCGATTACGTCGACATCGCGAGGGAGACCGAACCCGTTGATTCTACGATCGCCATCCGTGTTCAGGTCAACGAGGCGGATGCGAAGAGGGTACGATTCGGGTTCGGCCTCACCACCGCCGAGTGTTTCGAGATCGAGGCGAGCTGGACGCACCGGAACTTCTTCGGCAGTACACGTATCCTCAGGGTGAGCGGCGGCCTCTCCAACCTCGGCACGCGTCAACTGGCTCAGCAGTTCCCCTGCAACCAGGCGGGAACCACCATCAAAGACGAGGCGGCAAGAGATGCCTTCAACAACCCCAACTGGCGGATCGCTGTCGACTTCGAGCAACCCTGGTTTCTGAGCACGGAGAACCGGCTCAGGCTGACGGCGTTCGCTGGCCGCCAGAGTGTTCCCGAGCTCTACTCCACCAGGACGGTGGGTGGCGAAGCCGTGCTGACGCGGCAGATCGCGTTCGCCACGCCGCTCTCGTTCACCTATCACCCCGAACGGAACAAGCTGGACGAAGGGAGCTCGTCGATCCTTTTCTGCGTCAACTTTGGCGTTTGCCGTCCCGAGGACATCTCTCAGTTGTCGCAGACCCGGCTGCTCGCCTGGGTCAGCGTTGCGTTGAGCCGCGCCCGCACCGACGCGGTCATCAACCCGACGCGCGGCTACCGCTTCACCATCGAGGGCGAGCACGCGTCGCGCTTCACCGGCTCAGACTGGGCGTATTACCGCGGTCTCGGTGAGATCAGCTACTACCAGCAGATCAGCGCGGGTGTGCTGGCGCTGCGGCTGCGGGGCGGCGTAGTAAGGCCGATCGGTGCCGGCATCGAGGAGGCGAGTATCCAGGATGTGGAGGAGCCGGTGACGAACCCCTTGAAACGGCAGTACGCGGGCGGCGGCTCGACGGTGCGGGGCTTCGGCCAGAATCTCCTCGGCCCCCAAGTGCTGTTCGCGACGGCGGCGACTCTGGCGGACCCATCCGAGGATGCGACCAACTGTGGGTTGACCGAGGAGTTCTTCACGGATAACGGCACCTGGATCTGCGACCCGCAGGAGGCGGGGCTGACGGCGAGCCAGGTGGATCCGCGGCCGGTTGGAGGAGAGAACGGAGTGGTGGCCAACGTCGAGCTGCGCTTTCCGCTCTCGCAAGAGAATCTGTTCGGCGCCGCCTTCGTCGATGTCGGCCGGATTTGGAATCCAAGCACCGCGCTTGGCGGGGACTTCCCCTGGGCCTGGTCACCCGGAGTTGGCATTCGCTACATGAGCCCCATCGGTCCCTTACGGCTGGATGTGGGGTACAACACGGGCGATGCTGAGAGACTTTTCGTGGTGAGCGAAATTGATAACAATATTGTACGTCTCGGTGACGAGAACGATGAACCAATCCCTTATTCCTACAATCCGTTCACCAACTTCTTCAGCCGGCTGCAACTGCACTTCTCGATTGGTCAGGCGTTCTAGATGACTTGGAAAGAGCGTTTGCTTGGAATTCCCCTCGCCGTCATCGGCGCCGTGCTCATCTTCGTCACGGCGGCGGGGATGGCGTTGACGCGTACCGAACGGGGGCGAGAGGAGCTGAGAAACCTCATGCTCCAGAGAGCGAACGCGGCCATCCGGGGCAAGATCACGATTGACGCCTACCTCGCCGGTGACCTCTTCAGTAACGCACGCCTCGCGGGTGTGCGTATCTACGAACCCGATGGTGCTCTGTTCGCGACGGTAGATACCATCGAAGTCACCTATCGCTGGACCGATTTCCTCTTCGGAAATATTGTCTTCCCCAGTGTTACCCTCGTCCACCCCGTGGTTCAGTTGCGCGTAGAAGACGACGCCGGCTGGAACTTCGACCGCGTGTTCGCTTCTGCGAGCCGTGGCGACTCGTCGTCGTCGGGCGGGACCGGCGGAAGCTCGCAGCGCCGCATAGTCTTGAGGGATGTCCGTATCCGTTCAGGTGACGTGACGATCCGCTTGCCTTGGGAACCAGGGACGGGTGAAACTGCCGAGACCTCGCGTTGGCGGATTGAGAAAAGCGCATCGGGATGGGAGCGCGTGCTCACGGTCCAACAGCTCAACGCCACCTTGCCGGTCGCACGAATAATCGGGCCGGCTTCACTCGGTCGCCTCTTCCAGATCGCCCACTTCACCGGAACGGTGGGCGTGCTCAAAGAGCCCATACTTGTCGATCAGCTGCGCGCTGACATCGAGCAGCACGGTGACACAATCTCGTTCGATCTCTGGGAGGTTCGGTTGCCGGATTCTCACATATTTGGCGCAGGTTGGGCGACGCTCGGTTCGCCGCTGGAGTATGACTTCACCGTCACCGGCGCTCCCATTCAGACCGCCGACCTTCGCTGGCTGCTGCCGAAGATACCGCTCGGTGTTGCCGATCTCAATTATCGGATGCAGAGCTTGCCGAACGGAACTTTCTTCGAGGCGAGCAACGCATCGTGGCGGTCTGAGGAAGCGGTAGCCTCGGGGCATTTCGCTCTGCAGACGATCGCCGGGCCGAATCGCGTCGCTTTTGACAGCGTTGAACTGAAGGTCGAGCGCTTCGCCACAACGCTGATCCCGGTGCTCACCGGCTGGGTGCCACCGGCTGACGGCGTGCTGTCCGGTGACGTGAGCCTGGATGGCAGCCTTTCCCGCCTCGATATCAATGCCGATGTTCGCTTCCTGCCGGCGGACGGCGGAGTCGCATCGCGCGGGCGAGCGCGGGGCAGCTTGTTCGCCACGGCCATCGACCCCGGTGGCGCAGGCTTCGTTATCGATGTCGATACGCTCAGCCTCGAGCTCGTGCGTGCCTTCGTACCTGGCCTGAAGATCGATGGAATCCTATCAGGTCAGGCGACCGTGGAAGGCTCGCTGGTCAACGGTGCCTCGATACAGCTCACTTTGACGCAGAGGGATGGGGATCTCGCGCCCTCTACCTTCAAGGGGGGTGGCGAGCTCCGCCGCCCCGGCGCGGCTGCCACGGAGATCGATGTCACTCTCCAGGCGGAGCCGCTGGCCATGAGCACGCTCGCCAACTACTACCCGGCGATCCCGTTCCGCGGGGATTACAAAGGGTACGTGCACGCCGAGGGAGTCTTCGACTCGTTGATCGTGGCCGCACGATTTGCCGGAGCGGGCGATTCTCTCATCCTCGACACTCGTGTCCAAGTCATCGATAGCACCTTGCATTACGATGGTGTGTTCAGAGGGCGCCGAGTTTCGATCGCTCCCTTCCGCGAAGGCATCGGCGAGTCGAACCTCGATTTTGCCGTTACCTTCGAGGGTAAAGGTACTCGACGCGAAAACTTGGACGCGCGCGTGCGCGCCGAGCTGTCTTCTTCCTTCGTCGGGGGCGTGCGCTTCGATTCGACTTACGTCCAGTTGCGCGTCGATGCGGATCGCCTCTATCTGGATACGGCGGCGGTGTTCACGGAATTCGGATACTTACGCGCCTCCGGGGCCCTGGGCCTGCGGCTGCAGGTTAGCGACACCATCTCCTTCTTCATCGATGCGGACAGCCTGAGCGGGCTGAACCGCTGGATCGCCCCGGTCTTCGGGCCGCTGCCCGAGCCGACTCTCGCCACCGACGGCACGGTCGCACTGGGATCCCGGGCGCTCGTCGAAGGTTCGGCCCGGGCGACCGGCTACCTTTCCGGAGCTTTCGGTGAGCTGACGCTCGGCGGTCGGCTGGAAGGCGAGCGGCTCCGCTACGGGAGATGGACCGCCGATACTCTGACGGTAGAGGATGTCACGGTGTCGGGGCTGGGCGACCGGCTTCTTGTCAGCGGTCATGCCCGCGCTGCGAACCTGTCCCTCGGCGACATTCAATTCGATGATATCACCCTGGCGGGCGAGTTCGCCGACAGCGTCGCCGCCGTGGACTTCAAGTTGTCCAGCAGCGACGATATTGCGCTCTCAGGGAGCCTGGTGGCCGAGATTACCGCGGAGCGCCGGGTCTTCGAGCTGGGGAGCCTGATCGCCAAACTTCCCAGCTCGAGCTGGAGGCTGCAGCGGCCCGCGCGCCTTCACTTATCGCGCAGCGGGGCGATCGCGCTCACCGATCTGTTGTTGGAGAGCGAAGACGGCAGACTAGAGGCCAGCGGCTCGGTGGGTCGTTCCGGGCCGGCCGCCTTTCGTCTCCACATCGACGGGCTCGAGCTGAGCGAGCTCTCGAGCCTACATCGCAAGGGTGATGCTCTGTCCGGCGTGCTCGCCGTCGATGGCGAGCTGTCGGGTATGGCCGATGCGCCTGTCATCAAAGCCAACGTCGTCGTGGCCGACGGGCAGCTGTTGGAAGTCCCGTTCTCACAGCTCAAGGGCGACTTCAATTATCGGGTCGGTGAGGCCAGCCTCGACGTCGTGATGTGGCGCGAGTCATCGCCGCTGTTTCAGCTCCAGGGAACGCTGCCCCTCGACATCACGCTCCCGGAGGTTGCCGCTTCGATTCCCGAACGGCCCCTCGATCTGACTATCGAGGGCGACAGCATTCCGCTCAACCTGATCGAGTTGCTTACCGAGACCGTGCAATTTTCCGCGGGCCGAGCGCAGGCCAACATCGGCATCCGCGGCACCCTACGCGCCATCGATCTGCGCGGCAGCATCGCCGTATTCGACGGGCGGGCCCATGTGGTTCCGACGGGGATCAGCTATCGGGACCTCAGCGGCAGAGCCAGCCTCAGCGGCAGGACGATTCAGGTCGAGGAATTCACCTTCGGTGGTATCGAGGGCGGTAGAGGACGGATCACGGGAACGGTTAGCATCACCCGCCTCAGCGACCCCGATCTTGATCTCAGTATCGAGGCCGAGGAGCTGCCGGCCTACGATCGTATCGATGCGCGTATGGTGCTCTCCGGGCGCGCCGCGCTCCGCGGGCCCTACACCGGTGCGACGCTGACCGGTCGGCTCGCCGTTGTGAGCGGGGTGCTCTATATCGAGGAGATCGGCCGCCGTCGGCAGATCGTCGATCTCCACAGTGACAGGCTCTTTCTCCTCGATGACGCGTTCACCGCCCCAGAGGGGCTGGTGACGGGGCGGAACCCATTCCTCGCGAACCTGACCATCGATCAACGGATCATCGTCCAGCGCGATGCCTGGTTGCGCTCCGAAGAAACCAACATGGAGATTGCCGGTGAACTCTTGCTGCGCCACGCTCCGGCCGAACAGGAGTTCCGGATCGATGGGACGCTCCAGGCACTGCGCGGCGACTACAAGCTCTTCAACAAGCGCTTTACCCTCCAGGAAGGCGAGATCGAGTTCGTCGGGGTCCCCGCTCTCAACCCCAACCTGCGTCTGGTGGCGGTGCATCGAGTGCAGACGCAGAAGCGGCCTCTCCAGATTCGTGTGCTCATCGAGGGGACGTTGGAAGAGCCGACGGTTCGCCTCGAGAGTGACGCCCAGCCGCCCATCCCCGAGTCGGACTTGCTCTCTTACCTGCTGTTCGGTCGACCCACCTACGAGATCACCCGGGCGCGCGGTGAGCAGGGGAGCTTGATCGAAGACGTGGCAGCTGGCCTCGAGCCCTTCGTCGGCTATGCGTTGGAATCGTTGCTGGTCGGAGAGACGGGGATTGCGTACGTGGACGTCAGCCGGACACCGGTGCGGGGGGTGCAGGGCTTCTACGGCGGCAGCACGGCGCCGGTGCTCGCTGCAACACAAGTGGAGGTGGGTTGGTATCTAGCGCCGACCGTCTTCGTCAGCGTGGCCCAGCACCTTTCTACCGTGATCAACATCCCCTCGGTCCGGGTCGAGTGGAAGCTCAACAACAACCTGACTCTCGAGGGGCTTGCGGAGCCGCGGCTGGCCAGAACCACCACGCTCCTCTCTCAAAACCCCGGAGCTGACCTCACCGAAACTATCGGTCTGTTTTTATTCTACGGTTGGTCTTACTGAGCCGGATGCGCTGTTCGATTCCATCCGCACTGGATCGCCGAGGCATTTCCAGTGTATTCTAGGGTGCACAATCCAAAATGTTGACCAGGCAGCCAGGTCAGGAAGGCTAGTGTGGGGAACCATATAAGAATTTTCGGCCTGATGGCCGTGATGACAGCTCTCGTCCTCGGTGTTGCCTACGCCCTGGGCGGGGAGAACGCTATGCGATGGGCCTTTCCCATCATGGTTCTCTTCAATTTCGGTTCGTTCTGGTTCAGCGATAAGGCGGTGCTACGGATGTACCGCGCCCGGATCATCGGGCCCCAGGACGCCCCGGCGCTTCATGCCATGGTGGACCGGCTGCGCCAGCGGGCGGGCTTGCCGATGCCCAGGCTGGCGATCGCGCCGTCAGAGCAGCCGAACGCTTTCGCCACGGGCCGTAGCCGCGAGCGGGCGGTGGTTTGCTTCACCGAGGGCATACTCAGAACGCTGAGCGATCGGGAACTGGAGGGTGTGACAGCCCACGAGCTGGCACACATCAGGAACCGCGACATGCTCACCAGCACGATGGCGGCGACGTTGGCTGGCGCCGTGATGTTTCTGACGCGCTTCGCCTTCTTCTTCGGTGGTCGGGACAGAAATCCGGCCGCGCTGATCGGGCTGATGGTCCTGGGTCCGCTGGCCGCCCTCCTCGTCCAGATGGCCATCAGCCGCCAGATGGAGTACCGCGCCGACCGTGTGGGCGCCGCGATCGCTGGGGATCCTCTAGGGTTGGCCAGCGCGCTGAACCGTCTGGAGACTACAGCCCGGCGCATCCCGATGGATGTGAATCCTTCAGCGGCTCACCTCGCCATCGTGAATCCGTTGCGCGGTGGCTTCACCAGGCTTTTCCGAACGCATCCGTCGACGGAGGAGCGTATCGCCCGGCTCGAGGCTCTTGCCAGGGAGCTCTAGGCTCTGCGTCATCCAGAATCCGGCCGCGGGTGGCGGACATCCGGAACGATTGCGCCGCCGCATCGTCTCGACCCTCGAGGCCCGGGGTTTGGAGTACGACCACCAGTTCACCCATTCGCCGGGTCACGCCGAGGAGCTGGCGAAGCGAGCCCTGGAGGCTGGGTGCAAGCGAATCCTGGTGGCGGGCGGGGATGGCACCGTGATGGAGGCAGTGGCGGCGCTGGCCGAGACCGATGCGGTCCTCGGACTCGTACCCGTGGGTACCGGAAACCAGCTCGCTGCCAACCTCAGGATCCCGTCGAAGATCGAGGCGGCGGTCGTAGTGGCGGCGACCGGCGAAGCACGGCGAATCGATGTGGGAATGATCGACGGTCGCCCTTTCACGTGCATGGCGGGTGCGGGTTTCGATACGGCGGTGATCAACCCCGATCCGCGCCTCAAGCGCTACTTTGGCTATTTATCCTATGTGATCGCAGCCATAGCCGAGACGCTTGCCCCAACCGCAGCGGATATTGTCATAACGATCGACGGCGTGAAGAAGAACTATAGAGGGATCGGTATCGAGATCGCCAACATGCCCGGGCTCAGACCGCCCGGTTCGCCCTGGCCGATCAACCTCGTCAACGACGGTAGATTCGACGATGGCATGCTCGATATTTGCATCCTCGGTGCCACCTCGATGGTGACCACTATCTCGGTGCTTCTATCATTCATAATGCAACGCGCCGATCGTAACCCGCACATACATTACTTGAAGGGTCGCGAGATCAAGATCGAATCAGATCCGCCGCTCCCAGTCCAGGCCGATGGCGAGCTGTTCGGAGCCACACCCTTCTCCGTCAGCATCCGGCCCCGCGCCCTCTCCGTCGCGGTTCCGGAAGCCAGGGACGGGGTGAAGATATAGGCGCATGCAAGATGAGTTCCTCGTAGTAAGCGGCGCCCGCGAGCACAACCTGAAAGACATCACCGTGCGCATCCCGCGTAATCGGCTGACGGTGGTCACAGGGCTTTCGGGTTCCGGCAAGTCCAGCCTAGCCTTCGACACCATCTATGCCGAAGGGCAGCGCCGTTATGTGGAGTCGCTCTCCGCCTACGCCCGCCAGTTCCTCGGCCTGATGGAGAAGCCCGACGTCGACTCCATCGAGGGACTATCTCCCGCCATATCCATCGAACAGAAGACCGCCGGTCGCAACCCACGCTCTACCGTCGGCACTATCACCGAGATCTACGACTACCTGCGGCTGCTATGGGCGCGCTGCGGCACTCCCCACTGCCCCAACTGCGGCCGGCCGGTGGAACGCCAGAGCCCCGAACAGATCGCCGCCGCTGTACTTCAGTGGCCCGAGCGAACTCGCATCGAGGTGCTCGCTCCCCTCGTCCGCGGCCGCAAAGGCGAGTTCAGGGACCTGTTCGAGAAAATGCGGAGAGAAGGGTTCGTCCGTCTACGCGTCGACGGTGCTACCTACGACATCGACGACCCGCCCAAGCTCAATCGTCGCGTCAACCATGACATCGCCGTCGTCGTCGATCGGCTAATTGTGAAGCGCGGCGATCGTACACGGCTCACCGATTCCATCGAAGTCGCGCTCCGCACCGCCGACGGCGTCGTTCAGATCGATCGCCACGGTGTCGACGACGTACCCGAGGGTGAGTTATTCAGCGAACAGTATGCTTGTGCTACGTGCGGCATCAGCTTACCGGAGTTGGAGCCGCGCCAGTTCTCTTTCAACTCGCCTTACGGAGCCTGCGCGAGTTGCGGAGGCATCGGGCATCGCAAGGTGGCCAGCCCCGAGCTGATGCTTGGCGACAGCCGCTTCTCCCTCCTCGAGGGCGTCATACTGGCCTGGGGCGCGCCGATCAGCTTTCTGAAGAAGCACGTGATCGAGCCGCTGGCTCGAAAGTATGAGGTCGACGCCAACGCTCCCTGGAGCGAACTACCCCAGGGGATGCGCGACGAGGTGCTTTTCGGGTCGGAAGAGCTCGAATGGGAGGGCGCCGTGCAGCGGCTCGAAGAGCGTTACTACCAGGCTTCCAACGACAGGGTGCGGGCCAAGCTCGGCGAGTTCATGACCGACGCGCTCTGCACCGCCTGTGAAGGAAGCCGACTGAAGCCTGAAGCGCTGGCGGTCAGCTTCGAAGGGAAATCGATTCGCGATGTCATCGCGATTACCATCGACGCCGCTGTGGACTTCTTTGGGGGATTGCTGCGGGATGGGATCGGCGCGAAGGGCCGCCTGGATGCGGCGGTTGCGGGGCCCATCCTCAAACAGATCTGCGAGCGTCTCGACTTTCTCACCGACGTCGGTGTTGGGTATCTGACCCTGGGCCGTAGCGCCGCCAGTCTGTCAGGCGGCGAGGCGCAGCGCATCCGCCTGGCCACGCAGATCGGTTCCAAGTTGGTCGGCGTGCTCTATATCCTGGATGAGCCGTCCATCGGCCTCCATCAGCGCGACAACAAGCGACTGCTCAAGACGCTGGAATCGTTACGCGATCTCGGCAACACCGTGATCGTCGTCGAGCACGACGAGGAGACGATCCGTCGCGCCGACCATATCGTCGACCTGGGACCGGGTGCCGGGCGGAACGGCGGTACGGTGGTGGTTGATGGCAACCTTGATGCGGTCCTCGCGTCGAAGGAGTCGCTGACTGGGGCGTACCTCCGCGGGGAGAAGAGGATCGCCTTACCGGAAACGCGGCGTGAGGGCAGCGGCGAAAGCCTTTGGGTGCGTGGGGCACGACAGTACAACCTGCGTAACATCGACGCCGAGTTCCCACTCGGCAAGTTCATCTGCGTCGCCGGCGTCTCCGGCTCCGGTAAATCGACGCTGGTCGAGGAGATCCTCTATCGTTCGCTGGCGCGAAAACTCTACCGCTCACGCCTCGAGCCGGGCGAGCATGACAGCATCGAAGGGCTCGAGCACATCGACAAGGTGATCGATGTGGATCAATCCCCCATCGGGCGCACGCCTCGCTCCAACCCGGCGACCTACACCGGGTTGTTCACGCCGATACGGCAGCTCTTCGCTCAGCTGCCCGAATCGCGTATCCGCGGCTATATGCCGGGCCGCTTCAGTTTCAATGTGAAAGGCGGCCGCTGCGAATCGTGCGGTGGTGATGGGCTGGTGAAAATCGAGATGCATTTCCTGCCCGATGTCTACGTCGCATGCGAGGTATGCCGCGGTCGACGCTACAACCGGGAGACGATGGAGGTATTCTACAAGGGGAAGAACATCGCCGACGTTCTCGAAATGACGGTAGAGGAAGCCCTCGAGTTCTTTCACCCCGTGCCTGTACTGCGGCGGAAGCTGCAGACGCTGCACGATGTCGGCCTCGGTTATCTCACCTTGGGTCAGAGCTCGACGACGCTCTCCGGTGGCGAGGCGCAGCGGGTGAAGCTGGCCACGGAGTTGTCGAAGGTACAGACTGGCCGCACCCTATATATCCTCGATGAACCCACCACGGGTCTTCACTTCGAGGACATCCGGCTGTTGCTCGATGTCCTCCACCGGCTGGTGGAGCGGGGCAACTCGGTGCTGGTGATCGAACACCAACTCGACGTGCTGAAGACCGCTGACTGGATCATCGAGCTGGGTCCGGATGGCGGCGACGATGGCGGCGCGATCGTGGCCGCCGGAACGCCGGAGCAGGTGGCGGCAGTGAAGGGGAGCCCAACCGGCACTTTCCTGAAGCCGCTGCTGGCCAAAGCTCACAGGCGCCCATATCCTGAATAAATCCGTTGCGGGCAATCTATGGCGAGGGGAAACCACGTGACGAGCGCGGAGCGCGACCTCAACCTTGTCGGCAAGGCTTGGCTGGCCATGGGGATCGGGCCCCAGCGCGACCTGCCGGCGTTCATACCCCTCTCCAGACCGCTGTCTGAGGCGAAGCTCGCTCTCGTGACGACGGGTGGCTTCGTCCCCCGGGGCGGCACTCCTTTCAACACCGGCAAGCTGGGTGATTCCACCTATCGCGAGATCCCGGCCGATATCGACACCGGGCTGCTCAAGATCTATCACTCACATTACGACAACGAAATCGCCCGCCGGGATATCAACACGCTTTTTCCGTTGCCGCTCTGCCGCGACCTTGTGGCCGAGGGCGCCATCGGCTCGATCGCCGCCACACACTACTCCTTCATGGGCTACATCCCCATCACGAGAAGACTCGTGTCGACCTATACGCCCCGCGTCGCCGAGCGGCTGAAGCGCGAGGAAGTCGACGCACTGCTCCTGGTCCCCGCTTGACCCACCTGTAACCGGACCGTCGGTCTGGTAGCTCGCCGCGCTGAAGAAGAAGGGATCGCTACCGTCTGCGTGATGAACATCCGCAGGGTGGCGGAGCGCATCCGGCCCCCGCGCACGCTGTTGGTAGAGCGCCCCTTCGGCGCGCTGCTCGGCGAACCGGGCGATCGAGCGGCCCAACGGGTGACTGTAGCCTCCGCACTTGCCATGCTTCACGATCCCGAAGTCGGGCCGGGGGAAGTCCGCGCCCACCAGGGGGGCTGAGGCTGGCTGGCGAAACGCGGTCGAACGGTCGTATAGTGTCCTCGTGAAGATCGACACGCTCCGTAACACGTCGGACAACAAGCTGGCGGGCGGCATCCGGCTCTATCTGGCCATGTTGTTTCTGATGACGGGTGCCATGAAGCTGCTCGTGCCGTCGCTGGGCGCGGCGTTCTCCGGGCAGCTGCTGGCCGCGCACATCCCGCTTTACGCCCTCTCGATTTGGGCCGTGCCGTTCATCGAGATCGCCGCAGGCATCGCTCTCGGCGCCGGTGCCTTCACCCGCCTGGCCTCAGTCGTGGTTCTCGGCATCATGTTCGTGGCAACCTACGTACATCTGGTGGTAGAGGACCCCGCTCTATTTCCTTTGCAGATGCGCGCTCCGGTGATGCCGCTGACGGTGATTGCCATGTGTGCCTACCTATTATGGCGGGGGGGTGGTTCCTGGAGCCGGGACCTGAAGGCATCGAAACGAAACGCTCTTTCCGCCGGACCGTGAAGCAGCTCCACGCAGGAGGCCAGCCACGAGCTCCGTCACATCCTGCTCCGTTCGGGGCGTGGACGCTCCCGCGCTTGGCGCGGGAAGGAGCGGCCAGAGCAGTAGAAACAGGTGTCGCTTCACTCCTTGACATCACCCGGCCGGCCGGAATAACTTAGGCGCCGTCCTCGGCAATAACTCATAGCCTCAGATCGCTGGCCAATTCGACCGGTCGGGGAAACTACCGTGGTTCGACGGAGGTTTGACCGGCGCCGCCTGCGAGAGATACATCGCCCCTTTACCCAGGTCCCGAGGGAATGGACAACAAACCCGTCGTTCACGATAACATCGCTGGTAGCAACGAGTTACGTGCTGTGGCCGGCACCAGTCAAGTCGCGCGCCGTGCATCGAAGGCGTGGTTATTCGGGGCCTATACCCTGCTGACTCTCTGGGGAATGGCCTACCTGGTGCTCTTCTTCACCGATCGCCTGCCTTTTTAGTCCCCAGGCGCATTAGCGTCCCGGAGGAGTATTGACCGTCGTCTGGGTCTCCGTCGGAATCGGTCTGATCGCGCTGGTCGTGGCCCTGGTCGTCATGGCGAGGCGTCGCGGAGTGGAGCCCGCC
>SDBV01004792.1_pt1 | contig 19268 bp, 21 predicted proteins | sample 2277081 | NCBI WGS metagenome assembly SDBV01 (sample SAMN10402039, study PRJNA504765) | marine sediment metagenome | isolation source: marine sediment core GS10_PC15, 223 cmbsf | place: Arctic Ocean: Southern Knipovich Ridge | collected 2010
GTTTCATCTTTATCCCTTGCTTCATCTCTCCACTCATCATTCATATATTTTATTGTTAAGGATTAGTAATTTCTATTAATACTTTAATTATACGCCTACCCCTAGGGAAAGCAACTGTTTGTTTTCGCCAGCGAAACGAAAGTGTGGGTAAACAGAATATGAAAATACCGCTATAAATAACGGTATTTTCCCAGTGCGTTCATTTGGCTGAACGTGTGTACGAAACTTCAAGTACACAAACTGGCGCATTACAGGAGAATATGACTAAACTCCTAGGGACGTAATACGCCAATTTTTATACTCAACTATTTAGCTTTAGTTACCGCCCTACCATAAACAGCAAGACCAATACCAACTATTTCAAAAACAGCTTTCCACAAAGCCTCTGTTTCTGTTGGTGTAATCCAAGCAGTAAGTCCTAAAACTCCAAACAATGTAACAGCAAGACCTATGTATGTTTTCTTGCCTTCTATAATTTTAACTAAATATTTAATCATGTTAATTTATTCTTATTTTGTAAACCTATTAATTTCAAAAGCAAATCAATTACGACCTGTGCCAGTTTTGTAATTTGCATGTGAAGTCCAAGTATATAACTCGCTTGACCTCTGAATCTGTCAATGGCGTTTTTTATACCCCGAGCTGAAAGGGTAAATCCACTAGGAAAAGTAATTTTGTTTCTGTCTATATTATTTGTAAGATATGCAATTTCTACAACCACACTTCTACAATTTAATTTACGCAAAAAACCTAGGCTACCCACATATGTTTCACTATCATGTTTTGCACCTCTGTTTGGTATACCTAAACTTTGTGAAACTTGACGAGCAAAAACCTGTGCAAGTTCATCATCATGTGCATAGTAAGCTTCTGTTCCTCTGATGTTGTGATTTTTATTTGCGTTTAAATGTAAACCAATTGCTATATCTTCCTGACTGCATCTTTCATTAACCCATTCAATAGACTTACGTAAATCTAAATCATCAGGTACATAAAAAAGGTTAGGCGCAATTTGCTTTAGGACATCTCTAATTGATATAACAAGATCCGATTCTTTGTACTTATCGTGTACTGCACCAGAATCATGGTCCCAATGTCCTGCATTTACAAATATTTTCATATTTAAATTATGGATTATATAACAGAAATTGTCCACTCTATTGTTAAACTCTCTGTAGAACTTTTATTTACATTTGATAAAGCCCTAGATAGCAACGTGCCTGTATCTGGACCCACGCCATCACCACCAATGAAACAACCTACTTCATCAATGATTCCGGTAAAATCAGTTTCATTAAAAAACGCTGAAATAAAAGCTTTACCACCTGCTGAACTTTGGTTTATAACTATGTTTCTAGTCGTTTCAGTTTCAAGCGTAGTATCTCCTACTACTGGTGATGTTGTTCCTGTACCTACTGCAACGTCATTAGGTGCAATATCGCTAGTGTCTGTAATTGAATCTAGGGTTAAATCTATAGCTAATTTCGCCAATCCTACGGTTGTAATAATATTACTAGCTGTATACACCTCTGTATCGCAAATTTGATTCAGTTTACGCACTAAATGAATGTAGGGTATACCTAAGTATCTATACACTCTAATCAGCTTAGACAGCGTTTTTGGGATAAATCCAAGGATACGAGTCTTAGTTATCTTGTATTCTCCCCTTATTTGTATGTTTTCTCCAAGCATCATGTTAATGTCAATTTACCTGATATATAAATAGATCCTGATTTTACAAAGCCACCTGTGATAGCTAAAGACAAAGCTGTGCCTGTATTTGCAGATGCAGTACCACCAATGAATAAAGCGACTTCTTCAAATGTCTGGTTTGCTACATCACCAGATTCAATAATGGTATCAAAATAAGTAACATTAGCTAAATTGCCTGAATCAGTAAGTATCTTTCTAAAGACCTCTGTATTTAATTTTGTTGATTGATTATTGAACGCTGTTGATCCTGAACCTACCGCTAAGTAATTAGGAAAGCCATTAAGTGTTGCGTCACCTGCAAGTCTTTGTGCAATTGCCTGTTTACCTGAAAGCGGTATAAGATTATGTACTTCTTGAATTTTAATTATAGGTAGACCAACAGGCACTAAATCTTTACGTGCCATTTGACGCACATACAAAACCTCATCTTTTGTAAGGTCACGCTTGAATGATATTGCTTTGTATGTTCCTTTTATCATATTAGGTCTCAGGGTTATTACCATTAAACAATGCAAAGACAGCTCCCCTATCTGTAGTCGCTGTTTCATCATAAGTGCTACCGATAGTTTTATCACCCGGAGTTTTGAAGATTCTGTATATTGTTGTATATCTGCCGTTTGTATGTGCATTTTCATCAAGGACTTCTACAATACGACTATCATCAGGGTCAAACGCCCCAACCCCACCACTTGTATCTTCCAATCCCGCACCCATAAACATAATACTTTCTATTCTACTTGCTTGTGCAATTGTTTGTGTGAATTGAGGACTTGCGGAGTCTGTTGCTGTTCCCTCTAATATATCAGCAGTATTCATTCCACTAAGGGCGTGAAGTGTTACTAGAAAATCTGCACCACCGGGATTTATGTCTACTTCTAAATTGTTACTTCCAGTTGACGGATCTATTAAATAATAAATACGTGGGTCATTCTCATTAACTGCGAGTGTCATTGCGACACCATCATATCTTACCTCAGACGGCACGGGTACTGTTCTACAAAAAACAACAACTAAAAGATTACTTCCTACAGGAACAGTAAAAGGAATAATCTCTGTATGGTCTCCAACACCTCCCGCATATTGTCCTCTATCATCACCATTCGCTTCTACAACAATAGGCGCTGTTGGTGTCAGCACTTCCCATTCATCAGTAACGGTAATATCTTCTTCAATATTTACAGCTAAGTCAATTGTTTCATTCTCTTTTATTTCAATCTTCTTTGTACTTTCAAGCAGTAATCTTTGAAGAACATCTATTAAATCAAAAGTACGGGTAGTAACAAGACTTATAAGGTATCGGTGTCCTGTTGTTCCAAATTGGATAGTAGTAACTTTATTTATTACATATGATTCATTGATGTTTCTTGAAGATGAGTTGATTAAAATTTTCATTCCAGAAACCAAACCATCTGTTTCTGTAATAAATTCACCTTCTGTAAGAGTTGTAGCATAAGCAAGTATTTCTGCTTGCGCTCTTTGTCGTGCCCCCTCTTTACTATTGATACTTTTATCTTCAATTAAGTATTCATAGATACCACTTCCAATATTACCCTCTGCACTTATCATTGCTTGAATGGCTGTATTATCTTTGTATTTAACGATAACAGGAAGTAAAGGTTTACCCGCAAGTTTAAAAATTGAACCCGCTGTTGGTGCTTTACCCTGTGGCATTATTAAAATCTTTTCATTAATGTCATGCAAAGCGTCATGTTCTGATGCGGGGTCTGTAGCATGGTCCCCAATATCTAATACTTGTCCTGTAAGAGAAGCAGTAAAATCTCTGAACTTATATTGTGTAGGAAATACCCAATCAACTCCACTTGCCTCTAATTCAATAGTAAGCTGTGATGCTTCGTACTCACCGCCACGTATGATAATTGAATTACGAATTTGAGTATTATCTTTGCGAATAATGAGGCTGTTATACATGTATGAACCATCATTATCTATAATGTCAAAAGGTGCTGTCACAATATCTTTAGCAAAGAAATGAATATCTTTATCGTAATCTACATACCAGTCATAATTAACTTCATTCGCTAATTCTTCAAGAACTTTAGATAACGGCTTATAGTTAAATGAAATATATTTAATTAAAATGTTTGCATCAACATTATTAATAGTAAAACCATTAGGCATGAACTGTGTTTTAAGGTCTGCGATAATTGCATCAATTGTTTGGTTTTCATATGTATCAGGTACAAGCCTACGGTCAAGTAAACGTGTGTAATCTTGACATCTTATTTTATGTTGAATTGTACCAAATGATATAGGAGTACTATCAATTTCAGTAATGACTCCACCAAACAATTTAGTAGTAAGAGTGCTGTCTGAATAAATAATTATTTCTTTACCAATTGCGGGAACATATGGATCACCCGTATTTTCTTCAACAATAAAAAAACACGAATCTCGCCTACGTGTAAGAATATTCTCAATCTTAGTTGAATTAGCTTTAACTTTTTTAGTCCTATCTATTCCATCAATGTGAATTATCATACTCGCAAATCTCTGCGTAGCATACGTGATATTTGTTCTTGCATTGCTGTCACCATTGTATCGTCTAATAGAACAGGATTATTTATATGCACAACAATACCGCCACCGCCACGCTTATGTGTAGGTAATATTGTTTCTCCACCATGAACCATTGCTAAACGTGGAGCCCCTACGGGACCGCCAACAATTCCACCTGAATCAAAACCTTGCAAGCCAAATGCGGTACCAATTCCTGTACCTATACCTCCTAAAATGTCTTGCTTCATAAAACGCAAAGTACTGCCAAGTGGAGATTTACTAATAAGATTACTTAATTTTTCCCATGCAAGTATTATTTTTGCAATTTGTTCTCCTAGTGGTTTCAATACTGCCATGATTCCCCTAAACGCACCTGTGAAAGCGGGTGCAACAACGCTTGCTATCCAAAACAATCCTTTACCAAGTTCAATAAAACCAGAAACAAGATTGCTTAATTGCTGTAAATTACTTTCGTTTTGTAACCAATCTGTAAGTGTAGTAACTAAAGGAAGCAATGCATCAACTAATAGCCCGCCAATTATTTCCTGCATATCTCCAAAAGCATTACTCATTTGTTTCATTTGACCTGACGCTGTAGCACCAACTGTTTCAGCAATACCCGCAAAGTTCTTGTCTAGCTCTTGTGTAATAATATTTAATTTACCCTGTTCATCTGCAAGTTGAAAAGCATCTCTAGCTGTGTCAGATATAACAACACCATAACGAGACAAAGCCCCTACTCCCATTGTCATTGATTTACCAATCGCAATAGTGATACTTTCAAGGTCAGCACTTGTACCTCCTGCTTTTTCAAGTGAGGCGGCCATATCCAAAAGACGAGGTGTAAGTTGTGCAATAGCTTCTGCATCTAAAGCAAAAGTTCCGGCAAGAGCTTGTGCGGATATAATTTCTTCATCTGAAAACTGTGTAACTTTTTGTAACGCTCTTGCTTGTTCTGTAAGTAAATCTGTTGAGCGTTTTAATTCTCTATTAAATTCTTCAGTTCCTTCTTCAAATCCTTTAAAAGATTTAAGTACGTTTCCTGTTGTAGCATTTAAACGTGCCATTGCTTTTTCTTGAACTTGAAACGCTTTAATGCTACTTGAAATACCCCTGACAACTCCCGCAAATCCCGCAACAACACCAAGAGGTCCTAACAAAGATTTACCTAACATCTTTGCTTTGGAGTTTAATTTACCAAGTCCTCTTTCAGCCTCTTTAAAAGATTTTTTAGTTCTATTATCCCCTGTAATTATTACTTTGACTCGTTCAGTTGCCACGTTATTTTTTTCTATTCTTAGCTTCTAATGCTTGTCTGTGCAATTCTTCTGTTACAAGCTCAAGATATTCTACACTACATTCGTAAAGCTGTATTTCTGTCCAACTAAAATGTATGGCAAGACTTATGAATTTACTGAGCTTTTTTTTTGCTCACCTATAATTTTTAGAATCTCATCCATTAAATATCCGAGGTCAGAAGCAGGTAATTTATCAAAGCTTTCTTCACTAATTGGTAGTGTTTGTTCATCATCTTTTGATCCGTACATGTTCCAAGAAATAATCAGCTTTTTCAATTGTCGTATTCCATTTTTCATCCCACCCTTTTCAAGCAATTTCAAATCTTCATTCTTCAGTTCGCCAACCATAAGAGTTGCATAAAACTCAACCTCAACCTTACTCATTGGTAGTGTTCGTTTGTACTTTGTGCGGAAGTCTCCCGCTATGATTTTAGTCATATTTTTTATTTGAATTAATAACTAGATTGGACATTTACAAGTTCACAATCATTTACAACTGTACCCGTAACAATGTCATAAAGTGCTGTAAAATTAAATGTTTGAGATGCTATTTCATCATTAGGAATTAATTGCTCCCATTGGTCAAAATGAACCCGAGATAAATCAATTAAAAAATGAGGATTTGTTGCACCCGCACCAACTGTATCTTCTGTATTTGTAAGCTGTATACGTACTGCTCTATACGAACCATCAAGTGCAAGGTTTCTATAAGTGCGATCCTCATAATCAAGTTCTACTTCTCCAAAGATACGCATTTGTTGATTAAGAATATCACTAGGTTGTACAGTTCCAGTATTGTGGTCTAATCTTAGATTCTTTTCAAATGTAAGATTGAGTGAACGTACAGGAATGTTGGAAGAAGCAGTTAAGCCTCCTACAAGTGTAGCTAACTTAAATGATAAGTGTCTACCTATAAATTTAGATTCCGCAATATAAGCAACTGTAACAGAAGATCCAACACCCACCTTACTCATAAAGTCTACTGTTACTTTAACAATTCCATCAGGCGTAATGTTAATTGTAAGACTGTTTATCATTGCTAACTTATACATTAAGTCACCAATGCCTTCTTCATTAACAGAGATTGCTAATGAGTCATGTTGACTATCATTCTGTAAAGAAAACGTATGTGTAAATGCGCTGTCACTTGGTCCCGCTGTACTTAACGAACCAAAAAGATTTAACAAGAATAGTCCAAAACTTTCACTTGTTAAATCTATCTCCATACTTCCCTCTGCGTGTCTCATGGTAACAAGTGATTGGTTCCCTTCTCCGTCAATTGTTCCAAAGTTCACAAGAGATTGCGCCTTTTGAACTTTATCATCAAAAGTAATAGATGATTTAGGAATCCAAAAAGAAGCAACAGCACCCGCACCTCGGCTTGCTTCCTTTGCTATTCCTACGTCTTTAAGACGCCCAATTATTTTTACCATATTAACTAATTGTATTTACGTCTACTGATAAGTGGACTTTAATAATAATTTCTGCATATCTATAAATTTCATCTGCACCTACATATCCCCATAAAGACGGCATTGCTTCCATAAACAACATTGTGTAACCAGTCTTTGATGCGAGACCACTTAAACGATAATTTTTATCTAAATCATCAATGACACTATCAGCAAGTTCTCGCAAAGTGTTTTCAGATGTACGTTCATTGTCTGTTCCTTTCTTTCTATCAACAAGAAGCTTTAATGAAAATGCATACACTCGTTCATTCTCTGTTGTTGTTGTATACTCCGCTTCATTGTCAGACGGGGTAAGCATTGCACATGGGCTACCTTCAATATTACTTGCTTCAAAATTATAAAAAGATTGAATGAGTTTACCTGCTCCACTTACTGGTAGTATTCCCTCTATCGCTGTAACAATATTATCAAACATATTATCTTAGACCTTTTTTAATTTCTTGTCTAAATATTTCACGAATCCTACCACGTGCATCCCTAGTTGCTTGTTTCATAAAAGGACGGCTACGCATAAACCTTGTACCTTCATGTACAAAGATAGCGTAATTTACATGCGGTGCTATGACAGCTCTAATAGGTAGTATATCACTAGATATACTGCCACGTAAACGCCCAGTGTCTACAGGAGACCGTCTTTTTGCATGACCTTCTATTACAAATGCTGATTTACGTATAGCTGTAGCCATGTTTCTACCAACCTTAGGGGGATATTTACGTAATCTTTTCCTAATTTTTGGTATATTCGTAGTGACTTTTATAAAAGACATATTAACTTATTTCTTGTGCAATTATTTCTAAGTAATCTATACTGCCATGAGTTTTGCGTGTAACTCCACCAGAAACTACTTTATATAAAATACTGGTATCTACATCTCTAAACTTATCGCCCTCTTGAACATCAATTACTCCATCACAAGAAAAGACATATGTTTTACCAACAATGCCACCAAACAATTCAGTACGTTCAGGAGATACAGATTGCTTATTAAATAATTCTGTAGTAACTGTTGCAAATGCCTGCAAGTTACCGCTCACAGTAGACTGTCTTAAAATAACAATTTGATTATTCGCTAATCTTGCAAAGATTTTCATACACTTAAATCTCTATACATATCTAATATATTGTATATACCAAGAGCTTCAGCTTCTTCATCTATTTTTTCATAAGTTAAATCAAGCTCTCCAAGTTTTGCTTTACTTAATTTACCGCCATCAATTCCTTTGCTTAAAATACTTACAAGAAGTTTTGTTGCAACTAATTCAATTTGCTTTGGCACAGTTACGCTGTGACCCCATTTTGCAGTAATTTTAATCGCTCTTGAACGTGAAGGAAAGCGTGAAATAGTAGAACCAGAAATTAAAACTAATTCCGTTTTTTCTGTATCATTAAGTGGGTATGCAATAAAATCATTTCCTTGTCCCTCTGTCAAAGTATTAACTGTATTACCCTCACTATTAATTATTACAATAGCTGTAATGCTTGTGTCTACAAACGGATCAATAACAATTGAACGCAAACCATTGCCGTCAAAAAATCTTTCTGTAGCACTATCAATTTCAAAAGCTTTTCCACAATACCTTTCAATCCAATTTTCAATACCAGTAATAAAATCATCAACAGAAGAATTAAGTGAATTATCTATATCCACTGCCATGTAATCTTGCGCCTTTCCTTTTGTTGTGTAACTCATAATTTTTTTCTAAATGGTCTATCCTTTAAGTTTGTTTCATTAAATTTTGCCTCTCCGAACCTTCCAAATCCAAACCCTACTTTATTATCCTGCCTTACAGGAAACAAACCTACTTTTTTCTTTTTAGTTCTAACAGTAGTATTATCATAATTATCTTTACGATTATTTTTTATTGTTGAATTTGTGAACAATGCCATAATTAAATTATACAATATTTTTACTTAAATTGAATACCACCAAATCCATCATTAGGTTGTTTCGCATTTAAAATAAAATTCCTAGTTTCTGCGCTAATACAGGTTTCTTGAATAGTGGTAGTTCCATTAACTTCTATAGGAACTCTTAATACAAATTCAGGGCAAATTTGATTATCATTAACAATAGAAACACCACCTACACCAACAATTAATCCTGCTAATACTCCTAATGCTGTGGCTTTATTTTTCATTTTGATAACTTACCTCTTATAAACGAAACGTCTTTTTGTATTTGTGAGATATCCTTTCTAATGTCACCCATTTCTTTATTGGCTACATCTGCATGTTTTTTCAAATCATCTATTTGACATTGATAACCATTCTTTTTGCCGTTGCCTATTTTAATAGCTCCGCTTTTCCAAAGAAAATAAAAGACAGCAAAAAAGGGTGCTATCTGAGCGATTTCTATATATGTTTTTAGTTCTTTAAAAATTTCCATATTTTTACCTTTTAAATAAAACTCCATTAGAACTACTGATAATGCTGATATCTACAGGTGACTGTAATAATATAGCACCATCATTGTCCTCAATTATTGCTCCTGCTGTTACTTGAAATGACCCCGCACCATCACGAATAATAAAGAAGTCTCCACCTTGGTCTATTGATATGTTAGAGGAAATTTCACAGTTATCTGAATATAAAACCTCCCAATCTCCACTGGTATAAGTACATGTATCTGATACAACAGGAGTATCAGTAATTCCTAAATAAAAGTAAACAGATTGCAAATTGACCGAATCATCATCTCCTACTTGAAAACCATCAGCACTTCCAATACTCGTATCTTGAATACCATTTAAGAAATTTGCAACAAAAGAATAAGTAACCGATTCTCCTGCAGAGATACCGTCTGTCGCATGAACCATGTAAGAATCTCCAAGGTCGGTCAATGACTTAACAAACACCAATTCTGGGTCTAATCCACAAGCGGTTATATCTGTATCGTCAGTTGAATTTCCGTCATAAGAACCCACACATACACCATCATCAGTTCCTACAGCAAAGTAGGCGTAAGTTTCTGCACTCGCATTTACATTATGTGCAGTTCCTATCTCAAAAGTACCCGAACCAAAGTCTTGTATCTCATTACTTCTCTCACTACTAAATTCGTGAAAGGCCATTGAGGCGTCTGTTGTGGTAGATGAGCCAAATCTATGTGAACCCGAATCGCCTGCGTCTTTATTTTTAATTCCTAGCCACGACAAGGTGGTAACAGTAGATAGAGATATGTCAGTGTTGTCAGTTCCGTTTCCTTCATATTCTCCGACCTCACAATCTCCATCTCCTGCACATAAAACACAAAACACACTATAAGTAACTCCCGATTGATTAACATGACCATCTGCATCAATTCTTAAATTAGTTGCACCCAATGACTCAATACCTTCTGTTGCCTCTGGCGAGTCTTGCCTCCATGAGAGAGTCACATTATCTGCAAAGTCTGTAATTTGGAAAATAGCATCAGTTGTACTTTCTCCTTTTATAGAACAAATATTTGGTGCGCCAGATAATCCGTGTGCAATATCCCTGTTAGCACCACTGTTGCCTGTATATTCACTTTCAAAAATCTCCAAAGCAAAAACTGATGAAGCAAAGCTCAAAAAGAAAATAAGGATTATTAAACTATTGCGTAGGATTTTCATTGAACCTATGTCCTTCTATTATTAAATTCTCCAATTCAATCAGTTCTGCTTGTGTCCATGATTTAGTTGCTTTGTCAATTAACGCATCTACTTTCACTTTTTTCTCGGCCTTCTCTGCATCCTTTTGAGGTTTTAGTAAAAGTTTATATGCAGTAATAGCTTCTCTGTATTCTGTTTCAGTGACCCAAACCTCCTGAAAATCACTTGCTTGTCCGAGTCCCGCCCTTACAGCATTTGCAATTAAAACTCCAGGTCTGGCACCTCCTTGAAAATCCGGTACATACTCATCTGTTCTAATATCTACAATAACGAGTTTCAATCCTTGTTCTATTACAGTTTCTATAGGAATTGTATCTGGTGGGTTATCAGGCAAAAAGCCAAGAGCAACAAGAGCCGTTATTGTTAATGTTATTAAACCTATAACTATTTTATTTTTTCCCATATTAGTAAAATTCTAAAGTTGTTGTTGCTCCTGGTAAAATTCTCATTCCATTAGTTCCGTCTCCAAAATCAAATCCATTTGTATTTTCTTCTGTTGTAGTTCCTGAGTCATTTCTTCTAACTCCTGTTCCCATATAAAAACCATCTCCAACATCTAAATCATCAGTAATATCTAAATCCCCCGCTATAGTTGATGTTGCGGTTCCTTCTACAATTAAAAGTCCAGTATTACCTATTGTAAAATTGCCTACTACTGTAGAAGAAGCTGTTGATAGAAAGCCCACCATGTTTACTTGGTCACTAAATACAAAGTCTGTTCCATTGTGATCTAGTGTCTGTGCTCCTAGTGTTATATTTTCATTTGCTCCGAGAGTAAGTCCGTCTGCTGTAAGAACTCCCGCCATTGTGTCGTTTGCGTCATTTACTATAGAAGCGTCGTCCACATTAAGAGTATTTGTAGAAAGCGTGATATTTGTTCCTGCTACAAGTGCTGTTTGGTTAATAGCCAAAACTGTATCTAATGTCACTGTACCTGTTACTGTGAGCGTTCCGTCTATAGTAGATGAGGCTTGTGAAACGAAACCAGAAGTAATGTTCCCAGAAGAATCTATTGTAAACTCAACACCATTAGTCCCTACCGCAAAACTACCATCTACGGTAAGTAATGATTGTGGTGTTGTTGTTCCAATTCCCAAATTACCTTCCATGGTAAGACGCATTTTTTCATTCAGTCCGCCAGACGACCTTGTTCTCCAAACGAAACGTCCATATATATTATTTGCAGAAGTGGGAGCGTCAACTTCAACCTGAAATTCTGCTGCCGTAGTATTGAAATCACCCCCATCTGCTCCTTGGAAACGTATACGACCCAAACGGTCACCCTCTACAACAAGAACATTTGAACCAATAGTTGTACCTCTACTTTTTAAGAATCTAAAATCAGGAGCATTTGATGCGCCATCGTTGAAAATGGCAAATCCCAATGAAGAATCGGTTACCTCAGTTCCTAAAACCTGAAATTCAGGCGTGGCGCCGAAATCTATTTGTGCTGTATGCCCTATAATAAGACCAAATCCATCTTTTACGAAAGTATCACCACCTGTAATTGTTAAAACACCTATTTGAGTTGAAGATGCTGTTGAAAGAAATCCTGCAAGTGTTGAAAGTCCGTCTACATTCAATACATTAGAAACATATAAATCTGTGGTTGTTGCGTTTGTCGTTGTGGAGTTAGTGAAAACAGCATCGGGGACAGTTAAACGATTGTTAGAAGTTGTGAATACAAAATCTGGGTCTTCTGCTGAACGACCATCACTGTTTATAAACAAAACTCCCCCTAGGGTGTTGTGTTTATGGTCACGCCCTTCAATCTTTATTGAAATAATACCTGTTGATATGTTAGATTTCATAACTAAGCCTAATTCTACAGACTCATTGGGATAAACAGGTTCTATGTTCGTTATTGCCCCTGCTGTAGTTGAGGCAAGATATACAATATCTCCTTCACTAAAGTCAGATGTATCTAAACTACCTTTCTCTCCTAACGTAACTACAAAACCAAAATTATTGTTATCTATACTTGCGTGAGTCAGACCAACAACAACAGCTGTGCTGAAAACGTCTGCTTGTGCGGGTGCGATATTTGCCACCTGTCCTGTTGAACCCGTAACATACACGGGAGTACCTGCCGAAATTGTACCCCCACTTGTGTTCCTAAATACATCCCACATGTTCTCGCCTATCAAAGCATCAAAACCAGAAGAGTCATGCACCATAAGTCGTGTCAATCCATTTGTGTCTGTAGAATGTACTCTTAATGTATCTGCTACATCAGGTGGGTGCGAGGCTTCGGGGAGGTTTAAAAATCCTCCTATTGAAAACGAACCAGTAGACGTTCCTTCATTCATAAAAAGGCTATTACTGAAAGTGGAACTAGCTTGTGCTATTAGTCCGTCAAGCAGAGTTGTAATTGTTGTTGTTGGGGTTAAAAATCCATTTGCATCTATTTCAAAATCAGCAATTGCTCTTACTCTTGCATCTGTATAATAAAGATTAGTTGAACCTTCTGAAAGAGCATCTGTTGTTGTCCCCGCAATTATTCCGGCAACCCTATCTGATGTGTAGTATAAATTAATTCCTTCACTTAATGCTGTTGTTGTAGTCCCCGCTAAATCTGTTGCAAAAAGTAATGTTGAATAATAATTATTTGTACTACCCTCTGCTAGTCCGTCTGTTGTTGTTGCATACCATAAAGATGCTAAAAGTTTTGCATCTAATGTTGTCTGAAGTGGAATTACATAACCTGTATCTAATGCAATTACTAAAGTTCCTGCGCCTGTAATTGGCGATCCAGTTATTGTTAATCCTGTAGGTACTGTTTGCGCTACTGATGTTACAGTTCCACTACCACCACTTGCTTCTAATGTTGAAATTCTAAAATCATGTGATGTGGCTACAGTAGAACTATCAACACCAATTTTATCTTCAAGAGAGTTAGCCCATTCTTGTTCTATAACATCACCACTACCCCAGTTATTTAAAGATGTAGGAAAGTTATTACTCGCACCAATTACAAAATCAACTCCAAAGGTTGAAAGAAAGAACAAAAAAAGCATTAATGTTCCTATTTTATATTTTATTTTATTGGCTTTAAGTTGTGTCGTTTTCATTGCACGTTTAAGCCAGTTGTTTTTCTTGTTTTTCATAAGCTGAATAAGTTGTACAAACATTGAGTAGAGAACAAACTACTCGCTTGCACAACATATCAGATTACGCTGAGAATCCTGTACCCTTGCGGAGTGCGTTAGGCAAAACAACAAGTCCGCCAATGCGGAAAACAACTCTTATTGCTGTCATGTCTTGCGTAAACGCCTGTGTAGTATCTTGCGATATTTTCACAGTCATACGCTTTCTGTCACCGAGGAAGTACGCTTTCTTCAAGTCCCCAAAGAAAATTGTACCAAGTGGAATCCAGTCAGAAACAATAACAGGTTTACCAAGCATTAAGCTGTGGTCGTCACTATCTTTAACATTGTCGTTAATGAAGTAACGCCCATTACCATCTTTGAGTTTAGCAATTTCAGACCAATCGCTGTCATTCAATATCCAAACAGCACGTTTACGATATTTACGTGGAAGCGCAAATTTGAGGGTTTTTAGACCATCAAAATCTTGCTGTCCTGCAAATGTTGTAGTTGTAACTGTTGCAGTATCAAGTCCTTGCGGTTGAGTCGTACCATCACCTACAGCTAATACTTTCTCTTCTTCATCAGCAATTGCTTCTGCGAAAAGAGAAATAATTAACTGAACAACATCAAATATGTCGCTATCTTCTATAAGCTCATCTGAACTATAAAGAATGGCCGCACATTTAAATGCGGTAAGAGTTTGCTGAGCGAATCGTGCAGTTGTAGTGGACTTAGCAACATTCTCACCAGTCCAAGTCATTTTAGGACCCGAGACAAGATTGGTAATATCCATCTTATTCCTACGCATAGGAATAATACGTACAAGCTTGCGCAATTCGTTAATCTCTGGAAGTTCCCTTATAAGTTCTTGTAGGAACTCATTAGGAAAGAGATAGCCACCGTCAGCATCAGTACCCTCCGAGAGAGCCTTTAATGCCATTTTGTTGTCAGTGATAAGTGCGTAATAGAAGCCTACAATCTTCTCTTCTTTTGTAAGTTCATCTGTTCCTAAAAACAAATCTTTACCATTAAGAATCTTGTTAAGTTTGGAATCATTCCCAAACATTACTTCCATCATTTTGTTTACCTTAACTGAAACTTCCTTAACTGCAGAATCATTAGTGTCAAAAGACTTTGAAATCTCTTGACTTATCTTTTCTCCAATTTTACGAGCTTCCGCTAAAATAGCTTTATCACCATCATCACCATCTTCACCATCTTCAGGAGGGTCCTTGGCAGGAGGGTCCTCTGCAGGTGGATCTTCAACTGGTGGATCTTCAGCAGGCGGGTCTTCTGTAGGAGCATCATCTTTAATGTCCTTATCATCTACAGTTACCCACTTCCCATTAATTTTTACTTTTTTACTCACTTTATTTTTGATTCTTTTACATTTCTAAGAGCTTCGCTTATTGTAGAAGCCATCGCTTTCAGATGCTTTACAGCAATATCTTCTGTACGATTACGACCTAGTTCTTTTGCGTATTTCTTATGGGGCACGCTACGCTTTTTTAATTCTTCAAAGTAACTACGTGTAATAGTTACAATTTCTAAATTGTCAATTTCAAGTCCACGGTGTCCTGCAAGTCCTTCTTCCAGTTCATCATCTTCTTTATCAGTCTCATCTTCAAGCAATTCTTCATCAGAAATTAATCCATGCTCATCACCTTTAAAGAAGTCCTGAATACCTTTTTTAAGTAAAATTGGATCTTGGACTTCTTCATTTTCCGCTTCAATAAGATTCCTAAATTCTCTTTGAATTTCTGCACTCGGGTTAGCAGGAACAGTAACAAATGATATTTCAATTAATTCTAGTTTAGTCATTTGGAATTTACCATCTACTTCTTCAAAATGCGGAATAAAACCTACTGATACAGTATTTATAAAACCATCTTCAACCATTTTTTTCACAACTATCGCTTTTTCAGTTAACTCGTGAAATAACGGCTGAAACGTCAAACGTCTTTTAGTTGCCTTCTCAATTTTAATCTTAGTAGCTTTACCTACAATATTTTCAACCATATGGTCATGGTCTGTAAGCAATATTGGATTTCTCTTAAAAAAGCGTAAGTCCCATTTATCAACGTTCAAAGAGTCCCCGTGTCTATCTAACGTTTCATCAGAAGCAACAATAGTAATTGTTCCATCTTTTGATTTCTCTATTCCCGCTTCAAAATAAATCTTTTTCATACGCTTTGATTATACATTTTTAATTTATAACTGGTAATAGAACACATCTACATTGTGGGTGTAAAGGCGGTGTTTCGCCAGTAAAACTACCTGCTTTACCTTTAACACTAAAATTACCACCCAATGATACTATTGTTCCGTCAAGTTGTGCGTCTAGATCCCCTGTCCGTTCATCTAGCGTTGCTAACCATTCTTTTCCATCTACAACCTCACTCTGCTTATACGCTTCTTCAGTAGCCCAATTTCCTGCACTATTAATTTCAGTACGAGCAATATTTGTAGAACGTCCTTTTGTAAATCCATCAAATAGTTCAGATATTCTTTTTCTTAATTGTGTTATTGATTCTCCCGCATCAACTCCTTCAGCAAGTGTTTTTCCAAGCTTTTCATTTGTAGTTTTTGTCATTGATGTAGACAATTGGAAATTACGCTTTTTCAAGAACTCTTGCGTAACTTTTTGTCGTAGGGTTACAGTAGAATCAATCTGCAATAAAGCAAAAGCATTACGTGACTGGTCTGTAATTACTTTTCCTTGAATCGGAACTACGCGTTTATTATATAATTCAAATTCTTTTTCAACTTGAAAGAACTCATCAGGAAAACTAATCTTGCGTTTCTTATCAGCTTTAATCATCTTCAAAGCTCTGTTCTTCTGATTGATAAATATACCACCAACTTTTTCCTGATACTCACGTTCAAACTGAATACCTAAACGTAAATAAATTGCATGGAACTTTCTTTTAAGTTTCATTATTTCTTTATTCTTCCTGTCAGCTTTAGGCCAAATCTTTTTCAATTTCATCTTCTGCTGAAGCTTCTTTTGTGATACTGCTTTTCTTTTAAGCTGATTATAAACAATAGGAACTATCGCTTTTGAAACATGATCCTTAATAGCTTTTATAAGTTTATTCTTACGCTCTGACTTTCTTACTTTAGAAATTGCATATCGTAGAAGCTCTTTATGATATTTAACATGCGGAACTGGTGTAATCTTTCTGTATGTTCGTTTCTTATTAAGTAACAAATTCTCTTGTTCATTACCAACATTTGGCATCACCTCAACTAATCTATCACCTTCATTAATCGCATCATAACCAAGAATCTCCCTAGCTTCATTAATCGTAATATAACCGCCACCCACACCAGTATTCGCTTCTTCTACTAATTCTAATCTATTCTCTGGTGTTGGATCTTCAAAATCAAGGAACATACTTTCAGTTCCCGCAAATAGCGGTAAATAGAACTCATTAAGCTGTTCTACAATTCGCATCATAGACGGCTTAATAACCCGCTTTGCAAATATGCGGTCAGTAGCATCAGCATTAGATACGCTCACATTTTCAGTCATTCCAAGAACTGTTTTAGGGACCCTAAACATTGCAAGTATTTTATCTCTCGTAAACTTCATTGTATTAATGAAGTCCATTTCTTTCGCATTAAGTTGCATTGGCTTCCACTTCAGTCCTTTCTCAAGAATCATAAACTTATGTGCATTGACATATGTACCATGACTTTCTTTTAGCTTTCGCTCTAATTTTCTTTTTACTTCATCAGCAATTTTCTTATCTGTTTCAAGTACAGCAGATGGTGTAGCAGAATTAAAGAAAAACTTACGATTATATCTTTCTGAAAAATCATCTATATCAAAAGTGTTTATCATTGCTGAAAGAACACCCTTGCCTCTAAATGGATTATTTGGATCAGGTGTTTTCAAAAAGACAACTTCAAATGGTTCAAGTTGTAGTTCTTCTACACCACTTTTTGTATTTACTTGATATGTGTAACCACCAATCAATTCTCCGTCTTTACCGGGTTTTAGTTTTAATCGTTCTGGTCTGATTAAAAGTAAGTCACTAGGTTTGCCGTTTTGAAAATTAACAAATAGCGGTGCTTCTCCTGCTAAGTCAATATAGTTCTGAATTGAATAAAATAAATCAAAACGTGTTGTTATATTGTTCGCTCTATTTAAAACATCAAGTGCATCATGTGATTCTACTTCTGTTACAGTCTTTCCATTAACTTTAAGCAGTTTTAAATCAATTGCACTTACATCTTCTGCAATTGCTCGGGTACAACCATAAACCCATGATGTAGCAGAAGCCAAAAACTTCTTTGTCTTACGTGGTGGTTCTACTCCTGAACCAAAAGTAACCCCTGTACTATCACCAAACAAATCAGCTAAACTTGCATCTTTTTCAACAGATTCTTCGTATTCTAAAACCCGCTCTTTTATTCTTTCGCTAATATGCATATTTATTTATAGTCATTTATACTTTTATATTAAACAATTTCTAAATATTATACAAACGTAATATCTACACTTGAACCTAATCCCTTTGTCGCAAGTGCAATAGACCAGAAACTATCCCCGTGACCTTCTATGCTTTCTGGTGCCTGTAAATCATTAGTCACCATCTTCATTTGATTAGTCTGTCGTTTATCGTCAATAAACTCAATACTGCCATCTTCAACAAATTTATCAAGACTTCCGGCCATAGAGTGCTTAGATTTAAAGGTAAATACAATAGGTTCCATTTCTGCAGGCAATGTACCATCTTCTTCCATACTCTCAAATTCGCTTCTAGTATTGTCATAATAGCACTCATCAATTTCAAACACTTCAACAGCATTAGTGATATATTCAACTTGACTTATATAGTTCCAATTATCCATCCATTTACTGTGTAGCTGAATCCACTTCTTACTATCTTTCATAACCTTAAACACACAGAAATGGCTAGGGTGCGCTTTCTTTCCTATATCATGCCCCGCAAACACTTCAAAATCAGTATCTTCTTCAGCTTCTTCCATTCGCTCTTTCTCCTTTTCATATTCATCAAATGTCCAATTCTTTAGTTCAGAATTAATACATTTCTCCAGTTTATCGCCATCTAAGAATACATGTTCTGCATAAACAGGACTACACTGATATTCCTGATTAAATATTTTAGGTGTTCTTTCCCTACGTTTTGATATTAATTCATCAAAGTCCATCCATTCAGGCCATAGCACAATCTTCTCTTTCTCATTCAGAATTGCAGGAAGTACACGAACAGCGAATCTATGCGTAAAATCAGGATCAAAATAGAAGTCATTATGTGTCTGTGCTGTTCCTGCTATATGGAGCTCGTCTTGGAACATGTCAATAATCTGTGTACGCATCACCTTGTTAATAGCGTAAATCTTTGAAGGAACTAACTTATTTTCAGGGTCCTGTAGTGCATCATCTACATATACGTCTTGACAGTGAATACCACGCTTGAACCCGAGCAATCCTCTCGGGCTTACTGTAACTCTGCTTACCATACCATTCCACTGATACGCTAATATACTTTCAGCACGTGGCTTTAAGTCAATAC
>SDBV01004793.1_pt1 | contig 19268 bp, 18 predicted proteins | sample 2277081 | NCBI WGS metagenome assembly SDBV01 (sample SAMN10402039, study PRJNA504765) | marine sediment metagenome | isolation source: marine sediment core GS10_PC15, 223 cmbsf | place: Arctic Ocean: Southern Knipovich Ridge | collected 2010
GTCCACAAATGGTAGATTTTGGTTCAGAGCAAGGCTTGAGCAATTTTGAAACCGCAGGCATAGCGGGCTATGTCGAGGATTTCAAAAGAGCGAAAACGCCGCTCTGGGCCGAAAGATGCCGTTTGTGGACGGACACTAGTTAGATGGCCGGTTTTTGATGGAAAACCGATTCTTTTAAAAAGGTGAATACTGCCGGGCCTTCCTTAGATGCCTTTTGTTTTCCCGAAGCGATCTGACGCATCTGCTCGATCATTTCCGGATCAAGGGTGCTAACAGGCCAAGTGATCAGTTTAACCGTGTTGTGAATCGGGTTGTAAATAATCACCGGTTCCATCACCATTTTCCCAGGTTCCTTTTTCGAGAGCGCACCTGTCACATGGCAGTTAGCAATCTGAAGCAGCTTAGGTGCCGGGTCGTATCCGAGTAGTTCTCCAAAAAGGGTCAGGGATTGTTTCACACCATCCTCATCGCCTCTTTTTAGAGATATGATGCCGTCATTTTCAATATCCGTAAGATCCGAATCGTCAAAAGATAGATCCAGCTGACCGATAAGCAAGTCTTTGACATAGTTGATGGACGCTTCTTTTTTACAAACCACCACACCCGCGTCGTTTAAAATCTTGATGGCATTTCGAATACTGAGCATCTCTTTTAAAGTGGGACTTTTTCTTAAAACCACATCATCAACGGAAGTCTTGTAAATCGCCAGTTCATTGTCAAGCACCAGGATTCTGTTTGTCCTTTTGTTTTCTTTAAGGATATAGAGTTCGAGGTCCCGTTTTTTAATGTATTCGTGGGGAACCATTTTGAGAAGCGCCCGCATGGATTTTTGATCTACTTTTTTACCGCTGCCTGCGGAACCGATGGAAGCGGCGATCTTCTTTGAAAGCTGATCTATTTTTATCTTTGTCAGTAGATTTTCTTTAAAAGACATGCCAAACTCCTGCGGCTATCAATCGGTTTTTAAATCCCGGTTTGAACGAGATCAACTTAAAAGTATCATAGCGGAAACGCCATGTAAATCTTTTCGATCGACCCTTTCCGTTTTCCGCCGGTGGAAGCAAAAAATAAGTTTATTGATCATTTTTCTCATTTCGGTTATAAAGTAAGTTTTTTGAGTTTTATTTAAAGCATCAGGGATATTGTTAAAGCGTTCATCTTAGTGCGCTTGGGGCCGAATTTTAAGGGGGCCTGTCAGCGAGACAATAACAAATACAACTCTCTTATTTTGTTTATGGGACTGAAAAGAAACAGAAACGGCTCGACTCGTAATATATGGTTACGGGGCAATGCCGACTCTATGGATTTAACTCTTTTAAAGAAAGGCTATTATGGGGAAAAAACTGAAGATCGAATTTGAAGGAAAAACATACGAATTTCCGATAATCACCGGTTCCGAAGGGGAACGCGCCATTGACATTTTAGAGTTGCGGCAGAAAACCGGGCTGATTACATATGATCCCGGGCTCGGCAACACGGGCAGCTGTAAAAGCGACATCACGTTTATGGATGGAGAAAAGGGCATTTTGCGCTATCGGGGCATCCCAATTGAACAACTGGCAAAATCAGCTACATTTAAAGAAACGGTCTATCTGCTGGTCAACGGGGTGCTGCCCACCAAATCTGAATTGAACCGGTTTTCCATTTTGTTAAACGATCACTCGTTGGTCCATGAAGATATGCAGTTCTTCTATCAAAACTTTCCCAGGGCATCTCACCCCATGGGCATCCTTTCATCCATGGTCAATGCTTTAAGAAGTTTTTACCCCGATCTTCTGACGTTGGAAGAAGAGATGAATATCATGGTGACACGTCTTTTGGCCAAGGTGAGGACCCTTGCCGCCATGTCTTATAAAATTTCCCGTGGCCACAAAGTAATTTACCCGAGACCGGACCTGGCATATTGTGAAAACTTTTTAAACATGATGTTCGACTCACCGGTAAAACCCTATGTCATTGACCCGGATGTGGTGAAAGCGTTGAGAACCTTCTGGATTCTTCACGCCGATCACGAGCAGAACTGCTCTACCTCAGCTGTGCGTATCGTGGGTAGTGGCAAAGTCACGCTTTATGCGGCCATATCCGCCGGAATTGCCGCGCTTTGGGGACCGCTCCATGGGGGAGCGAATCAAGCGGTCATCGAAATGCTCTCCGATGCCCAAAAACAGGGCTACAATCTTTCCAAACTGGTGGAGCGCGCCAAAGATAAAAATGATCCCTTCAGGCTCATGGGTTTCGGACATCGGGTTTATAAAACATACGACCCGCGGGCCAAAATCATGAAAAAAATGTGTGACACCCTTATGGGCAAACTCAAGATCAAAGACCCGCTTTTGGATCTGGCTTTGGAACTGGAGGGAATTGCGCTTGAAGATGACTATTTTATAGAGCATAATCTTTATCCCAACGTTGATTTTTACAGTGGAATCGTGTTGAGAGCCATCGGAATTCCGACCAACATGTTTACCGTCATGTTTGCCATCGGCAGGTTGCCGGGGTGGATTGCGCAATGGAAAGAAAGCATGGATGATCCGGATTGGCGGCTCTGCCGTCCCCGACAGATCTATACCGGCCCGACGAAAACAGATTATATTCCTATAGAGGAGCGGAAGTAACTTTACCTTAAAAAATGATAACCGGCGACATATTTGATATTAAAAAATACGCCATCCACGATGGGCCGGGGATCCGGACCACCGTTTTTTTTAAAGGATGCCCGCTTTATTGCCGGTGGTGTCACAACCCCGAAGGCATCGAGAAAAAAAGCCGGCGGTTTTTCCGGAGCAACCGTTGTATCGACTGCCGGGAATGTGAAGTCGCCTGCCCCGAAAATGCCATTACCGGCACTCAAGAAGCCCTTTTGTGGGATGCATCGCGTTGCGTGTTCTGTGAGACCTGCGCCCAGAGATGCCCTTCCGGGGCGGTGACGTTTATTGGGAAAACCTGGTCGGTTGATGAAGTCATTGCTGAAATCGAAAAGGACATTCTGTTTTACGATGAATCAGAAGGCGGCGTGACATTTTCGGGCGGGGAGCCGTTGATGCAACCTGAATTTTTGCTGGAGCTGTTGCGCGAAACCGGGAAACTGGATCTGCACCGGACCGTGGATACGTCCGGATATGCCGATTTGAAGACGATCCTTGGCGTTGCCGAACACACGGATCTTTTCCTTTATGATTTAAAGCACATGAACCCGGAGAAACACCGTGCTCTCACCGGTGTTTCAAATGAAAAAATCCTACACAATCTAACGCAACTCGATCAATTCGGGGTCGATATCATTATCCGGTTCCCCATGATTCCCGGCAAAAATTGTGATGATGAAAATATCATCCAAACCGCCAAATTTGCCGCTTCACTGTCACATGTCAAAAAAGTAGCCCTTTTACCCTATCACGGTGCCGGAGCAAACAAATACAAGCATCTGGACCTGAATTACGAATTTCAAAATAGAAAGACCCTCTCTGACGATCAATTAAATGCCATTGTCGGAAAGTTGGAAACATACGATCTTCAGATCCAGGTAGGAGGTTGACCCTTGACACGCAGAATCCAGAGACTTCGAACAGAAAGTTTTGAAAAAAAACCAAAGATATCCGTGGAACGGGCTGTGATGGTGACGCACTTTTACCAAAAGAATTTCGGGAAATGGTCTGTCCCTGTTCTAAGAGCCCTTAACTTTAAAAACTTGTGTGAAAAGAAAACCATATACATCGGAAAAGATGAGCTGATCGTTGGTGAAAGGGGCCCTTTTCCCAAATCTGTACCCACATTTCCGGAGTTGACCTGCCATTCGACTGAAGACCTCCATATTTTAAATACCAGAGAAATGACCCCTTACCGGGTGGCTGACCTTGATATTGAAATCTACGAAAAGGAAGTCATTCCCTACTGGCGGGGCCGAACCATGCGGGATCGGATATTTGGACAGATTCCCCAAGACTGGCAGGCGGCCTATGAATCCGGACTCTTTACCGAATTTATGGAACAGCGGGCACCCGGCCACACCGCGCTTGACGGCCTTATTTATGAAAAGGGCATGTTGGATTTCAAATCAGACATTGCAGAACAGCTGTCCAAGGTCGACTTTCTTCATGACCCTGAGGCGACCGAAAAAACTGAAGAACTCAAGGCCATGGATATTTCCTGTGACGCCGTTATTATTTTGGCCGAGCGCCACGCGAAAAGGGCAACGGAAATGGCCCAGCAGGAAACGGATTCCAAACGGATCGCCGAACTGTTGCAGATTGCTCAAATTTGCCGACGGGTGCCGGCACATGCACCTGAAAATTTTCAGGAAGCGCTTCAGATGTACTGGTTTGTCCACTTGGGGACCATTACGGAATTAAACGGCTGGGACGCTATGAACCCCGGTCATCTGGACCAACATCTCTACCCGTTTTATGTGAAAAATTGCGCTGACGGAACCCTTGACCGGGAGAAAGCCAAAGAACTCATCAGCTGCTTCTGGATTAAGGTGAACAACCATCCGGCGCCTCCCAAGGTGGGTGTTACCGCCCATGAAAGCGGTACTTACAACGATTTTACCAATATCAATATCGGCGGACTGACCCGGGATGGTTCGGACGCGGTCAATGATGTTTCCGACATCATTTTGGAAGTCCTTGACGAATTGCACCTGCTTCAACCCCAGGCCAATGTTCAGATTAGTCATAAAACTTCCAACCGGTTTCTTAAAAAAGCCTGTCGCGTGATTCGAAACGGATACGGTTATCCATCGGTTTTCAATACCGATGAAGTCATCATGGAGCAATTGAGAATCGGAAAAACATTGGAAGACGCCCGGGAAGGGGGCTGTAGCGGATGTATTGAAACCGGCAGTTTCGGAAAAGAGGCTTACATCCTGACCGGATATCTCAATCTGCCTAAAATTCTCGAGCTGGCGCTAAACAATGGTGTGGACCCGCTGATTCAGAAGCCGATCGGGCCTGAATCCGGTCCTGCCGGATCCTTTAAAACCTTTGATGCGTTCTACGAAGCGTTTGACGCCCAGCTTCGCTATATCGTTGATCTTAAAATCCGTGTTAACAACTACATCGAGCGCATGTACGCCGATCATATGCCGGCCCCGTTTTTATCTATCGTCATCAGGGACTGTATCGCAAAGGGAAAAGATTACTACAATGCCGGTCCGCGATACAATACCAACTATATCCAATGCTGCGGCATCGGCACGGTTACCGATAGCCTCGCCGCGATTAAAAAGCATGTGTACGAGGATGAAAAAATCAGCATGGACCAGTTGACAAGCGTCCTTGGGAACAATTTTAAAGGCTCTGAACCGCTTCGGCTGCGGCTGTTCAACAAAACACCCTTTTACGGAAATGATAATGACTATGCAGATGCCATCATGCGGCGCGTATATGGATCCCTTTTTACCGCCATCGACGGCAAACCGAACACCAAAGGAACCGCGTACCATCTGAACATGCTTTCAACCACATGCCATATTTATTTCGGCAAAATGCTGGGTGCCTCCGCCAACGGCCGGTATGCCGGGCTCCCCATTTCCGATGGAACCTCTCCTTCCCATGGCGCAGATCGAAACGGTCCCACTTCGGTGGTTAAATCATTGGGAAAAATGGATCAGATCAAATCCGGTGGGACCTTGCTCAACCAGCGGTTTTTACCGGAGCTTTTAGCTGGAGAGGAAGGTTTAAAACGACTGATGCAATTGATACGGAGTTATTTCAAGCTAAACGGCCATCACATCCAATTCAACGTACTTGACGCCAAAACCCTGAAGCGCGCCCAGAAGAACCCGGAAAATTACCGTGATCTACTGGTGCGTGTGGCCGGTTACAGCGACTATTTCGTGGATCTTGACAAACACCACCAGGCAGAAATCGTTGCACGAACCGAGCAGGAATCCTTTTGACCCGCCGGTTCTAAAGAGCGGGAGCCAGTGTCGAAATCACCTTCAAGCCGCTTTTAACAATTGAACCGCGCATACCTTATATTCGGGAATTTTAGAAACCGGATCCAGGGCCGCATGGGTCAGCTTGTTGGCAGCCGCTTCTGCAAAATGGAAGGGGATAAAAACGGTTCCATCCACCGCCATGGATGAGATCTTAATGATGGCGCGAATGGTTCCCCTGCGGGAGCGGATATCCACACTCGTCCCATCCGTCACATTGTAGGCTGCAGCGTCCTTTGATGAAATCTCCACGAAACACTCGGGAACGCGATCGTTGAGCCCTTCGGTCTTCATGCTCATGGTGCCGGTATGATACTGGTAAAGCACCCGACCGGTGGTTAAATAGAGCGGATATTTTTCATCGGCAATTTCCGCCGGGGGCAGATAATCGATGCCGTGAAAATTTCCTTTGCCGCAGGTAAATTGCTCTTTGTGGAGAATCGGCGTTCCGGGATGCTCGACATTCGGGCACGGCCAGTGCAAACCATGGGTTTCGATCCGCTCGTAGGTGATGCCTCCGTAAGAGGGTGTTACATCGGCGATTTCCTTCATGATCGATGCGCTGTCTTCATAGGGCATGTCATAACCCATCCGTTGCGACAGGTCGCAGATAATTTCCCAATCGCTGCGCGCGATGCCGGGTGCCTCAACCGCTTTTCTGATCCGCTGGACTTGCCGGTCCGTGTTGCTGAAGGTGCCGTCTTTTTCGGCAAAACAGGCGGAAGGAAGAACCACATCGGCCCGTTTGGCTGTTTCAGTGAGGAAAATGTCCTGCACTACTAAAAAATCGAGATTCGCGATACTCTCTTCCACGTGGTTTAGATCCGGGTCCGACACCAGCGGATTTTCGCCGATGATGTACAGGGATTTCACGTTTCCCGCGTGAGCCTCCGGTATCATTTGCGTTACAGTGAGGCCGGGCTGGGTCGACAACCCGGAAATTCCCCATGCTTTTTGCATTTTGGTGGCCACATCGAGATTCGTTACCGGCTGGTAACCGGAGTAGACATTAGGCAGCCCGCCCATGTCACAGGCCCCCTGAACATTGTTTTGACCTCGAAGCGGATTCACCCCACCCCCTTCGATGCCCATATGACCGCAAACCATAGCCAGATTTGCCAGGGATTTGACGTTGTCGGTGCCGGTGGTGTGCTGGGTAATCCCCATACAGTATAGGATGCTGGCTGCTTTTGCCGTTGCATAGAGCCTTGCGGCCGCCTTTAGATCTTCAGCCGGGATACCGGTGATTTTCTCAACGAATTCGGGCGTATATTTTTCAACCGTCTGTTTCAATGCTTCGAAACCATTAGTTCGGTTTTTTACAAATTCTTTGTCATATATCTCTTCTGAAATGATGGTATTGATCATCCCATTGATCCATGCCACGTCGGTTCCCAGGTTTTGGCGAAGCCGGATTTCCGCAAAATCTGCCATTTTAATGCGGCGTGGGTCCACAAGGACCAATTTTGTATTTCCATACGTGACAGCTCTTTTTGCAAAAGAGGACAATACGGGGTGATTTTCAGTGGTATTAGAGCCGGTCACCAAAATGACATCGGCTTTCTCAATATCTGAAATGGTGTTGGTCATCGCACCACTTCCGAATGCAGCGGCCAGCCCGGCCACTGTGGCGGAATGTCAGAGACGTGCGCAATGATCGATATTATTGGTTTTCAAAACAGCCCGGGTAAATTTTTGGGCAATATAGTTCTCTTCGTTGGTGATCCTGGCGGAAGTCAACACACCGATGCTGTCTGAACCGTTTTGGGCGATAATGTCTTTAAAATGATGCGCGACCAGATCCAACGCTTCGTCCCAGGTCGCTTCCCGAAACTGACCGTTTTCCTTGATCAACGGCGTTTTCAATCGTTCGGGAGAATGGATAAAATCAAAACCGAACCGTCCTTTAACGCACAAGCTCCCAAAGTTGGGGGTTGCTTCCTCGACACCGGTTACCTTTACAACCTGGTTATCTTTTACATGGAGATACATTTGGCATCCGACACCGCAATAGCTGCAGGTGGTACGGACCTTTCGGGTTTCCCAGGGGCGGTGTTTATACCGCACATTTTTTTCCACGAGCGCGCCCACCGGGCAGACCTGGACGCATTCCCCGCAAAATACACAGTCGGAATCCTTTAAATATTGATCACTGCCGGCCACAATTTTGGTTTTAGAACCCCTGTATCCGAAATGGATGGCATTGTTGACCTGAACCTCGTTACAGGCTTGAACGCATCTGCCACAAAGGATGCACCGTGAAAAATCTCTAACAATAAACGGATTGACCGTTTCCATGGGGTATCGTGTTGGGGTTGAGACAAATTTTTCCCCTGTCACCTGATATCGATATGCCAGATCCTGGAGTTGGCAGTCACCCCATACCGGGCACAGGTCGGCGCTTCCATCTTCGGCTTGAACTTTTAACTGAAAGGATGTCCAATTGTCATCGTCCGAGCCGCGAACGGCACAGTTATGGTTTCCGGAGGCAAGCAACAGTTCAAGGATGGCCCGCCGGGATTCAACGACTTTGGGAGATTCGGTATGGACCATCATATTGTTGGCTGCCGGAGTGGCACAGGCCACCAGAAGCGATCGCGCACCTTCAACTTCCACGACACAGATCCGGCAGGCACCGGTGGGTGTGGCCCCTTTAAGATGACAAAGTGTCGGAATATCGATATCGCCTCGCCGGGCCACATCGAGAATGGTTTCACCGGCCTGATAATCCAGCTTGTTTCCGTTTATTACAATTCTATTTTGTCCGCTCATATGATTCAAGCGCTCCTAAATTTGGATTGGAAATCGTTTTTGTCTCAACAACAAGTTGAGACGCAATTTATAAAAAAGGAACCCGATTGTCAATCAGGGAATGCGTTGTGCCGGTGGCCGGGATTTTCTAAAAAAGAGACGAGATCTTTGAAAAAGTGCGACACCGATAATACTTCCCAATATATCGGCAATGGCATCAAAAGGGTCTGCCTCCCGAAACGGGACGAAAGACTGGTGAATTTCATCGCTGATGCCGTATAAGGATGATGCAACGGCCGCCAGCAGTGGAACCAGTAATCGGCTCCCTTTTAGGTTTAGGGATTCAAAAGCCCTGAAAAACAGTATGCCCAAAACAGCATAGGCGCCCAAATGGATCAGCTTGTCCAGGTACGGTAATCGTGGAATCTGTTCCGGTGCCGGGTTGGAAGATTGGATGAATATCAAAAGACAAAAGATGCATACCGGCAGCCAGCGATAGAGCAGGTTATTAATTCTCGAGGTCATTATAAGTCACAGGGACTGAATTGAAATACGCAACTGTTACCCAAATGGAGCGAAAGTCGAGGATGCCCCGGAACCCAGGCATTTAATTAAATTCCCTTTTTTATTTACGATTAGTTAGTGTTTTATAACCCAGTGGTGGGCCGCCGTTTCCCAAACCGGATTTCACAGGGGGCGTTTTTCGTAACGTGTTTTTTGAGTTGTGCGCACCATAATGATTGAAAGGTGTGACAGCTGCCGTCCAGAGCATCCACTTTGGCAAATTCAGCATCCGGGCATCGCAAATCACACCATTTGATCCGGTGTGTCTCGATACCTGCATTATCTTTTTGCATTCTCTGCTATATCCCCATGCCACCAGGGTGAACATATCGGCAGGTTAGTCCTCAAATATTTTCATCGTCGGCGTCCGGCTTTCGACATGTTCCAGCACCTCTTTGAGAAACCGGTCTCTTGTGATCCCGAATTTAACCTTGCCGTCCAGCGTTCTGACGGAAAGGGTATTTGATTTTATCTCTTTTTCACCAATGGTCAAAATGAGCGGTATTTTGTTGAGCTGGGCTTCCCGAACTTTTTTGTTGAGACTTTCGGTTCGGCTATCCACTTCACAACGGATTCCGTGCTGTTCAAGCTTTCCCTTCTCTTTTAGACAATTGACCGTCAGAGTATCGTTGATGGGTAGTATAATCGCCTGCACGGGGGCTATCCAGAGGGGAAACTTTCCGGCAAAATGTTCGATTAAAATCCCGAAAAAACGCTCAATGGACCCATAAACGGTTCGGTGTATCATGATGGGGCGGTGTTTTTCATTATCGCTTCCGATGAAAGACAAATCGAACCGGTCCGGCAGCGACATGTCGAGTTGGATGGTACCGCATTGCCATGTCCGGCCAAGGGCATCTTCAATGTGTGAGTCAATTTTGGGCCCGTAAAACGCGCCGTCGCCCTCATTGATGACATACTCTTTTTTATAAGCGGTGAGCGCTGCCTTGAGTCCGTCTGTTGCCTCTTCCCACTGCTGGTCCGTACCGATAGACTTTTCAGGCCGGGTGGAAAGCTCCAGATGAAATCCAAGCCCAAAGGTGCTGTAGATCCGTTCAGTCAGGTTGAGCACCCCAAGGATCTCCTCTCCGATCTGATCCGGCGTCATAAAAATGTGTGCATCATCCTGATGAAACGCCCGGACACGAAAAAGTCCGGAGAGAACCCCACTCAGTTCGTGTCGGTGAACCAGTCCCACCTCCGCCGCCCGAATGGGAAAGTCCCTGTAGGAATGGCGCTTGGTTTTATACACGAGCATCCCGCCGGGGCAATTCATGGGTTTTATGGCGTAATCGTTTTCATCAACGGTGGTAAAATACATATTTTCTTTATAGTTATCCCAGTGTCCGCTCTTTTCCCAAAGATTCCGACGCAGAATAATCGGGGTTTTGGTCTCCACATAACCGGCTTTTTTATGTTCTTCCCGCCAGTAGTCTAAAAGCAAATTCCAAATCACCATCCCTTTGGCATGAAAAAAGGGCATGCCCGGCGCCTCATCGTGAAAACTGAACAGCTCCAACTCTTTTCCGAGTTTCCGGTGGTTCCGCTTTTTAGCTTCCTCAATAAGGTAGAGATAGGCATCTAAGCCCTTCTTTGAAAAAAAAGCGGTTCCGTAAATTCTCTGGAGTTGTGCATTTTTCTGATCCGCTCGCCAGTAAGCACCGGAAACCTTGGTTAATTTGAACGCTTTGATTAATCCGGTATGCGGAATGTGCGGTCCCCGGCACAGATCTGTAAATGCGCCTTGTTTATAGAAAGAAATGGTCCCATCTTCCAAAGCGGAAATCATCTCCAATTTATACGGCTCGTTTTTAAAAAAATCGGTCGCTTCCGCCTTTGAAACTTCTTGGCGCTCGAAGACGGTTTTGGATTGGACGATCTTACGCATTTCCTTTTCAATTTTGGGAAAATCATCCTCGGAAACCGCTGCCATGTCGATATCATAATAAAATTCGTCACCGACCACCGGACCGATTGTCAGCTGTGCATCTTTATAAATCCGTAAAATGGCCTCCGCCATAACATGAGCGGCACTGTGACGAAGAATTTCAAGGGACTCCCCGTCCTTGATCGTAAGGATTCGGATCCGGGCATCGGCGGTTATCCGGGTGCTTAGGTCCACGATCCGCCCATCCAGTTCAAGGGCCACACTTTCTTTGGCCAACCCTCTTGAGATGCCCGTGGCGACTTCAAGCCCGGTGGGCTGGTTTTCAAATGATTTTTGGCTTCCATCCGGAAATGTTAATTGAATCATGTTCATGCTCTTTTAGTTTAAAGTTTGTTAAAATCAAGAAAATAGGGTAGTTAGTGTCCGTCCACAAATTGTAGATTTTGGTTCAGAGCAAGGCTTGAGCAATTTTGAAACCGCAGGGATAGCGGGCTATTTCGAGGATTTCAAAAGAGCGAAAACGCCGCTCCGGGCCAAAAGATGCTGTTTGTGGATGGACACTAGCTAAGATAAATCCCATGCATGGTCAAGAAAAATCGGTCTTAAAGAGATGGCAAAAAATCTGTTTTTATCTGTCGGTCCATTTAAGCCATAAAGCCGTTGCCAACCCCCATATCCCGTTGAAAATCAAAACAAATACAGGTGTCAGCGCTCCAAGTTCAATGCCCAGAAACCCTTTGCCTGCATTTGGAAAAATAATGAAGAGCTGAACCAGCGAGGGTCCGAGACTCAGGACCAATCCCCTGGCCAATACTCGGTTTTCCAAAAGGGGAAACAGGAACAAAAACCCCCAAAGTCCTCCCCAAACCAACCGGGGATAGAGCCATGTTGCCGTCAGTGCCGGTGCGATGGCGACGCCGAATCCCGGCGTGATCCCTTTTGCTCCGAAAACCCATACCACAAGGCTGTTAATCAGAGCGCCCATTACTCCTGCCGCAAACAATAAACTGATCCGCCTTGCCAATTTTTTCATATCGATTCCTTGCGGAAAAAGTGGATACTAATATTTTGTTCTGCCGACCTTTATTTAAAAAACATACCATCTGCGGTATTTTTATACCGCTTGTGAGTCATGGAGCTGTTTTCTTTAAATCGGGTGAAACTTGTATAAACAGTCGGTTTTTTCGTGTGGATATGTTTGAAATCTTCAAATGGATCACCAGCTCTTTTTTCCCCAACCGGGTGGTGATGGGTTCCGGTTTTTTAATTTGAATCGGATATTCCTTTTCGTTAAAGAGCCCCATTAAAATCGGTCCTACCATATCTTTTTTATTGTTTCCCGGAATAATGGTCGGTTTGATATACAGTAGACCTTTTTTTTTATCATATCGCAGGGTTGCCTGACAGTCAAAAGAAACGTCTATATTACCAAAGCTCAAACTGGTGGACAGGCCCGCGATCTTATCCGTGTATTTGACGTCCTTTCCCATTAAACGGATTTTGACCGAAACACTGTTTTTGCCCAATTTTAAATTGTTAACATCATTGATCCAAATACGGCCTGATATCCGCTTATTCGTGTCAATTGGAATGGGCAAGGCATCTCTGATCAGAGCGGACAGGGTTTTTGCCGGAAGCACAAGGGTTGCTTTGGGGGCCGGCTTTGTTTCGGCAAATAAAGGGGTGCTGATTAGAACTATCGGTAAAAAAAAACAGCATATCATCTGTGAAAAAATCTTTTTGATCATTTTGCGGCCTTATATTGGTTTAGATAAATTCGTTATCTGGAATCCAACGCTTCATTTTTTCCAAAGTCTCATGCTATAAGTTAAAAATATCTTCTGCCTTGGCAAAATGAATGCCGATATCTCTTCTGATATCAAGCCGGTTTCCGGAATGATCCTCTCTTGGAATAACACGGATTTTATGGTTATCAAAAGCAGATAGCAACCGTATTCTTAAACGATCAGCCACCTCTGCCCGACTCGCACCCGGTTTCACGGTCATGTTGGCATTTAAAAAAGCCACTCGCGTGCCGTCTGATTTAAAAACATCATCTGATTGTGAATATGTCATGGCGGAAGGGATCACCTGTATCCCTTTTCGCCGCATGTATTTAAGGTCGATTTCAATCGGCTCTCCTTTTGTGCAGGACCAGGGATATCCTTTCTGTCCATCCGGCCCCCCGGGTCCGGTTACCAGCGCCAAACAGATGGCCAGTTGCTCTTCCCTGACCTCCGGTGGGACTTCATCAATGTTTCCCTGCAGCATGGCCCGGATCATCGTACCCAGATTTCTCAATCGTCTGGCCACCGGCTGGGTTTCCGGTTCACCGGGCCGGATGTTGATTTCACATACCCGAAGCGCCGTCGGCTGCCCGGTGTTGCTTAATGAAACAAAGCAGCCCGGATAAACCACACAGGGCCTTAGCAAATTTTTTTGTTTCATCGCCTCTATCAACGGTTTGGCAATGATTTCTCCTGCCATTTTAATCAGCTCCGGTGTCTCCATGGGATGGGGAGAAATCGCGCCGACGCCGCCGGTGATCGGATTTTGTTTGCTAGCCGGACCTTCAAATCGCTCCGGATAGTCCATGGCGGTGGGTAGAATCTGAAAATGACCGTTTTTGTCGATTAAAATCATAAAACTGATTTCCACACCGGTCATCAAAGATTCAATTAGAAGCGGCCATACACTCTTTTTGCCGAAGCTTTTTCGATAGCTGTCTTTATAGTTTTTGATTAATAAATCGTAGACTTCCCGGATCTCCCAGGAATTGAGAATGATGCGTGACCCTTTTCCACCGGCGCTGTATGGGTACTTGAGTACCACACCCCCATATTCGTGGAGGTATGTCAGACAAGTTTGCAGCACATCCTTGTAATTTTTAGCATCGACTTCCGCCCAGGCCGGCGCCACCGGAATACCCGCTTCCCGGCATAGCCGCTTACACATGATCTTGTCCCCTTCGATAACCGCCCCGGCCCGCCTCAACCCCACAATTCGGTCCCCGAAACCGGCGTCCTCCACGGCGTCCACCAATCCTTCAAACAGAAGGGCTTCGGGCATGGGGACCACATAATCGATACTTTGGGTTTTCAGGGCCTCTATGATGGCGACGGTATAATCGGCAACCGAGTTGCTGGCCGTGGGGATAAACCGGACCGGCCAGTTCATCCTATCGACCAGTTCCGGCATGGCCGGAGTCCCGCGGATCACCACGCCTTCGAAGGCGTTCCCATGAAATTCACTGGTTGCAGTTGATATCACATGTGCGCACAAAAGCGTCCGCCCGTCTGTACCGGCAAATGCAATTTTTTCCATTCATCATCCCTTTCAACAGGTCCGGAGTGTTATGTGTTCCTTTGCGTATCCCTTGTCTAAAAACTTTAGAAAAAGCATTACCAAATTCAGGCAGTCGGGGTCAAACTTTTATTGACTCTCAACCGGTTGATAGATGCGCCGGCGATCATAACACCCAGCCGATTCAAAAACAGATGAACGACCCATCCGCGATTTTTTTCCGACTCAGATATTATCGGTGTTTATTTTATCGCTTGAAAAAGACCGGTTGCAGATATATATTTGGCCATCTTTGTCACCCTCAAACAGGATCTTTTAGAATGTTCACCGGATTTGAAAAAATAGTGGAAGATCGGATTAAAACAGCACAGAAGAAAGGTGTGTTTGAAAACCTGGAAGGCTCCGGGAAACCGCTTGCCATTGAAGACGACCGGCGGGTTGCTGAAGATCTCCGGCTGGCGTATAAAATTTTAAAAAACGCCGATTTTATACCCCCCCAAATTGAAATCAGAAAAAAGATCGAGCAAACCGAGCAGCTGCTGGCAGGCATGAAAGATACGGCGGAAAAATATCAAACCTTAAAAAAGTTAAACCTGCTCATTATGAAGTTAAACCTGCTGCATAGATCCGCTATCGATCTGGACATGCCCCAGCACTACGGAGACAAACTGGTGAACCGATTCGCCTCAAAGGCAAAAGAGAAATCATCGAATCAGAAAGGTTTGAAAAATGAAAAAACAAACCGTTGCTCTCATCTCCGGAGGCATATCATCTGAACGTGAAGTGTCCATCAACAGCGGGAATCAGGTATTTGAAGTCCTGGACAAAAATAAATATGATGTGATCCGCTATGACCCAAAAACGGATCTGATGCGGCTGGTTGCCGATGCTTCCAAAATTGACGTGGCACTGATTATTCTTCATGGTCCCTATGGCGAAGACGGCACCATTCAGGGATTTTTAGACCTTCTGCATATCCCATATCAGGGATCGGGGGTTCTGGGCAGTTCCGTTGCAATGAACAAAATCATATCCAAACAACTATACGAAAAAGTCGGCCTTACCATTCCTTCATACATTGCCGTCGGCAAAGGAGACGTTGTAGACATTTCCGGATGGATCGAAAAGCTGGGGCTGCCACTGGTCATCAAACCGGTCAATGCCGGTTCCAGTGTGGGCATATCCATCAATCGATCCCGTGAAACATTGGACGCGGCCGTCAAATCGGCTTTTTTACACGATACCAGTATTATGGCAGAACAGTTTGTCGAAGGCATTGAACTGACCGCCGGCGTTATCGGAAATGAAACCCTGGAAGCATTTCCTTTGATCGAAATTATTCCCGATGCCTCACGGGCATTTTTTGACTATAAGGCCAAATACACGGCCGGCGTCACCCAGGAAATTTGCCCGGCCCGTATTGATCCCGCTTTGGCCGCAACGGCGAAAGAGTGTGCAAAAACAGCTCACCATGCTCTTTTTTGCAGGGGATACAGCCGAACGGATATGATTTTGAAAGATGAAACCATCTATGTTCTGGAGACAAACACCATACCCGGCATGACAAAAACAAGCCTTCTTCCCCAGGCGGCCGAAGTGGGGGGAGTGGGGTTCAGCGAACTGATGGATCGGTTGATTCAGCTCGGTATTGAAGATAGGCAACGACAAGGACAATATGATCATCAAAAGCCATAAAGATTTAATGGCTCAATATAAGCAGCTGTCTCAAGAGATATTTTCATGGGTTCATCACTTATCGTGCCGAACCCATTGATGTGACGCAGCTCTTTCACCAAACAATTTCCTTGAACGACTCACCAGAGATGTTCCGGGATGAACCCACAATTAAGATAGCCAGAGGAGGTATTTTTTGAGCACCGAAACAAAATCAAACCATAAAGAAAGTGCATCACCAAAGGTCGGCATCGTCATGGGGAGCGATTCGGACCTGGGTGTCATGAAAGAAACCGTCAAAATCTTAAAAAAATTTGACATCCCATTTGATATTACCGTCGCCTCCGCACACCGAACGCCGCAACGGGCGGCTGAATTTGCGAATTCGGCACGCCGGCGGGGAATGCAGATCATCATTGCCGGGGCTGGACATGCCGCCCATCTCGCCGGCGCCATGGCCGCCCATACGACATTGCCGATTATCGGAGTGCCGATTGATTCCTCCTGTCTTCAAGGAATGGACGCCCTTTTATCAACCGTCCAAATGCCGCCCGGTGTACCGGTGGCCACTGTTTCCATTGGAAAGTCCGGCGCTAAAAATGCCGGAATTCTAGCCGCGCAGATCCTGGCGCTGGGGGATGCGGATTTGGAAAAGAGGCTGGTGGCCTTTAAACAAGAAATGGCCGATCAGGTGATTCAAAAGGCCGAAAACCTGAAGGAACAGCTTTAAATTAAAAAGCAGATACGCATTGATACGGATTTTCCTTTGTCGGACATCATCCAAAAAGCCGTGGCGATTCTACGGCAAGGGGGCGTCATTGTCTTTCCCACAACAGGGCTTTATGGGCTGGGAGCCGACGCTTTAAATGAGCATGCCGTTAGAAAAGTGTTTGAGATCAAAGCGCGCCCTTTAAACAATCCCATTTCCGTTGTGATAAAGGATGCTTCAAAGCTCACGGGTATGGTGACCCATATCCCACAGAGTGCAAAACAGATGATCAATCAATACTGGCCCGGGAAGATCACCATCCTGTTTCAAGCCCGGGAACATCTTTCAAGGCATTTGACCGCAGGTACCGGGAAAATCGGGATCCGCCAACCCCGACATCCGGTGGCAACGGGTTTGGTCGATTATTTTTTTAGACCCATCACGGCGACCAGTGCCAATATCTCAGGCTGCCCGGGTATTTCACGGATTTCGGATCTGGACGATTCCATCCGCCAAAAGGTGGATTTAATTATAGATGCCGGACCGTTGAAAGGCGGAATCGGATCATCGGTTTGCGATGCCACAACCGATCCACCCACCCTGTTGCGGGAAGGCGCCATCAGCGCAGATGATATTTTGAAATCTTTGAATATTAAAGTGCGCAAGATTATTGACAACCCCGGTTAAAGACCATATAAAACACGAAATGTGCCGGAGTGGTGAAATTGGTAGACGCGCTGGACTCAAAATCCAGTGGGCTTTATGCCCGTGCGAGTTCAATTCTCGCCTTCGGCACCAATAATTTCAAGGGGTTAGCTCATGTTAACCCCTTTTTTATTTTTCGCCAAATTTGCCGTTTTTAGCCGTTTTATGCCAGTTTTTGCGGGTTCTATGGCAGATATATGCCAGATTTTTTACGCACTTTGTTTTTTGGAATTGCGGCATGTGATATTTTGGCAGATAAGGTGTTTTTGGCGAAATAGTTATAATTTTATTGCCCTTCATTTTTTTAGTTTTCATCAAGAAAGCAAAACATTGCATATTATTAAAAAAAACCTTGACTTATGCTCCATTGTTGGCGTAATAATTTTAAAATACTACTAATATTGTTAAGAGATTAACTATGTTGTTCTTTTCGATGAATTGCTTGCTTATGCATAAATGTCGCCATGCTTTATGTGGATACGATTGATTATCGCCTCAAAAGCCTTTTCAGATTGTGCTGTCTTATTTATTCACCAGTGATTCTAGAAAATAGTATATGCAGCGAAACAATAGTAATTTTAGCGATCTTTCAGGAAAAGAGCGTTATAACTTTCTCGCCAATTTAGCAGATAATATTGCAAAAATCTTTATTGCTTTATTCAAATACGGTGGATATTCAATAATCGCATTCTATACATACAAATGTATCAGTGAGATTGCTGGATATACTACAATAGCAGATATAAAAGCGGCGTTTAGTTGGCACATAAACGGTGGCTCAGGATCAAATGCCCCGCAACCTTTTTTGTTTTTTTCAAAATACAATTTATCTGTTTTGATTTTATCAGCAACTGTATTCTGTACTGGGATCTGGTATGGCAAAAAGCAGCTTAGACTAAGGAGAGACACGATAGAGCGTTTGCAAGAAAGGATAGTAAGGTACGAAAAGCAACTTGACAAAAATCGTACAAGTAGCAATTTAGGACCTCGAGGTATAACAAACCTAGGAGATGAAAAATGATTGAAATCATCTTAATGGGAATCATTTTGTTTGGTCTTTGGTGGTTTTATACAAATCTTTATAGAGAATATTGTATCGAAAGAACTCGTCAAGATTTATTCAAGTTGCGAGACCAACTTTTTGATTCTGTAGAAAATGGCCATATCGATTTTAATGATGATGCGTATGGTATTTTAAGAAAAACCATAAATGGAATGATCCGTTATTGTCATGAGCTCCATTTTGTCCACATGCTTGCATTATTGCTTGCGCAAACCAAATTAAGCAAAGACAATGGGAAGGTAACAAAAGAGTATTCGCTGGCTCGAGAAAGAGCTAATAACAGACTTGACCCTGAGGGGAGAGAGGTTGTCGAGGCTACCTATAAAACGATGCAAATAATAGTTATCAGTCATATAATCACATTCTCTTTCTTTCTTAATATCCTTTTTCGATTGCTCAGGGCTATCTTGACTCTATCACATAGTATAGAGCGACCCAAAGCATGGCTTTTTAAAAATATTTATAATACCAAAGAGATGCAATTGATAGAGATTAAAGCCAGAAAATATACTTTATAGCTATAATTAAATAAAAAAAAGTCGGTTTTACCAAAATCAGATCTTTTTTTTGTACTACTAATTAAAAAATCTCGCAAAGACAAGAATACGAATTTTTGAGTTATTTTTGGGAGGTTTGATAATTGTAAACTTTTCTTGGAATTGTTTGATTATTA
>SDBV01004794.1_pt1 | contig 19265 bp, 18 predicted proteins | sample 2277081 | NCBI WGS metagenome assembly SDBV01 (sample SAMN10402039, study PRJNA504765) | marine sediment metagenome | isolation source: marine sediment core GS10_PC15, 223 cmbsf | place: Arctic Ocean: Southern Knipovich Ridge | collected 2010
TGCATCCGAACGTGCGGCTCGATGTGCAGTTCGACGACCACTTCACCGACCTCATCAGCGATCGCGCCGATGTGGGCTTTCGTGGCGGCTCGCCGCCCTCGGGCGGCACCATCGCGCGCCGGCTCCTGCCGATCCAGTTGATTGTCTGTGCAGCGCCCGCCTATATTGAGCGCCACGGCGCGCCGCAGACCATCGACGATCTCGACGGGCACCGCTGCACGGGCTATCGGCGCGCCAACACGGGCAAGCAGGCTCCCTGGGAATTTCTGATCGGAGATGAGATCGTCTATCGCGACATTGCCACGAGCCTATGCGTCAACGACACGGAGGCCGAGACCGAGGCCGTGCTCGCCGGACTCGGCGTGGGCCAGCTCGGCAGCTTCTCGGCCACTGCGCTCATCAGAAACGGCCAGCTTGTTCCCTTACTGGTGCAGCACGTGACGCAGCGCGAAGCGGTTTATGTCTACTACCGGCACCGGACCGAGCAACCGCTGCGGGTGAGGACGTTTATCGACTTTATGGTCGAGCGGGTCGCCGGGAACAGGAACTTCTATTTCGAGCCGGAGGAGCTTCGTGCCGCCCGTTGAGCCGGATGCGCGTATGCCCCTCGTTGCGGCGGCGCGCTCAGTGTGCCGATGCGGAATCGACGAACGCGGAGAGATCGTGATTGAAGCGATCCGGTTCTTCGATAAACGGGGCATGGCCTGAGTTCGCGTACAGCTTGCTTTGTATGTGCGGATTCAGTTCCTTCGCGCGAGCAATCGCGGGTTGGGCTTTCACCAGCGCGTCGCCTGCGCCATAGATCAGCAAGATGGGCGCGTGAGTCTTGCTCAAGCCCTCGGACGCGGCGACGCTCATCGACTGAACTGCGCTTTGCATGTCCCACGACGCCATTGCCGCGTTCGCGAGCAGACGCTCGAAGGTGGGCTTGTCCGGCTGCGCGTGGAAACACAGGCCGAGAAATGTGCGCTCGCCATCGAGGTGTGTTTTCAGATCAGGCGAAATCATGTCGCGATACACCGCCGGGTGAGCCACGATCTGATCCGCCTTCAGTTCGATCACGCCGTCCACATAGAGCGCACCGGCAATCTGGCCATCGCCATACGCCGCCAGGTAGTTCGATATGACGGCGCCGCCCAGCGACCAGCCCACGAGCACAGGGCGGCGCGCATGTGACGACTGGATAACGGTTGCCAGATCGTCGGCCCAATGTTGCCCGTCGCGGTACGCGGCGGCGTCCGTTGGCTTGCCGGACAGGCCGTGGCCGCGAAGGTCGTAGGTAATGAGGCGGTAGCGCTGAAGCTCGGGGCTTTTCAATTGAGGGTCCCAGTCCAGATGGCTGCCGAGCAGTCCATGAATGAAAACGACCGCGGGTCCATCCGGGTTTCCCGATTCCTGCACGGCCAGCGTGACGCCGTCCGGCGTGGTGACGTTATAGCTTTGGGTCTCTGCGACGGCGGCTGACGACGCTAAAAGCATGGCGCCCGTTGCGACGAGGGCGTAGAGCGCGTGACGAAAGGTGCTGCGGGACATGAGCAAGGTTCCAGGAGGGTTGAGACACCCCAGTGTCAACCCTCACACTGATGTGAGGGTCAAGCGAAAAGTGCTATGCTTTTTCCATGACCCAGTCCATCGAGCAAAACCTGCTGACCCTGCTTACCATTGGCGAGCTCGCGCGCGAGACCGGCGCCAGCGTGCGTTCGATCCGTCACTACGATGAACACGGTTTGCTCACGTCCGTGCGCACCAGCAATGGTTACCGGGCATTCCCGATTGCGGCTGTCACGCAGGTCAGGCAGATTCAGCGCATGATCGCGACAGGTTTCAGCCTGGCGGATATCCGTTCCTTTCCGGACTGCATGCGCATGATAGAAGGTGCGAATGCCTGCACCGAAACAACCGATGCGCAACGCAAACGCCTCGCTTCCATCGAGCGGCAGATTGCGGACCTCGAACGCCGTCGCGCACGTCTCTTGAAGACGCTGGCCGAAGGAACGGTTCCGCCTTTGGACTAGCATTGAACGCGGCGGATCGAAGCAGGCGAATTCGATCCGCGCGTCTCTATATCTCAAGCTTTTCCCATCTTTGCCGCTGGACGTTGCAGCCGCGGGTCACGCATGACCCTGGTTATACCCCTCCAGGCTGAGCAGCAGACCCTTCAGGGCGTCTTTGAAACTATGGCCGGCCTTCATCAGGTCTGCCAGGCTTTTCACGCACTCGGCCCGTTTGGCGCCCGGCGGGTGGTCGCCGGACCAGCCTGCAGTGAAAATCCCGGTAGCAACACCGTTGTTGACGACGTCGCCAATGTCATCCCAGCTCACACCGGCTTGCCTCAGAAGATAAGCGGCGCCCAGGTCCGCGATAATTTCCGTGCGCGGTCCGTCCAGGGGATTGTTGTCGTCATATCCCAGATCCGCCGCCAGCTTGCCGCTGAAGGCATGGCCCAATTCGTGGGCGAGGGCGAATTTGATGGAATTGTCGTCGAGCTTGAGCAAACGGTCATTCACATCGATCAGCACGTTGCCGTGGTCGTCGGTGCCAAGCGTAGAGTCGGGAAAGGCGTTGCCGAGTTCGCCATTATCTATCCTGACGCTCCCGATTACCGGACAGCCGCCAAGTGCCGTAAATGCGCCGCCGTTGTAAAAATCCCGTTTGATGATGGCAACCAGGTTGCCGGCAATGACAGAAGCTTGCGTTATATCCATGATCTATATCTTCCTGCTTGGTTGGATCGTCGAAATGGGAAACCTTCTCCCTCTTGTCTAAAGCGCCTTCCGGGTGCGAGACATCCGGGAGGAACGGGTACCCGCGGCACGCGGGCGGGTGCCGGCAGCATCCACGCAGACGAAGAAATGCCGCGCGTGAAGGCGAAGATCACGTTCGCACGTCCGTCGTTGTTCGCTGCCGTGGAGACAAGCGTAGGCGTGGGCGCTACGCGAAACCATGTGCTGATCGGCACAGCCGCCGTCACAGGACGGAGTTCCCCGGCTGAGCTGCGCTTCATGAGCCGGGTCCATAGCTAAAACTTGTTGTTGAACGGGCGATGCCCCACCTCCAATCCACTACACGCGGCCTATACTTTCAAAGCTATTTCGTTTGCGATGAGGAGGCGCAAGCGTGCCCTATGTGCTCCGCGCGGCATCCCGTGGGGTGATTTACGCGGGACTGTGGTTGCTTTTGTATGAGGAGATCGGCGCGACGCGCCAATACATCGACCGGCCCGGCCGTTTGAAGCGCGGCGATCACCTGACGACGTCCATCTGCTAACAACGAATTTGCGTTGACCCTAGCTGTGCATCTCGCCATAACGGCGCTTTTTCCGAACATTGCCTGCACGGGTTCATCGATTGCGACGAGTGTTGTCGTCCCCCTGGAAGAAGGCGAAGCCTTCAGGATTTGCACATTCCCCTAACGATTGCCTCAAGTGTCGTCCGAGTCCCAGGAGGTGTTTCATGACCAGCTTATCCAGCAATGCAATCGAAGAACTGAGAGCTTCGACCAGAGGGCAAGTGCTGCTGCCTGCCGATCCCGGTTTCGACGAAGCGCGTTCCATATGGAATGCGATGATCGACCGTCGCCCGGCAGTGATCGTGCGCTGCGCGGGCGTTGCCGATGTCCGCCGCGCGGTGGCCTTCGCGCGCGATAACGACCTGCTGCTGGCTGTGCGCGGCGGCGCGCATAACATCGCGGGGAGCGCCGTCTGTGACGACGGGCTGATGATCGACCTGTCGCCGATGAAATCGGTCCGGGTCGATCCGGTTGCGCGCCGCGCCTATGTCGAACCAGGCGCCACGCTGGCCGATTTCGACCATGAAGCACAGGCTTTCGGGCTCGCGACACCGCTCGGCATCAATTCGACGACCGGCGTAGCGGGGCTGACGCTCGGCGGGGGCTTCGGTTGGCTCAGCCGCAAATACGGAATGACGGTCGACAATCTCGTCTCGGCAGATGTTGTCACGGCGAACGGTGAACTGGTTCATGCCGCTGCTGATGCGCACGAGGACCTGTTCTGGGCGATTCGCGGCGGCGGTGGCAATTTCGGCGTCGTCACGATGTTTGAATTCAGTTTGCACCCGGTGGGGCCGGAGGTGTTCGGCGGGCTCGTGGTATTGCCGCTGGAACAGGCAAAAGAGGCGCTCAGGAAATATCGCGCCGCAGTCGACGCCATGCCGGACGAGCTCTCCGTATGGGCTGTGCTGCGCTTCGCGCCGCCGCTGCCGTTTCTGCCGCAGGAGGTTCACGGAAAGCCGATCATCGCTTTCGCGAGCTGCTACACCGGCGCAGTTGCCGACGGACCGGGCGCAGTCGACGTGGTGCGCGGTTTCGGTACCCCGTACGGCGAACATCTGGGCCCAATGCCGTATGCGATGTGGCAACGCGCGTTCGATCCGCTGCTGACGCCCGGCGCGCGCAATTACTGGAAATCGCACAATCTTGCGGAGCTGCCGGATGGGCTGCTGGACGTGCTGATTGACGCCATTGGCAAGTTGCCCTCGCCGCAATGCGAAATCTTCTTCGGTCAGGTTGGCGGGCAAATGGCTCGTGTTCCGGTCGAGGCCACTGCCTATCCGAGCCGCGGCGCGAAGTATGTCATGAATGTGCACGGACGCTGGAGCGACGCGAGCGAAGACGAGCGCTGCATCGGCTGGGCGCGCGCGTTCTTCGAGGCGGTTACGCCTTTTGCACTGGGCAGCGTGTACGTCAACTTCCTGACGGAGGACGAGAGCGAGCGCATCAGTGCGGCCTATGGCCCGAACTATGATCGTCTTGTCGCTGTGAAGACCCGGTATGATCCGCACAACCTGTTCCGTCACAACCAGAACATCAAGCCTTCTGCGGTGTAACAAGCATCCGCTGCGCACCCGTCGTCGAGATATTCAATCGGCAGTTCGGGTGCGCATGCGGCCCGTGAGGCAGAACGGACGGCAACGAGTGAGGCAATTGCTACCCGGGATAGGACAAGATCGCAGATAGCGCCCGAGTCTGGAGGTTGTGTAATGTCACCCACACGCGAATACTGGTTTCCGGCAAAACGCTATGGTTGGGGCTGGGGATTTCCTGTGAGCTGGCAGGGATGGATGGCGCTCATCGTATACTTTCTGCTGCTTGGTGTAGTCGTGGTACTTTTTCAACCCGCTCGCCATCCGTTCGCTTTCGGCCTGCTCGTGACGGTGCTGAGTCTCGCCCTTGTGGCCGTGTGCTGGCTCAAGGGCGAGCCGCCTCGCTGGCGATGGGGTAAAGACTAACGGAACGCGGACCCATACACATTGCGCATTGCACACTGCACATATGACCTTGCCAACCCCGACGCTGCACACGGCTCGCCTGCTATTGCGCCCCTTCGCGCAAGCCGATACGGATACCATCTTCGCCCTGCACAGCAGCCCCCGCGTGTTGCGCTACTGGGACTCGCCGCCCTGGAAGCAGCGCGCGCAAGCAGAGCGCTTTATCGCGGTTTGCGGCCAGATTGAGCAGGAAGGCAGCGGTGCGCGGCTGGCCATCGAGCGCGCCGCCGATGGTGCGTTCATCGGCTGGTGCTGTCTGGTCAAATGGGACCCGGTCTATCGCAGCGCGAAGATGGGCTACTGCCTCGATGACACGGCATGGGGCCAAGGCTTTGCCACCGAAGCCGCAGGCGCCTTGCTGCAATGGGCCTTCAACACGCTGGACCTGAACCGTGTGCAGTCCGAGACCGACACACGCAACACGGCGTCGAGCCGCGTGCTCGAGAAACTCCGGTTTGTACGCGAAGGCACGCTGCGAGAAGACTGCATTGTGGATGGAGAGGTATCGGACTCTTGGGTGTATGGGCTTCTCAGGCGGGAATGGACGCAGTGATCTGGCTGAGCGCTTTTTCGCCCAACGTGGGCTCGAATAACCGGCCCCTGGTGAATACGTACCGCCGGCCTGGGCCGGGGCGACCGCTCAAGGTTTTACGTTTTGCAGGGCAACACTGGCATAGCCGCTATTGATACGCATCAGCAGTTCCTGAAACAACCTGAGTTCGTCGCGCGATATGCCTGCGAGTGCCTTGCGGTGCTGTATATCACACGTCTTCATTGCCGCCTCGATTGTTTCCTTACCCTTTGGCGTGAGCGTGGCCAGCAAACGCCGCCGGTCTTCCTGATCGCCAACTGAGCGAACCAGTCCGTCCTGTTCCAGCGAGAACATCATCGCAGAGACGCTCGCGCGTTTGACCTGCAGTGCCGCGATGATCTCCTGATGGGGCACGAGGCGTTCGCCCGCTCCCCACAGCAACGCGAGTGCCTGAAATCTTGCGGGCGACCCCGCCCATTCTTCAAGCCACTCGTTCATCACATTGGTCATCTGCTGCGTGGCGGCTTTCAACGTGAACACGGTTTGCAACCGCTGGACGGACGCTTCCTGAAACCGGCGAAGCCATGCGTCGCGCAACTCGGGGGGCGGGAAAACCATTTCTTCCGAGGAATCGGTCTTGTCCATAGTCTCTTCCTTTCATGCTAACTATCTGTTTCTAGACGATATGGTACCAGACAAAACTTACGACACGATATGCTTATACCATACAGTCTAATAACATATTGTCTAGTTCTTGACTTGTATGTCAACGAACAATAATATCCGCTCCGAGTAGGGATGCAGGGCTTGCGGTGGGCGCGAGCCGGTCCTTCGAAACAGGAGCTTTCCCCATGAGTGACGTAGAGACGCAGGAAGACGTTCAGGCGCAAACCAGGCGCGCGCCGCGTCCCCGCAAGCACAAGATTCTGGTCGCGGCGATTGCCGGTGCCGCTCTGGCCGCCGCTGGTATCGCGTACTCCCTGACGAGTGGCAAGGACGTGTCCACTGACGATGCCTACACGGACGGACGGGCGATCACGGTCGCTCCTCACGTCGCCGGTTATGTCGAGACGCTCGACGTGACCGACAACCAGTTCGTGCATGCAGGACAACTCCTCGTCAGGGTGCAATGCACCGACTACATGGCGGCGCGCGCACATGCGCAAGGCAGTCTGGAATCGACGGAAGGGCAGCTTGCCTCGGCGCAATCACAACTGCAGATCGCGAGGATTACGTATCCCGCCAAGCTGGCGGAAGCGCAGGCAACGCTCGCTACGCAGCGCGCCAACCTCTTCAAGACGCAGTCGGAGTTCGATCGTCAGCACGAAATCCCGGCCGAGGCCACGACCTCACATAACGTCGACTATGCGACCGCTGACCGCAACGCCGCGGAATCGCAAGTGCAGGAAGCTCAGGCACAGCAGCGCCAGGCCGAGCCGGTCGACCTGCATATTGCCGACGCCGCGGCCCGGGTCCAGCAGCTCCAGGGTGATGTGAAGACCGGGCAGGCCGACCTCGATCAGGCGAACCTCAACGTCGGCTGGTGCGACATCCGCGCCCCGCAGGACGGCTGGGTCACCAAACGGCAGGTGGAGAAAGGGGACTACGTTCAGGTGGGGCAGCAACTGTTCTCCATTGTCAGTCCCGAAGTCTGGGTCACGGCGAACTTCAAGGAGAACGAACTCACGCATATGCGCGCGGGGCAGAGTGTGTCGATCGCCGTCGATGCCTATCCGGATCTGAAGCTCAAAGGACATGTGGATAGCATCCAGCTCGGTTCGGGCGGCAGGTTCACTGCATTCCCGGCCGAGAACGCCACCGGCAACTTCGTCAAGATCGTGCAGCGGGTGCCGGTGAAGATCGTAATCGACTCGGGCATGAATCCGAACCGGCCGCTGCCTCTCAATCTATCGGTCGAGCCGTCGGTGGAGTTGCGATGAACGCGGCTATCCAGACCCAGACCCCGACGTGGAAGCCGCGCGCCAATCCCTGGCTGATTGCGGTGGTGGTGACGCTCGCGGCTTTTATGGAAATCCTCGATACGACCATCGTCAACGTCGCCTTGCCGCATATCGCGGGGAGTCTTTCGATCAGTTCCGACGACGCCACCTGGGCGCTTACCTCGTACCTGGTGGCCAACGGCATCGTGCTGACCATCTCGGGATGGCTCGGAAGCGTGTTCGGCAGAAAGCGCTATTTCCTCATCTGCATCGCGATGTTCACGGTCTGCTCGCTACTGTGCGGCGTCGCGCACAGCCTGCCGCAACTGATCGTGTTCCGGTTGCTGCAGGGCTTTTTCGGGGGAGGCTTGCAACCGAACCAGCAGGCGATCTTGCTCGACTCGTTCGAGCCCGAAAAGCGCGCCGCGGCCTTTGCGATCACCGCGATTGCAACCATCGTGGCGCCCGTGCTTGGCCCGGTGCTCGGCGGCTATATTACCGATCACGCCTCCTGGCGCTAGATCTTCTTCATCAACATCCCGGTAGGCGCATTCGCCTGCTTTGCCGTGGCCGCGCTCGTGGAGGATCCACCGTGGGCGGTCCGCAAGAAGCAATCGGTCGATTACGTCGGGTTGTCTTTGATCACAATCGGCCTGGGGTGCCTGCAGGTCATGATGGATCGTGGCGAAGACGAGGGATGGTTTGGGTCGTCGCTCATCGTTCACCTGGCCATCCTTGCGGCTTTCGGACTCGTATGCGCCGTCATCTGGCTGTGGCGCGCAAAGAAACCGGTTGTCGATCTGCGCGTGTTCAAGGATCGCAATTTCGCGGTCAGCTCGATCCTGATCGTCGGCATGAGCGTCATTTTGTATGGCACGTCGGTTCTGATGCCACAGTTCGCCCAGCAGACGATCGGATACACGGCGACATGGGCCGGACTTGTGCTCGCGCCCGGTGGCGTGGTGATTATCCTGCTCATTCCGCCGGTCGGCCGCCTGCTGAAAGTCGTGCAACTGCGTTATGTGATCGCAGCGGGTTTCGGCGTCATGATGCTCGCGCTTTGCTATAGCTACACGCTGACGCCTTCCATTGATTTCCGCACGCTGGCGATCATGCGTTGCCTGCAGAGCGCTGCATTAGGATTCCTGTTCGTCCCGATCAGCATCATGTCCTACTACAGCATGCCAAAGGAATTGAGCGCCGACGCCGCGGCCCTGTTCGTGATGCTGCGCAACGTGTTCGGCTCGATTGGCATCTCGGCCTGCACCGCGCTCGTCACGGAACGCACGCAAGCTCGCCAGGCGCATCTGTCGACGTGGCTCACGCCGTTCAACAAGCCCTTCAATGAACTCGTTGCCCAGAACGAGGCCGCGCTGCGCTCGCTGGGTTGGGCTGCCAGCACTTTGCATGACCAGGCGGTTTCGCTTGTGTTCAATACGCTCAAGCTTCAGTCCGCCGTATTGGCGTACACCGACGTGTTCATCTATGGCGCTGTCCTGGCTGCCGCAATGATCCCGCTGGCAATGCTGCTGTCGCCCGTCAAGGATAGCGGCAACCAGTCCGCGCCGATGCATTGATTGCATGTTCCATTTTCGAGAATCGACATCATGAATATCCGTAAATTTCAAATTGCCGCAGCAGTCACGCTGCTCGCCGGATGTACCGTCGGCCCGAACTTCGTGCAGCCTGATGCGTCGGTGCCGAAGACCTGGTGCACGTCGGCATGCGATGCAGCCCGTTCGGAACCGAGTCACGTGAGCGCGCAACCGGTGAATCCGGCATGGTGGACTACGTTCAACGATCCTGAACTGGCGAAGCTCGAGGATGCTGTCGCCAACTCCAACCTTGATCTCAAGGTCGCTTCGCTGCGCCTTGCAGAAAGTCGCGCGACACGCACGGTCACGGCGGCAGGCCAGTATCCTTCCGTCGAAGCCAATGCCGACGCCAAGCGCGAGCAGGCGAGTGCCAATGGCCTGCTGAGCGCATTGGCTCCCGGTCAGAGCAACGGCATCCCTCCCATCAACGTCTACCAGGCGGGCTTTGACGCGTCTTGGGAACTGGACCTCTGGGGCCAGGTGCGCCGCCAGGTCGAAGCGGCCGATGCATCGGTGGAGATGCAGGCCGACGAGCGCCGCGGCCTGTTGTTGTCCACGATGGCCGAAGTGGCGCGTGACTATATTCAGTTGCGCGGCATTCAATCCGACTATGCCATTACACTCGAAAATCTGAACACGGCCAAGGACATCGAACGGGTCACGCGCGAGCAGAAAGCGCACGGGCTCGCGACCGGCCTGGACGTTGCGCAGGCGGCGTCCCAGGTGTCGAGCGAGGCTGCGCTGCTGCCACAATTGCAGCAACAGGAGGATGAGACCATCAATCGTCTGAGTTTCCTGCTAGGCGAGGTACCCGGTGCGTTGGGCACCGAACTAAAGACCAGCCAGCCGGTGCCGCCGACGCCACCGGTCGTGCCGATTGGCATTCCATCCGAACTGGCGCGACGGCGGCCGGACATTCGCGAGGCTGAGGCAAGCCTGCACCAGGCAACGGCGGAGATCGGTGTGGCAAAGGCAGCCTTCTACCCGACCATCACGCTTTCCGGCAGTGCGAACGTGCAGGCATTGGAATTCAGTCAACTGGGTGACTGGGCGTCCCATCAGTTTTCGATTGGTCCGTCCATCAGTTGGCCGATCTTCGAAGGAGGACGCTTGAAGGGTACGCTTAACCTGCGGACGTTGCAGCAGCAGGAAGCCGCTGTCAAATACCAGAGCGTGGTGCTTTCGGCCTGGCACGAGATCGACAATTCTCTGACGCAGTATTCGTCGCAACAGCTACGGCGTGATGAACTGCAAGCGGCCGTGAGTGAAGATCAAAACGCACTCCGACTGGCCCGGGCACAATACACTAGCGGCACCGGATCATACCTGCAGGTGCTCGATGCGCAGCGGACGTTGCTTTCGGGGCAAAGGGACTTGAACGACAACGTCACCGGCATTTCCACGACGCTCGTCTCCCTTTACAAGGCACTGGGCGGTGGTTGGGAGTCCACCTATCCGGCTTCGCCAAACCAGCGCGACGCCGCCTGAGCGGCTTCCTCATGGTTGGAAGCAGCATCGCCAGCCCAGGCGACGAAGCCATCCGGGCGCACCAGCACTGCGCTTAATCCGAGCCGGTCTTTGGCGTCACTTGCGACATACGTGATCCGGCCACTCCAGCGCCGTGCGAGCGCTTCAAGCGAGGGACGAGCGTCAAAGTCGAGAATCAAGCCTTTGCCGTTGCCGATGAGCTCACCGAGCTTCGTCCCGTCGAGCAGCTCGAAGTCGGGAGCGCTGCGGCCCACCAACGGGTGGCCGCTACCAGAATCGTAGTGCAGCGAAACACCCCACAGGCGTTCGGCGAAGTATGTCGCGCCGTCGCGCGTGTCGATGAGATCACGGATGATGGCTTCGAGTGCGCGGGAATGCGGGCTCGGCCGCATGAGGGCAACCTGGGCGCGCGACCAGTCAAGAATCTGTGCTCCCACCGGATGCCGTTCGCTCCGGTAACTGTCGAGCAGACCGGCCGGCGCGTCGCCACGGATGGTGGCAGCGAGCTTCCATCCAAGGTTCATCGCATCGCCAAGCCCGAGGTTGAGCCCCTGGCCACCCAAAGGAGAATGGATGTGCGCGGCGTCGCCCGCGAGCAGCACGCGTTCTTTGCGGTATGCCGTCGCCTGGTAGGCGCGATCCGTCCAGGTGGTGGCCAGCAGCAGGGCCGTCAAGGTGACGTCGGTGCCGGAGATGCGGCGCAACACTGCCTGCACGTGCTCAAGTGTGATCGGCTGGGTACGGTGGAAAGCGCCCTTGTCGAACTCGACCATGGCAATGGTGCCGGGCTGCGACTGAAAATACATGCCCGTCGGCGTGTAGTTGCGCCCCTGGGCGAGCTTGTCGGGATCCGCCATCGTGACCTGAACGGAATAGCCCGTGAGTTCGGGTTCGGTGCCCACGAACTCAAAGCCGCTTACCTTGCGCACGGTGCTGCGGCCGCCGTCGCAACCCACGAGCCAGCGTCCGCGAAAAGTCTCGCCACCGGCGCGAATCGCCACTTCGTCCTGCGACTGCTCGAAATCTTCAACGCCGAGGCCGCGCCTGATCTGCACTCCCATTGCACTGGCGCGTGCACCCAGGGCGGACTCGATCTGCTCCATATCAGCTGCCATGCTGGTGCCCCCGGGGCCCGGCAGGCGATATGGCCACTTCGAGACATCAACGTTGTCATAGTCGAAAGGGATGCCGGCGAAATGGCCGCCCTGACGGTGCGGCTGTTGCGTTCCTTGCCCCGCCGTCGAAGCGCTGCTGCCGGCCGTGTCATGTTTCGTACGTTGGGGAGCCGCAATGTCGTTCAGCAACCCGCGACGGTAAAAGGCTTCGATGGTGGGTACCGAAAGACCGCGCCTGCCGAACGGAGGCCGCTTCAAGGGTGAGTCCGGGTCCTCGGCCTGTTCCAGCACCAGCACGGAGAGGTCTGCGAGGCGCAGCTCACAGGCGAGAAACAGGCCGACGGGGCCGGCACCGGCAATCACGACGTCATAGATCAAGGCGAAAGTCCCTTAAACGCGTTGACCGCTTCCATTCAATGCCAAAAGAGGCGGCGGTTTCGCTGAGGATCATACACTCGTGGGTCCGTACCCGAATGAGGTTCGCTTTGAGCGGCTTGTCTGTCCCTCCCGGAACGCTCCGCTGCCGCTTCGTCATTCATTTGCTACACTGGTTCAGCAAGCGGATCTGTTTGTCGCCGCAATTGCAGGCGCACACGCTGGTCCTTCGTCGCAAGGCATGAAGTCATGCGGAGGTGTCACCATGATTGAGTCTTCCGATTTCCCGAGCAAAAGGATAGTGCTTGGTCATGGAGGCGGACGTATGCCCGCGCTCGGATTTGGCACGCTGATTCCCGATGCGGCTACGACTCGCCGTGCTACCACCGACGCGCTGAAAGCCGGTTATCGGCACATCGATTGTGCCGAGCGATACCGGAATGAACGCGAGGTGGGCGAGGCGTTGCGCATCGAGCTTGCTGCCGGCGAGATCGAGCGCGAAGACATCTTCGTGACCACAAAATTGTGGAATTCCAACCATCGGCCCGAGCGTGTCGAACCGGCTTTCGAGGCAAGTCTTGAAAGGCTCGGGCTCGATTATCTGGATCTCTATCTGATACACACTCCGTTTGCATTTCAACCGGGAGACGAGCAGGACCCACGCGATGAAAACGGTGACGTCATCTATGACAAAGGTGTGACTCTGGCAGACACGTGGAGGGCGATGGAAGCGCTCGTTGACCGTGGGCGCTGCCGCGCCATCGGACTGTCTGACATCGGCCTGAACGAATTGCGACCCCTCTATGAATCGGCACGAATCAAGCCAGCGGTAGTGCAGGTGGAAGCCCATCCCTATCTTCCGGAAACTGAACTACTTGAATTTTGCAAGGACAACGAAATAGTATTTTTGGCCTTCGCGCCATTGGGTCACGGAATCAGGCCGGGGCCGCTCGAAGACCCGGTCGTCTCGCAGATTGCCGGGCGCATTGGCAAGACACCGGCACAGGTGCTGCTAGCCTGGGCGATCCAGCGCGGCGGAGCTTTGCTTACCACCCCAAAAACGGCTGACCGTGCGCGCGAGAATTTCGATATCTCGGCGCTTCCCGCAGACGCATTCGACGAGATTAACCGGATCGAGACAAGGCAGAGGTTCAACGAAGTCGTCAAGACGGGCAGCCCCGGGTTTATTCCGCGACGTACCCAATAGCTGGATCCGAACGTTATCCGGAGGCACGCCATGCAGGACGAAAAAATACATGAAGCTTTGAATGCACACTGGCAGGCGTCGGCGGCTGGCAATCTCGACGCGGAACACGACATTTACGATGACGATGCCATCTGTGACTATCCCCAGTCAGGTGAGCGCATCCTGGGGCGCGCCAATTTGCAGGCGTTGCGGGGTCATCATCCAGGCAAGCCGTCAGGTTTCGATGTCAGGCGAATTCAAGGGGAGGGCAGTCTTTGGGTCACGGAATATGCCATCACCTATCAGGGGCGAGCGGCTTACACAGTAAGCATCATGGAGTTTCGCAACGGCAAGGTGGTTCACGAGACCCAGTATTTTTCGGATCCCTTCGAAGCACCGGGTTGGCGGAGTCAATGGGTTCAGAAGATCTCATGACGTGACGTTGCAGCGGGATGGGCTTAATTGCTCGATGACTGCACTGTTCAAACCCAAAACAAATTTCAGGCTCCACCGTGGCGGAGCTCGCGTAAAGCGGCGTGGTATTATCGCCGGACCTCTGAAAGCCATCTAATCCCAGCACGAAAATGTACGCAGCAGCTTGGCCTCCACTGACGATCCTCTGAACTAGACCGCACTTGCCGCCGCGCAGTTGGCGGGAGTACGGCTATCCGCGCCCATTTCGACAAACTCGGGATGGGCTGTGATGCCTAGCCCATTTGCACAGATATATGTACCGGGTGGGCCGGCTGTTCTTCGTCATGGATGACAACATGCGTATGTTCAATACGGTGGCGGCGCTCGCCATTCCGTTTATCCCTCATGCACTGGTCCGAAAAATCTCGCGACGCTATATTGCCGGTGAGTCACTGGACCGCGCGATCGAGCGAGTCCAGCAGCTTAACGCCTTAGGGTTCAGCGCCACGCTCGATGTATTGGGCGAAACCGTCTCATCGCTAGATGAGGCGGAAATCATGGCCAGCGAGTACATCAAGGTACTCGATGCGATCCGCGTGCATCGCCTGAACGCGGAAATATCGATCAAGCCGTCCGCCCTTGGGTTACTCGTTGACGAGGCGGCGTGCGAGCGTCTGGTTAAACGCATTCTGAACGCAGCGTCGCTCGATGAAAACTTCGCTTGCATCGATATGGAAGATGTCAGTTGTACGCAGAAGGAAATCGACCTCTTCGCCAGATTGGAGTCAAACCATGACAACGTCGGTTTGGCTTTGCAAGCCTATCTGAAACGCACCTACGAGGACATTGGGCAGCTTCCGCATGTGAGGAGCACGGTGCGTATCTGCAAGGGAATCTACATGGAGAATCCAGTGCACCTTGTTGGCCTTGCGCGCGAGGACCGGGCGGCGATCAACCCGCATTTTATCAACCACGTGTCACGCTGTTTCAAAGCGGGGGCATTCGTCGGCATCGCGACGCACGACACGGCGCTAGTGAATGAAATAGTCTCACTCGTGGATCGCGAAGAAGTGGACCGTAGGAAATTTGAATTCCAGATGCTGCTTGGCGTGTGCGAGCCGCTGCGTGACAGGTTGCTCGGCATGGGATTCAACGTTCGTATCTATGTCCCCTACGGCAAGGACTGGTACGGCTACAGTACGCGGCGAATCAAGGAGAATCCGAGTATTGCGGGCCATGTGATAAAAGCGATGTTTGACCGCTGATACTGACCGCGCGTGTGTTGACGCCGGCTTGCACGCTACTTCAATGCAAGTCGGCTTTCACTAGGCAGCTAAACAGCAATCCTCGAGCCGCGCAACCGGATGCCTAGCCGCACCAGCGCAATCACTGCGTTCGAGAGGAGCCGCAAGTCGAGCGGCATGCGGCGGCGGCGGATATCCAGCAAGAGCACGATGCGCACCTCGTCGCTTGCATTGCGCACTTCATGCTCGAACGTGTCGTCCCACAGCATGAACTCGCCGTCGTGCAGTCGATGCGCGCGACCGTCGACGCTAAGCGTTGCAGCCGGCATGCCTTCGGCATCGAGCGGCATTGACAGGACCAGATAGCCGCGCAGGATGCCGCGAAACGGGCCTCGATGCGGCGGGATGTATTTGCCCGGGGCAAGAAACGAGAACGAGGCCGAGAGCACGTCAGGCGATTGGGCGACGAGTGCGGCGAGCGCCGGACAGCGCGCGAGGTTGCTCGGGAAGCGCACGCCATAGGCTTGCATGATGTACATGCGCCAGTCACGTCCGTCGTTGGCGGAGATATCGGCCTGCTCGCGCATGACTTCATGAAAGCGCGGGATGCGGGCAAGGCCTGCCGCGACCTCGAGCGCCTCGGCGCGAATTGTCCGCCAGTTTGACTGGAAGCGTTCGGCGTCGGGGAAATGGCGTGCAGCGTCCAGCACCGCCGTATCATGCAGGCGCCGGTCGTAGACGCGGCGCATCAGTCTCGCGCCGCTGTCGTAGAGCCGGTCCATTGCTCTTGTCGCGGCGGCGGTCAGGGTCTTGGTAGCTGAGCAGTCTTCGATATACATTGGCGATTTATGATCTTTTCCCGCTGCGCATGGCTACGCGCAAAAACGGCGCACCTGCGAAGGCGGCCCAAGGCAAGAAGATAGATAAAGCGCCTCCGCGACGGGCGACGCACACGCCTAGTGTAGATCGATACGTCGCGTATGAGGTTTCACGCGTACTCACATGTGTTACGCATTTTGACTCGAAGCTTACTGCCTTGCTTACGGATCACTTCTCTACGGATTCACCTTTGGCATGCTGCGGCTGGCGCGCAGATGGGCGGCGCCGGCCTGGCTCAACATCACTTCGGCCACGCCCTCGGGCGAATGAGTGCGTGTCAGATAGCCTTGCGCGTTGGCTTCTTCCCAGACCGGAAGGCGCGGACAGGAGGTGCGCCAGGCTTCGATTACTTCACTGTAAGGCCGGGCCTCCGGCCCAATCCATTCCAGCAGGTCCAGGATCAGCGGCTCGATGAGACTGTGCGTGTCCGTCTCGGTGTGAGCGCAATGGTCGGGTATTGCGCGCGCCAGCACCTCCGGGTTGACAACGTGGATAGGCTTGCCGGCAGCATAGGACACGATCTGATCGAAAATGTCGGAGAACTGGATTTCATATTCGTCCTCTGTGACATAGCCGATATGCGGCGTGCAAACTACGTTGGGCATAAGCAGCAGTGGATGCTGCGGATCCCGCAACGGTTCTTCGTCATAGACGTCTAGCGCCGCCATGCCGGGCCGCCCGGCATGCAGTGCCTGCTCAAGCGCGCCCGGCGCAATCAGTCCGGCGCGACTGGTGTTGACCAGCAGGGCGCTGGGTTTCATTCTTTCCAGATCTTCCGCGGTGACGATGCCACGCGTTTCCTTCACCAGACGCATATGCAGCGAGAGCACGTCGGAAGTCTCGAAGAAGCGGCGCTTAGCGGGTGCGGCCTCCCAGCCGTCTTCGCGTGCCCGCTGCAGTGAGGCCTCTCTGGCCCAGACCAGCACCTTCATGCCAAAGGCAGCGCCGTAGCGCGCCACCTCCGCGCCGATGCGGCCATACCCGTAGATGCCCAGCGTGCGCCCGCGCAGGCTGCGGCCCACGCCGATCTGCCAGCGGCCGGTCTGCAGCGCCTGCATTTGCTGCGGAATCTGGCGCATGGCTGCGATGACCAGGCCCCAGGTCAGTTCGGCTGCAGCATAGGAAGGGCTGCCGGCATGCTGGTTCGAAGAAACGATCACGCCGTGTTCAGTGCAGGCCTCAATGTCGATATGCGGAAAGACGCTGCGCTGGCTGATCAGCCGCAGTTTCGGCAGCCGGGCGATGAGTGGCGCGCGGATCTGGGTACGCTCCCGGATCAATACCAGCACCTCGGTATCGCGCAGGCGTTCGGCTAGCGCATCCACCTCCTGCACGTGATCGTTCCATACGGTGACTGTGTGACCTTCCAGCTTGCCGAAGCAGGGCAGGCCGCGCAGCGTGTCGAAGTAATCGTCCAGAATGGTGATGTTCATGGTGGGGCCGTCTCCTTGCTATGCTCATATCTTGAGCGCCGCACGGTCAGCAGTAAAATGAAATTATTTCAGCAATTGGTGCATTTTTCTTATGAAAATCGACACCCTCGGTGTGCAGGCATTTATCGCCATTGCTGATCGTGGCAGCTTTCAAAGCGCCGCCAATGCCTTGCACGTGACCCAAACAGCAATCACGCAGCGTTTGCGCAAGCTGGAAGATTTTCTCGGCGTAACGCTGATCGAGCGCACCACACGGTCGATCGCACTCACACCAACCGGCCGCGACTTCCTCCCGCAGGCACGGCGGCTGCTCGGCGAACTGGCCGATGCCCTGGTCGAGATTCGTGAGACCGGTATTGCCCGGCGCGGCGACGTTTCGATTGCATGCGTGCCGACCGTGGGCGTACAGTACCTGCCGCGCATCATGCAGGCGTACTCTGCGCGTTACCCGCACAATCGCATCAAGATTCTCGATCACGCCTCGTCTGCCGTCGTGGAGGCGGTGCTGCGACGTGAGGCGGAATTTGGCATCAACATCGCCGGGGAGCATCACCCTGAACTGTTCAGCGTGCCGTTGACCAAGGACCGGTTCGTATTGATCTGCCATGAGGATCATCCCCTGGCACACCGGCAACGTATTGCCTGGAAGCAGTTGCAGCCGTATCCGCTGATCTTTGCCGGCGAGGTGAGCGGCAACCGCGCCTTGCTCGATCTCGCGCTCGAGACGAGCGGCCTCGCGTTGCGCTCATTCTACGAGGTGCAGCGCAGTTCGACCGCCGTGGGGCTGGTTGCGCAAGGCGTGGGTGCTGCGGTGGTGCCGCGACTGGCGATCCAGAAGGGCGCCTATCCCACGGTGCGCACCATCGAGCTCACGCATCCGGCGGTCTCGCGAACCCTTGTTCTCGTTGCACGAAAGACCGCCCACCTGTCGCCGGCGGCACAAGCGCTTTACGACATGATCCGTGAGCAGGCCACGCTCCCCCTTGGTTGAGGCCACGCCCCTTGATTATCAGTCGGACTGCTAACATCATGGAAATCGGGTAGGTATAGAAAAACCAGCAGCGCTGGCGCTAGCGTTGCGTTCTCCATCCCATCCACCGCTTATAACGGCGCGTCTGACACGCGGCCGTGATCTGCTGCAACACCAGCGCCCTGAGCGGCGAGACGCCCGGGTTGGACGCGCGCCCCTTGCTGAGCCGCCCCAACTGAAACTTGACGACCGCCATATTGGCGAGCGAACCGAGCGCCTTGTTTTTCCATCCTATCGGCCGCAGCGTCGGTGCGTTGTCCTTGCCGTCCTGCCAGTCGCGCGGCAGACTCGGATTGATGGATAACGCCGTTGCGATACCAACCATCGCGATGCCGCTTTCGACCACTTCTTCGGCCACCGAGCGGCGCCGAATGCCGCCCGTTACCATCAAGGGCATATGCGCAACATCCAGAATGTCGCGTGCGAATTCAAGGAAATACGCTTCACGCGCAAGCGTGCGGCCGTCGCGGGCCTGTCCTTGCATGGCCGGCACCTCGTAGCTTCCACCGGACAGTTCCACGAGATCGACACCGAGCCCATTGAGCATCTCGACCACACGCTTCGCATCCTCGGAGCTGAATCCGCCGCGTTGGAAATCCGCCGAGTTCAGCTTTACCGCGACCACGAACCCGGGCGCGACGGCGCCGCGCACCGAGCGGACGATTTCGACAAGCAGGCGTGCGCGGTTTTCGATGGAGCCGCCCCACTGGTCGCGCCGCTTGTTGGTTAGCGGTGAAAGGAACTGGCTC
>SDBV01004795.1_pt1 | contig 19263 bp, 53 predicted proteins | sample 2277081 | NCBI WGS metagenome assembly SDBV01 (sample SAMN10402039, study PRJNA504765) | marine sediment metagenome | isolation source: marine sediment core GS10_PC15, 223 cmbsf | place: Arctic Ocean: Southern Knipovich Ridge | collected 2010
CATTTTTTTATAGGTATACGCTTGAATCGGCTGTATATAGTTAGATTTTGCTTAGACTAATTCACTAACATGATATAAGAATTCTTTATTTGTTTACTAACATAGAGTAACTCTGTAACACCATTAGGTCCTCGAGGATATGTTATATCACCAGAAAACGATATATTTCTATCCTCTGTACGATAGCATGAATCCCATCCTATTTTTCCTGTTATAGGATTTAACATAGATAAATCTAAATCTATTTGTTTGCCATCAACATTTTTCCAATTTATTCCTACAATCATATCGCTATCTACTGAAACATATGACCCATTAGGATAATTACCAGTAAATTGTTTCTCAGTTGCAGGCAACATATAATTCATAGATTCTGGAATAAATATTCTTTTTCCTTTAACATTTTTTCCAATATCTTTAATTATAGATTCTACAACAATATCTAAGATTTTCTTAGCCATTCCTTTTTGTTTGAATTTAAACTCTGTTGCGTATCCTTTACCGTTTCGTACCTTATACAATATAGATTCACAATCAGTTGTTCTAAACTTTAAAGCATAAGCTAATCTTATCTTTCTGAATGTATTTACCTTATCTAATTCTTCTTGTAATCTATCAATAATAATAGTATTATCATTTTTAATTTTAGAAGTCAACGTATTTAAATAATCCTCTTCCATCGGTTTGTGATGTTTTTTAGCTAATCTTCTTAGCTTATTGATATAAGGTTTCATGCCAGGTCCTTGTTTAAAGGCTAAAAATAATGGCTTAAATCTATAAAATATTGTTGACAATCTTTCTAAGCCACACATTTTACTATATATATCAAATAATCCTGCCGCATGAACATTAGGTCCTTCTTTAATAACATCAATTACTTGTCTACTTTTAATCAATAATGTTTTATCTGTTGCTTTATAAACTAGATATCTTAAAAAATCTGTAGGAACTTCTGGAACTAACCCATATAAATCATATGCGATTGCTTGTACTTCTTTATTTCTTACAGTACAAATCTCACCAACAGTTAACTCAATAATTCCAAGAACTTCTTTAATATCATTTATTGTATCTTCACTTAAAGCAATTCCAGAACTAAGCATAATTAATAGTTTCTCTTTTAGCTCTTCTTTAGTATATCCTTTAATAACTATAAGATTTATATTATCTTCTAATCCAGGAATATCTAATTTCTCTTTAGGAATAAAAACAGACTCATGATTAAAGATTCCAGCTTCCTGAAATCCATAAGTTGTTAAATAATGAACAATTTGTTCCATTGCTAATACTTGATTGCTTGCTTCTTTAATTTTATTCCAAGATTTATGAAATGCACTATTCAGTTGTTCAGCGGTTATGCCAAATTCTTCTACTACTACTTTTGCAAGCTTGACTAATTCTTCTTCTGTATGATTATAAACTACCTCAGGAGAAAAAATAAACCCTTTAGATGCAGTTAACTTCAGCAAATACTCACTTGGATTTTTTCTTCTTTTTGATGCTATCGGAATAGCCTTAAATAATCTTATTGTTGATTTCATTTTTGTTACCATGAAAAGCGGGAGGTATGTTTCCAAATTATCAGTTTGTGTGTATAGGAACCTCCTATGCCTTAAGTGTGAAAAGCGGGGAGTAAAGGGTTTTGAGTTTTTCAGTTTGATAGGAACTCCCTATGCCTTAAATATGATATGTAAATTGTTTATATATCAGTAATAGTAAATAATGTTTCACTATATTAAATGTTTGATTTTTTAACTCTTTTATCACTAACAGGTCAGTTTATGTGTACATATATAATACACATCATATGATTAAACCGAGATAATCTGCGTATAACAAAGGATTATTGTTTAAACAACACATAGTATGCGACAACTATTCTTTATTTTTAAACTCTTTAACCATCTCTTCTGAAAATCGTACATTCTTAATTGCATCATAATATACCATAAACATACCAAGTATGAATAACAATAATACCAATTTATTCCATATAGTTAATGCTTCTAACATTTGATTCTCCTTCAACTCTACTTTACTTCTTTGTTTTTATATTCTCTAATTAAATCTAATAAATACAATACATCAGTTTTTCCTGCTCCTGATAATCCATACCATGCTATCATATCATCATTTGCTTTCTTTTCAATATCTTTTAATTTGACATACTCTTGAGCTTGATTAAGAAGTGCTGCTGTAGCAAAATCATTACGTGCTTCTTTTGGTATATTATGTTTGTCAAAAAATTCATCAAACGTCATATTTGTTTTCGTAGTGGCACATTTAACATAATCTAGCACCATCTTAGAAGCTTTAAAATCAGGTTTCTTTTTATTTTTCTTCATTTATATCATCTCATTAAAACAATCCTAAAGCCATAGCTACCAAACCTAATATAAACCATATACAATACTTCAATATTTGCATACACGTTTTATACTCTTCATCTATGGTCATTTTTGTTTGCCTCTTATATTATAATTTTCTCTATCTTTTTTAATTCTGCTCTTGATGCTTTTGTATTCTTTCTAATCCTTTCTAACTCCTTTGCTAACTTCTCAGGTGTTTTACATCCACAAGCTCGTTGCCAACATTTACAATCTATGCATTCATCTACATCATAAATACAAAGCCCTGTGGGCGTTGCAACAACAAAATGTAAATCATTATGGTCAAAAGCACCAGTTACATCTAAAACTATCTGCTTCATTTCTTCTGACATATCTTTTCCTTTAATTAATTTTCCTTTCATTGTAATCATCCTACCTAAGCCTTTATATTAAGTACTGGTTTTATCCTATTAATAATTGTAGCAGTTGGCTCTATTGCTTTCTCAATCATTTTAGCATCTTTATAGGAATTGGGTGCTTCATCCAAAGTATTTACATTAACACTCTTGGAATATATACCTTTCATTTGTTCTTTAAACTCATCCATTGATAGTTCCTTCTTAGCTTGAGTTCTACTTAATACTCTTCCTGCACCATGAGGTGCTGAAAAATTCCAATCAGAATTACTTTTACCTTCACAAATAAGTATACCATCTCTCATATTAAATGGAATTATCATTCTTTGTCCCTTATATGAACTAATAGCACCTTTCCTAATTATATTATCTTCAAAATTAATATAGTTATGGATTGAACTTATTTGGTCTGTTTTTTTCCACTTTAACGCCTTAACTATTAATATTGCAATAGTTGCTCTATTCATAACTGAATAATCTTGAGCAATCTTCATATCTTTTAAATACTCTTTAGTATCTTCCTTATTAAGAAAAGCTAAATATTTATCAGGACTTTCATTATTTCTTTTGTATATTTTTATTACTTCTTCTCTTTCTTCTGGAGGTAATGTTTTTATGAAATGGTTTATTTCATCAGTATGATTTTTTAGTTCTTTTTTGTACGCAATCCTTTGCCAATAATCACAAACACATAATCCAAACTTTCTGGAACCAGTATGAATTGTAAGCCAATACTCCTTATTTTCATCAATGCCTAATTCTATAAAATGATTGCCACCACCAAGTGTTCCTAAACTTTTTTTTATCCTATCACCATTCATATTCATCTTTCTGATTAACTGTTCTACATGCTTTGCTAATGCTGTTTCTTTTTTATGAACATTAAATCCTAATGGTATAATACTTCTTATAACTTTATCAATATGTTCTAATGTATGCTTAACATTTTTACCTAAATTTATTGCAAGCATGCCACAACCTATATCCACCCCTATAATATTAGGACATATTCGTTCTCCAAAAGGCATTGTAAATCCTATAACACTACCCATACCAGCATGAGTATCAGGCATTATTGCTATATTGCCTTTAAACTCTGGATGATTGACAAAAGTCTCTATTTGAGAATATGTTTTCTCTTCAATATTATCAAGCATTACTTTTGCTGTATTATATTTTCCTTTAATTTCTATCATTTTTATCTTTCCGTTTCTGAAATTCCCACTTTAATTTCTTACCATTATACTCACTACTATTATTTCCAGTATCTAAAACTATCAATTCTGCACCACAAATATCACACTTCTTTTTTGTCAAACTTTTAGATACTGCACAACATACTGGACATCCTTTATGAAAATCTCTTGGTTTATACATATTAACCACCTATATCTTTATATTATCTTTTTTAATTTTATCAATAGTTTTTTGTGCTAATTCTTTACCTATATCTTTAGGGTTTCTTTCATCAAACTCAGATTTCTTTACAGGAAATGGTCGCATTTTATCTTCCTCACTATCTTGTTCTGCTTTATATTTATCTGAAGGTGTAAACTCTGTTTGATATCCTGCTTTTGCACAATCTCCAATAAAAGGTATAACTACATCAGCCTGTTCCTTAGTATCATATTCAATTATTATTTTTGCCATCTTATATATTATTCATTGTTTTTGCCTGTGTACAATATTCAAATCTACAATAACCTGTCATTGTGGACCCTTTATAATTATTTGATACTGATACAATGGAACATTACAACCCAATCTTTTTACCTTTCTCTTTCAAACATTTTAATATATCATCATATGTCACATCGTTAAGTTTATCAGCTGAAAATACTGAATCGGATTGAACCAATCTATATTTACCTGTTTTTCTATGCCAAAAAATACAAAAAATTCTAAGTTCATCTTTTTGCTCAAGTTCTATACCTGCCACTGTCCTTGCATTTTTAACCTCTTCAAAAATATCACAAGTCTTACTTTTCCTGCATGTTTTACAATCATCTAATTTACAAGTCATTTTTACACCACATCATTACTCCTATAAATGCTAATACAAACTTTGCAATCCATGCTTGTATTGTATCACCCATTATTGTATCATGATACATTGCAAACATAGATAAAATACATAATAACAATCCAATTCTATTACATATCGTTAATTGTTCATTCATTTTGACAACTCCCACATTTACATAGTTTTCTTATACTATCTTCATCTAATTTATCAAGAGGATAACCAACAAGACCATATTCTTGTCGGTATTTCTTTCCAGTCTTCTCATGAATTTTTGAACATTCATTACATTCAAATTTACTCCTATCACTACCTAACATAATAACTTCTTCCATATCTGTTTTATGAATTTTACATTTCATTTGTTATCCTGTTTCCACTTTTTTAACCATTCCTCTTCATGTTCTTTACGACAAAAATACTTTATCTCATAAATAGGCATTCCGTCATCACGGTCCTTTACCATCGTGGCAATTGCTTTTTTTGGTTCATTAACGATTGCTGGAATACCATTTATGAACTGAATTTGCGGCAATCTATCTACCTCTTCGATTTCAAACATACATAAATCACAACAAATTGTATGAGTTGATTTAATCATCTTCCGACACCACTTTCCACAATTTTTCTTTCAATTCAAATTTAACACGTTCTCTATTCATTTGGTCTGTTGCATTACCTATAACAGGTTTTACACTTGCAACACACTCCATAAGATTTATTGCATCCGTTACCTTCTCAACATCATCATCTCTAATATCATATTTGAACGTTACAATCAAACCTTTCATTTTATCTGTCATTTTATTTCTTTGCCTCCTGAATAGTAATAATAAACTTCTTATTATCTTTTAATGCAATAACTCCACTATCTTGAAGGCCTGCTTCTGCAAGTGTCTTACAAAAATATCCTTTATATTCTAATTTATCTCCAATATCTGCAGCAATATCCGCATATTTCATTACTATTGGCCCACGTTTTAATTGAATTATAACAACATCTTTAGCTTGAAACCATCCATTTATTATTAGATGTTCTTTAAAATCTTGAAAACTAACTTCCATTTCTCCATCAAACAATTGAAGTTCTTTAATAAGTTCTTTAACTTTCATCTTAACTCCAACGGATTGATACCATCTAAGTCATACTTTTCCATTAGGAACAATATAAAATCAATAACTTTTTCTCGTTCTTCTTTTTCTTCAGGTGTAAGTTCCTTTTGTTTAGATACATTTATTCTTTTTTGTATATCATTAAGAGCTATACATGTTTCTGCAACTCTTTCATTCCCCGTCTTCATTACCATCACTGGTTCACGTATTGGCATATACCTTTTTTTATTCTTTTTACAATCACGCATATTATCTTCGTCCCTAGGTTCACAACTATCAAAACCTTTACAATTCTTACAAATATCATCATAATATACGTCTTGTGGCATTTTATAGACTTCCAAGTTCATCTGCAAACATGAAACGTTTACCATCACTTAACATTTTTACTCCTTCCTTAATGACAACTTTATTCACACAATGAACAGCATATATTGTTGCACCCTCACACGATACCAATAATTTCTTTAAGTCGTCTGGTGCTTTAGTTACATCAACGTTAATAAATTTGCCAAAAACTTTAGCTCCGTTATCATTCAAATCTGCTGCACCCATCACCTTATTGGTTGCATCGTCTCCTACAAATAATGTTATTCTTGTCATTTTAATACCTCATCAAACTCTCTAATTATACCAGTTAAATCATCTGTATCTTTAACATTCAATCGTAAATTATCTTGTAATACCTCTAATCTAGATTTTTGTTCTTCAAGTTTTCTTAATTCACGACTTATCTTACTACTGATATCATCTTTACACAATCTACAACAATCATCATCGTCAAAAATATTATCATGAATTTTACAATGAGTCATTTGTGCACCTTTATTTTCCTTGTTTTGATTTCTTGTTCTTCGCCACATTCTGGACATTCATAATAATAAATTCTATAATCATATGGTTTAATCTCTGGAGTTGACCCACATACAGGTCCACCATGAAAAAAAGGTTGTCCTTTATCGTGACGAACGTCCTTATGTACTATTCCATCATGAACAAATCCACATTTTAAGCATGCTCGCATTTTTATTCCTCATCTTCATTAACTGATACTGCATCTGTTAAACATAATATACTATGACACACCAATCTATCAGGTTTATTAAATATTGAAAACTTATCTCCTTTTTTTAATTTTTTACTGCAATAATGACAATTATTTGATTTGATATCAAGTAAATCTTTCAACATCCACAACTGTTTTTCGTTGGCTTCAATAAATTCTCTTTCCGTTGGCATTTTATTTACCTTTATCCCTATTCTTTTTATATTCCTTTAACTCTCTTTCTGTCATTTCTCTTGTTATTCCTTTTTCTCGAATATATATTCCATGACCATTATAAAAACTGAGTTCTAAAATTAAATCTTTTTCTTTAAGACGCAATTTCTTTGCCATGCATAAAACGTCTTCTCTACGGCATGCCATACCGTCATAATGAACCTTAACTATTTTAAGTGGTTTATGCTTAATTACCCATTCTTTAATTGTTTCAAAACAATCTCTACATAATATTTCTTTTTGTAAAAACCTTGGCATCAATTTCCATTCTTCATCGGGAACCATAAACATATCTGGATATGGTTGTAAACATCTACGACAAAAATTAGGAATTATAATAAAAGGAATTAATCCTTTCTTTTTAAGTATTCTATCCCACTCATCGCTTTGTTCATCTGTTAATCCCTCCTTATAAATTTTTGGAGATAATCCATCTGTTTTGGGATAGTTCTTTTTATCAACTAAACCAAGTTTTTTATAATCACAATCACAACTTATTAATTGACCATAACAAAATGGACATATTTCTGTATCACATCCACCTTTATGTACTTGACCTTCTTCTACTCCACAATCATGACATTCCTCATTTAAAAAATTTGGAACTGGATATTCCCTCAACATAAATAAAAAACCATCAGCATATTCTATATCATCACCATATAACGTCTTTATCATTTTATGAACTTCTTTTAATTTTATATCTGAAATACTCTCTGTAAAACGTAAAGTTCTTCGAACATAACCTATTTTTGCATCTAAATAATTTTGATACCAGATGTCTAACTCATCCAAAAACTTTTTCAACTTTTTATATCTTGGATATTTATTCGATGCCATTTTTATCTAAATTTGTTTCATAACCGCCTAAATATGGATGCTTAATCATCAATTGTCTCAAATCATTTCCTAGGTCATTAAGTTCTCCAATACTTGGAACATAATCACCAGTGACATATATTTTTATATCTTTAATCAATTGTCTCACCTCTTTTTAAATTACACTCAAAATCTATCTACTTGCATCACGTCATCTATCCTTTGTCTTGATAAATTATGAATTCCGTTCTCAAGCATTTCATGGTCTCCGCAATCATTAATCTTATGAGGAACACTAAAACCACAAGAACAGGCCCAAAAATGCTGGCATGGTGCGAAGCCTATAGGGAACAACGGGTTCTTCTCAATCTTTAGCTTTAACGTTCCTTTGCTTCCACATTCAGGACACAAACCACCTTTGAAACAATAATTGATGTATTTTTTGATTTGTGTGTCCTCATCAGCACTTGCTTTATCGAATTCCTCTTGTTTCTTAACTTTGTTAATTATATCGTTAGCCTTCATTTTAATTGTGCACATCGGAAATAACTTGTCATGGTCATTTTCAGCTCTACAGCGTCACCACTCATGAATTACTCCACGATTTTATGCATTAAATAATTTTCCCCCAACCAAGCCTCACAATCATATTAACGGAAAATCCAATTCTTACCTCCCGGTAAGAAATTAATTGCACAGGTTTAGACACTGATGCCAGTGTGGTTGTTTAGGGATTATTAAGTTTCTTATAACATTCAACTCCAATATTAAAACCTGCTTTGAATGTTTTACGAACAATATCTTTATTAATAGGTGCAACAGGAATTTCTTCCATAAACATCTCTATTGCTTTCTCTCTTGCAATATCTATTTTTTTCTGTTCCATTTGTTCCATTTTTAATCACTTTAATATAATACAAGGGATGGTTATTTGTGTGGTCACACCCTCATTGACCACAACAAAGGGCGAAGAATATTATTCCATCTTACCCATTCTACACATCTTCGTACCACAATCTGGACAAGTACCACGAATACAGTCACGACCATTCTTGAGCGTATCTGCCCTAGGGTCTTTCATCTCTTTCTGTTCTTTACACTTCATACATCTTCCTTCTACCATTTTATATGCCTCCTCATCGTTTAATTATTGCTATCTTTAATATAAAATCATGATAATATCCACTTATACATTCATTTGGTTTCTTGTCAGGAATTTTATCACATTCCATTTTACAATTAATGCACAAATATTTCTGTTCTATCATTTTGTTAAATTCTTTAATTCTTTTTTTGTCTTATCTAAACTATTGATTAATTTATATCCTTTCCATGCAAACAAACGATAATCTTTAATAGGCCGTGACACTCTACTTATTCGCCTATATCTCAAAGTCATAACAGGAATTTTAGATTTCTTTTTAATCCTATACTGACTTTTTTGTCTTTCCCGCCAACTCATTATTTTTGACATGGCATTACACCGTAGCTCTCAAATATCTTTCTAATTGTTGCAAGTTCTTCATATGCAGTTAAAAGGTCTACTTCATTAACATATGATTCGGCTCCAGTCTTTATTGAAAATCCGACATCTGCTTCTGTGATATCAATTTCAAAATGCTTTGCAGTTTCATTAAATGCATCTTTTTCTTTTCGCAACTCATCGAGTGCACCTTTATACCCTTTCCATTTTTCTTGAACATCAGTTTCGCCACTCATTTTATCCTCCGTTACTACTTCCAACCCTAGTTTCTTTGCCTCATTTTGAAGACATAACAGTTGGTATTCTTTACCATTTCTAATATCATCACGCAGTTGTATTATTGCTTTCATTTTATTTACCTTTAAAATAAAAATATTTTATGATAGTATGTTCAGTTATTTTATCACATTTTAGACATTTTCTTTTGATTATTATAGGTGACTTATTTATTATTTTAAGAGTCCGTTTATGTTTACATACCTGACATTTGACAAAACACTTAAAATATTTCTTTGTTGATTTCCTTTTCAAATTTTCCCTTGCTTTACGAATCCAACAAGGCTTAGGTTTTAAAGATGAACATCTTTCCCCATATTGGGTATCACATTTCTCATCACATTCCATCTTTAAAAGTTTAGATACTAAACGCTCAAGATTCAATATCCGTTGTTTATCAGTAAGTTTCATTTATCCTCTACATCACATACTTCATAAAGAGTACCATCAACAGAAATATATTTCTGTTTAGCAAGCTCTTCTTTGGTATGGTCTTCAAATAATGATTCAAAACTATCAGCTTCTGTGATATGTCCTCTATCAACTAATACCTTTCCATTAAACTTTACTGGTTTGTCCATGTTTCTCACTCTGTAATTCTATTGGTGCAGGTAACATATTAGCATCTGGTGGACCTTTAATATCTAAGGAATCATTACGTCCTAACTTTAATGAATTCCACCAATGCATCATATCCTGCGTAATTTCTTCTTCTGTTCCTTTATCATAACTTCGTCCACCTGCACATTCACTATGTATTTGTAGACCACAACTACACTCTATCCTACCATAACTAAATCCACCACAATAGGGATACCAATAATGTATTAACTTTGGTTTTGAATCACAAAGAGGACACTTTTTAATATAGTCTGTATATTTTTCATATCTCTTTCCTTTGCATTCAAATTCTGACATTTTTATTTACCTTATTTCTTTTATTCTTTTTAAATTCTTATAATTTTCCATGTTCTTTTAAAAAGCAGGGAAAGCATTGTGAATTATCTCCATGAAATCCTTTAGTATCCATCCATACTTTGTGTAGCGCATAGACGTTTGCATTTGTATTTTTGACAAAGATTGGTTTGCTTTTGTGTCCACATTTATATGTAGTCATTTTTGTTCTCCTATTAATGCCACATTTACTATATATGATAATCCTATTTACTCACCTTTTACTTGTTTCCAAAATAACTCTTCATTGAACTCACAATCTTTTAACTTCATAAGCTCCACAAAATCTTTAACTATTGAATTAAGAGTAGTCGAACAACCATAACTCGTATTATGTTCCGTATCATCATAATACTTCCTAAAAACTTCTGCTATTTCACAAGTATCAATAACAACTTCTGATGAATGTTTTGTTATATCTATAACACCAACTCCACCCTCAACACCATATTTTATTCTAAAACCTTTTTCAAAACAAATCTTACATAACGTGCCGTCATCTTCGATTTGCCCTTGTTCTTCATCATTCATTAATCCATTACATTTAGTACACTGATTAAATTGTGAAACAAAATCTTTAATTTCTTTACCTGAAATATCAGAATAATATTTCTTTACTTTAATTGTTTCATCTTCTAATTTTGTACCCATTGTGTTTATCCTATATATACATAACGACTATCATTATATAAACTTACTGACATTTACTACATAAATCTCATAATCCAAATATCTTTAATAAGACATATCCAATAATCACCATCAAGACTACAATAATCAACGTCTTAAATACACTAACTATAAACTTGCACAACAAGTACAAAAGAAGTATAATTAAGACAATTGCTGCTAATAACATTATTCCTTCCATTTAATCCACCTTAAGTTTTTCTTTATATAATTCATTAATAAGATATATTTTTAATTCTGATGCATTTTTCTCAATAGATGACGTACCACGAATATTTGTACTAATGACATTTAGTTCCTCTAATTTTTTTCTGAGTTCTAAATTTGAAATGCACACTCCTGTAAATACTCCATCTGTTCCATCTAAAGCTTCAAGTATCTCAAGAAGTTCCTCTGCTGGAAACTCAACACCATCTACATCAACATATTGAACCTTTACTTCCTTTTCAAACAATCTAATCTTTTCCATTTTTATGGCTCCAATATTGTATAAGAAACTCCATACTTTCTGGCTTGTCTTACTGTATGCCAAGTTCCGCTTCTCAATATTTCTTTCTTAGTTTTTGGTGTTGCTAATAGATAAGTTCCTTCCATCACCATATTTACATTTCTAACAAGTGGTCGTTTTGGTTCATGAAGTACCTTAAATCCTTTATTAAATGCACGTTTCTCAATAATATCACAAGGAAATCCTATAATATTAATTCCTTTTTTCTGACACATTTTATGAAATAAAGTATCACTACCAATACAATCACCATGAACAACTAATACAGGCTTATGTTCATCTAAGAACTTACTAACTCCTTTACCTTGTTTTTCTGTCCAGCCATCCTGGGTTCCAGTAAATACAAGTACCATCTGTCTTGGTTGTTTCATTTTATTCTCCTTTATGCAAACACATCGCCAAACATTTCTATGGTTTCTTTAACTGAGCGTTCCAATTCTCGTTTTTGGAAAAATGATGGTTCTTTACCAGCTATACCTCTACTCATCCCGAATAGATAATCTCTATATGTAAGATACTTATTTGGTGTTGCTTTCCACGAACCATCACAACCATCATCAGATATTTTCCCATTATATTTCTGAGCTAATTCGTTCTGAATGACACGTTCTACCCAGGCAAATGCCTGACCACCTTGAGCATGTCGGAATTCCAGAATTCTTACAGAGTCTAACCAAAAGGAATGAACGTGCTCCTCGCCACACATTATCGAGATAACTTTACCTTCGACAGGCGAATAAGTATTATCCTTGTCAATTTCGATTTTAAGCTTATTCTGAAATCGCCTCTTTATGATTTCTTTAGTATCATCTTTTACTTGATTTAATGTGAGATTTTTCCTAACTTTCACATATCCATGATTTGCCATTCTATTTTACCTCATTTACATATCTTTCCAATTCCAATGGTTAGGAAATACGTCGCATCGCCAATTCACTATGCAAAAGGCACACATAAACGCTACGGCGATTATCCCGTATCTGTAAAGGAAGATTTTTTCCTGCTCCATACTGGAAAAGTCAGGTTCTGGGGTCGCTGTTAATAGGTCTATGGGGTTCTCCCAAGCAACGAAGGAAAACAACAAAGCATACGCCGTGCCTGACAATATGAATACGAGTGCCGCTAAACTATATAATTTTATCCATTTATTCATTTTCTATACCCATTAAGTATTTGTATCTTCATTTTGTTCTCCTATTTACTTTTTGCCCTTGTGCTTTTGCTAACATTCTCTTAAATGTTCTTATTACTTCTCTAAATGTAAAAATCTTGCCTTCATAATATTTTTGCATTGGATGAATCTTCTTTTTATCAAAAGTATTATAAGGTATTTTTTGCACATACGTTTTATCACGTTCTAATTTTTTATTTAACCAAATTATATACTCTTTTATTGTATTATCAAAATTAAAATCTCTTTGTTTCTCAAGTTTCTTAATTAATTGACTTTGATTTTTTATTATTTCTACGCCATCTATCTCTTTATTTTCACAATGAATTTTATCTTCACATTCCTCACAAACCCTTATTCGTATTTTTGCGAGCAATATATTTACAGCCTGTACTCTTTTAGGTATAATATGATGTGATGTTGTTTTTTTCTTCTTCATGCATACACTACAATAATCTTTTGGTAATCCTACAGAGTCAAGATATATTATATCTCCACTCTTTCTAATTATTATTGGAAAACTATTCTTTCCTATAATAACATTCTTTTCCTTAACAATACGTGCATAACTAATATCTAAATATTTCCATTTATTTAATAATTTATGATATTTACTTGTACTCAATGCATGGTTACGTTCAATAGTAGCTAAATGAATTACTATATCTAATAAATTTTTATCTTTTTTAACATAATTAGATAACCTAACTTTTATTTTTGGGTCTGATATCTGAGCAAGTATTTGCTCAAATCTTTTTTCTAAATTATCCATTTTTATCCCATCATAGATTTTGCAAGACCTGTCTTTGTAAAACCCATACATACTCTAATATGCTCAACAACTTGTATCGCATCATCTTCTTTATATCCTTTTTTCATTAAATCACGCTTCATACCATTCAACATCAAAAATAACATATCAGATGAATATATCTGTCTACTAAACGCAGCCAAAAACGAAGTCAATATTGGTGCTGTAGGAATTACAAATCGATTCTCAATCACCTGTATCTCTCTATCCTCATTACATAATGAACTTGAACAACCGGCACCTATTGCTAATTCCTCAATTATTCCACACCGATATTTTTTACCATCATGTCTTAACATAGGACATTCTTTTTTATTATATAATCTCATCGAAAGACTACATGGTGCAGTTTTACAACAAAATCCACATCCTACACAATCACTCATTTTACCTCATACTTCTTCTTTAACCTTTCTAAAGTTTCTTTCTCTTTGGCAATCTGTTCTTCTTGACGTTTTATTTTATCTTCCGTCTCCTTATCTTCTCTTCTCTTTTTTTCTTCTTCTTTATACTCTAAAATTTCTTCATCCGAGCAAAACAGAAGCTTTGTAGGAAAACTAAATTCGTCTTCATCACAACCTTGATAATGTTCTTTACAACAAACTGTATCTTTATCAATATAATCTAATCCTACGTAACCTAACTTACTGTGTGGGTCAATAACCCTACATACGTTTTCAACTTTTGGAAGTATTGAATTCAATAGATTATTTCTAGTCTCAGAGATACGAATGAATTCATCAACTATTTGTTTTATATCTTCAGTCATTTTTTTCCTCTTCTATTCTTCAAATAAACATCCATCAAAAATCATCTTTTAAATATATCTTTACATTGTTTGAGATACTCTTTAAGAGATTCAATCTTAACTCCTCTAAAAACCTCTGGACGAGCATAACAAGGATATTTTTTTAATTCTAATATCAAATCAGACCGTTCACTCATTTTTCTATACTCTCCTTAATACCAAGCATACGAGGATGACGTGGTTTATCTTTAACACCATAATCCATTGATTTGGTAATAACATATTTTCCAATATAAGATTCTTTATTTGCCCATATCTCACGGCGTGAAGCTTCACTGCCTGTAATTGTAACTTTTGGTTCTTCACCATTATCCATTTTACAAATGAACGTTGCTGCAATACCAGTAGGCTTTTTGGCATCAAGAGTATTACGTTTGAAACTATGCCCTAATTCATTAACTTGAGATTCATTAGTATTCTCTAACCGTTCTGTAACACCTATAATAATAAGGTCTTCTTCTTTATGTGGCTTCAATTTAAATCCTATATGTTGTTTGATTGTCACTCTATTACATTTATATTTCTTTCTGCCATCCATGAGAACTATACCCTCATATCCAGCATCAATACATTCCTCATAAAACTTAATTGCTTCATCGGCTGAATGCACCCTACTTTGTAATACAATTTCAAACCTATTTCCTTTCAAAAATGCTTTGTAGCTTCAATACATTTAATTCTCTCTTCAAATGTTTTTTCTGCATCATATATTCCAAAAATATATAATTTCATATTTTCAGGAATTGTCTTAGTTTGTTTCTTATTACCACAAATTCCCGCAATATCGCCACAGAGTAAACCATGACTATAAACTTCTGCTTCTAAAATTACACCATCTGGTAAATCTTCATAAACTGGTTTAAACCATTCTTGAAGTTTCTCATTTGGTATTCTTTTTAGACTCCTACCCCATAATCCTTGATTTGTAACTTCTATACGAACTCCATCTCTTTTTTTAGATTTGAACATCAGAGTATAATCTAATACTGTAATATTAAATTCATTATTCGAAAGAAGCATAGGTTTAAATGATGATATTATCGTCATCTCCCCCGTTCTCAATAGCTTCCATTTCTTTTTCAATATAAGCTATTAAAGCATCTTTATCAATTTTACCTTTTGCCATTTTGTTATTCTGTCCTCATTAATAAAAACTATACCTATCGTACTCTCGAAAATATCTTAATCATCCCAATGAAAATTATCTTGAATCCTACTTATAAAAGCCTCATCAGCTTTATCAATAAATTTCTGCGTATCAACATCTCTCTTTGTTTCTGAACGGTCTACGCCATCTCCCCAACCTTTATCATTTATTGTCATTTTATTTCTCCTGCTTTAGCGAGCTTTATTCAAAATCTTCTTTACTTATAACCACCCTTTATATTGTACATACCATTTTATGAATAATATGATTATAACTGTCATAAATATATAACCTAATATTGTAGCTAAAAATCGAATTGCAAACTTTACTGTCTGCCAATTAATTTTTGACTTACGTTTCATAATGCAACCCCCTGAATTGCAGGCAAACTTTTTAGTCCACTCTCGCCATATTACGGCTTGTTCAATATCACTTAGTTTGCCTAAATAATTTATTCTTCCTTAGGTGGTAAAAAACTTCTTGGATTTTCTTCCTTCGGTTGTTCTTCCTTCGGTTGTTCTTCCTTCGGTTGTTCTTCCTTCACGAAGATATGTGCACGAATTTTTGTTGTGGAATTGATATGTGATTCTATCTTCATCGCTTCCTCAATTAATTCGTGGTGGTTGAGTTTTGCATTAGTGCCTAACACCATGGTAAACTCCTGTTGTACATTTGCATTCATTTTATGACCTCCGCATAAATGCTATATTTAATAAAGTGGTTTCACTATATAAAACTAATGATTATTAGAACTACAAATCTAAATCATAAATTTAACTTCTTAATAATTTCTATTAATTGAATATGAGTATAATTTTGTTTTGTCATTAAATCTAAAATATCACTATCATAATATTTATCTTTATTTGTTTTATCTGCTCGCCCTAATGGTGTCTTTCTTCCTATTATCTTTTTTCCTTTATGTTTTATAGAACACACTACACAAATCTCAAAACATCTAACAATAGGAAACATTTCAGTAGGCAACACTATAATTTTATGAAAACTTTTGATTTGTTCATAGTGCTCTGTAACTCGCATCATAATACTAGATACATGATTACCGCAAATGTTGCACATTGTTTTTTCCATACATATATAATAATAACTCACTATATAAAACTAATGATTTAAAGTTCTTACACAGGAGCCTATTAATACTATACGACCGTACTGTATCTTACATTTATTCACAGTATATTCTGCGTACAACGCATGATGTACTCCGCGGAACACATTAGTACTCCTGTAATATGAACCCTATCCGAAATCAATGGATTTATATAGAGAAAGGCCTTAACAGTATATAGGGTGCGAATTTCCGTACTACTATCAATACAGGTGACACAATATGTCAGATAATAAGAAAACAGCTCCTGCAAAGGACGCAGCTCCTGCAAAGGACGCAGCTCCTGCAAAGGAAAAAGTATTAACCATTTCCTCAGTTTTTAAGGATTTGGCACAAAAGGGTGCAAAGGATAGAAAGGAACTTGCTTCCAAGATATTTGCACACATGAAGTCCAAAGGCGTTGAGAATAACGTTCGTGGCAAACCTCTTACCGAGGACAAAGTTCTTTCTCAGGTTTCCGCTATGTTGAGAGACATAAAGGCTAATCGAGGAGAAGGTAAGAACGGTTGGTGGTCTACATTCAATATTACTGAGAATGAGACTGATGGTCTTAAGATTACACCAAAGGCTTAAATCTTTTCAAAAGATTGTGCCTTACGGCACAGTCTTTCTTTTTATTTCTAAAGTAACATAGAATTCTAAAATAAAATTATATCATTTCACATTAATTAGAATTACTCTAAAAGTTTTAATACCTTTCTTGAATTAGCTTTAGCAAAATGTTCTTTTCTTTGTTTATGTTTTCTTATAACAAAATAAGCATCATCACTCTTATCTAATGGTCGACTAAGTGTTGCCCCAATAGCTTTCCAAAAACCTATACTTTGCGAAGAACTTAAACCAAATATTTGATTAACATTGGGATATTTCTTAAATAATTCATATACAAAACGTCTACCGTGACCACGCTTCCGGAAGGGTGTAAATACTGTTATATCATGAATTACAAGAATATTATTAGATAAAGAAATATATTCAAACCAACCAATAATTTCACCAGTACTATCTTTTACTGTACCATTATAATACATCAATCATCACACTCGTATTCATATCCACCACATTTCTTACAACGATACGCTTTAAGATTTTTATCTTTATATCGAAATACCATTATTGCACCATTAAGTCTCCCACAATTAGTACAACCATATTTCTTCATTTTATTCAACTATAAGCTTCTTTAATCAATCGTTGTGCCCAACTATCTATATACTCATCAAAATCTTGTGTTTCACTATTATGTTCTGCCAAATTCTTAAAAAATTCTGTCATTTTTAAATGTGGATGTTTCATCTCTAACCATGCAATACCTTGTGGTAATATTTTAACTACATCAAACCAAACAGTTTCAACATTAAACGGAATCAATGGTGGCTCATACTTAAACTTCTTAACAAATCTTTTTGGAATAATCTCAATAGTTCTATCTATTTCATAAATAACATGCGCACGAATCCGAGCATGTTTAATAATATCAAATTGGCCACCATTACTAACTGTTACAGCACCAAACATCTCTTTAGCTACATTATACAAATGACACATATTCAAACGAAATAGATTTAATGTCTTTCGTTGCTCAATAAGTTTAGGTGTTCCTGCAACATTCTTTAAAAGAAACCAATTAAAACCTATTGGATATTTACTTCTCTGAACTCCATTAATACTACAAGCTTGAATTATTGTAACATCACAAAAAGCTTCTGATGTTCCATCAATTGGAACTAAATCTTTTGACATCATTTGCACCTATTCATCTACTGCGTTCTAAACTAAACATATACTCCAAATTCTTTTTAGAACCTTGTACACAATCATCATGAACCCAATATCCATTAATCGTACTTGCACCATCGTTTTCTGGACTTGTTTCAATACCACAAATCTGACAATCGAAGTCTTCTAGATTTGCTTTAATATCTGTATCAGCCTTAACACAAGCCAACTTAAACATTTCATATCCAATAACTTTGCATATTTGACACTTAACTTTCCTCTCAACACACCCAGTTTGAATATTCCAAAAATAATCAGAACCTTTTAAATATGTCCATATATGTTCACATCATCTTATCTGCCTTTATATGCTCATAATGTTTACCTTGTTTCTTACAATGATTTTTTAAGCAATTTGCTTCTTCTTTTTCAAGTCTTTTCTTTCTACAAGAAGTACACTCTCTTTTATCATCATCTTCTTTAAGCAACATCAAACTATTAGGCATAGCCATCTTATTCAACCTCATATATCTTTACTCGATTACGACCACTATTTTTGGCTTGATATAATGCTTTATCACTATTAG
>SDBV01004796.1_pt1 | contig 19258 bp, 15 predicted proteins | sample 2277081 | NCBI WGS metagenome assembly SDBV01 (sample SAMN10402039, study PRJNA504765) | marine sediment metagenome | isolation source: marine sediment core GS10_PC15, 223 cmbsf | place: Arctic Ocean: Southern Knipovich Ridge | collected 2010
CGGTATTTTCGTTTGAAATACTAACCCGAAGCGCAAGCGAAGGGCGGGAAAGCAGGGGAAAACGCTGCACGTCCCTTCGCTTGCGCTTCGCGCTTAGTGTGGTTCATGAATAATCCGGGTTAGCCCAGCCGCTTGCGGCGGTTTTCGGGTGCAATAAGAATAGCGAACCCCAAATTTCTGAAGCAATGGGCGAAGAACCAAAGCAATAATGGAAACCACAATCATACACGCCGAGCCGCAAGCCGAGCCGACTTCACAAATCGTGCAGTCGTTGTGGCGGTTCGGCCTTACGGTCCGCTATCGCAAGAAGATTCTGCTGGGTACGCTTCTGGGTGCCGTGCTTCTGGGCGGGTTCTACTACGCCACGGCCACGCGCTACTATGGCGCCAAGGCCGCACTGGTGGTGACCGAAACCGGCTCGGACCAGGCCCTGATCGGCATGACCGGCGAGGGCAACCGGCAGCTAAACGCCATGCCCACCTATAAGAGCCTGATCACATGTCCCAAGGTTCTCGAAGGCGCGCTCGATTATCTTCGCCCCGAAGATTGCGTGGATATGGGCGATCTGCCTCGCGACAAATGGGCCGGGATGATTCGGGCCAATCTATCGGCCGCCATCGTCCGCGGCACGAACATTATCGAAATCAGTTACCTCTCCAAAGACCCCGATGCGGCCGTGTGTATCGTCGAGGCCGTGGTTCGTTCGTATCGCGATTACCTCAACCGCACGCATCGCGGCGCGGCCGGAGATATCTGCCGTACGCTCACCAAAAAAATGGTGGAAATCGAAGCGGAAATCGCCTGCAAAGAGGAAGAAACGCTGGTGGCCCGCTCGCGGGTGGGCGATATTCGCATCCACGACGACGGCCGCATCGTCCACCCCCTGGTGCAACGCGCGGCATCGTTCAACGAAGAGCTGATCCGCATCCAGAAAGAGCGAATCCAACTGGAAACTTCGCTGGCGGCCATCACCAAAGCAGTTGCCAACGGCGACGATTTGCAACAGCACGTGATGACGGTGGCCAACGTGGTGGGCAAGGAGATGCTGCTGCGGTCGCTGGGCTTCAACCCCCGCGACGCGGCCACGCAAGCCACGCTGCAGCGCGATCTGCTGGACGAGCGGGCGGAGTTGAAAACCATGTGCGAGTATCTGGCCGCCGCGCATCCCGAGGTCTTGGCCAAGCTGGACAAAATCCGCATCAAGGAGGAATACCTCTACAACTATCCACAACGGATCAACGAGTGGCTGACGCGGATTCAAGACACGCAGCTTCGCCCCAAGCTGGTGAACATGGTCCGCCAGAAGCTGGATGAAATGCAGGCCCTGGAGTCGACCGTGCAACAGCGCTACGAACAGGCCCGCGCCGAGGCCAGCCAACTAAACGTCGAGCTGGCAACGCTGGAAAACAACCAGCGGGATCTCCGGCGGCTGCGAAGTTGGAACGAGGAACTGCTGAAAAAAATCACCGACATCAGTCTCAAGCAAGAAGGGCAAGAGGTTCGCACCGAGATCACGCAGGACCCCGTTGCCGCCGTCAGGGCGACGCTGCCCAACAAACGCCGCGTGGCGCTTTTGGCGCTGCTGGCGGGGCTGGCCCTGGGACTGGCGGGCGTACACGTGGCCGATTCGCTCGACGATCGCTTCCGTGGCGTGGAGGAGATCGAGGCGCAGCTAAAGGTATCCGTCCTGGCAATGGTCCGCCAGCTTGACGTCACGACCGCGACGGGGATCGACGCCATCGCCATGCACGCCGCTTCCGACGCCGCCGGTTGCGAGGCGTTCCGCACGCTGCGGACCGCGTTGGCATTGGCCGACCGCGATGCCCGGCGGATTGTCATCAGCAGCGCCGAACCGGGCGACGGCAAGACCACGGTGTTGGCCAATCTGGCTGTTTCCCATGCACGCTCACAGAAGAAAACGCTCTTGATAGACGCCGATCTGCGGCGACCGGGGCTTACCGCCATGTTGGACATGCGCGGCGTGGAGGGCCTGGCCGGTGTCTTGCGAGGCAGCCGCGACGTGGCCCAAATGGCCGCCCGCCATACGCGCCGCTCGGGAATCGAAGGTCTCGACGTCTTGCCCTCGGGCCTACGTCCCCACAACCCGGCCGAATTGCTCGCACAGGAGCGGTTCTCCCAACTGCTTGCCTGGGCCGAAACTCTCTACGACCAAATTCTCATCGACAGCCCGCCCGCCCTGGCGGTCAGCGACACGGCGGTTATCGGGCGCTTGGTCGACGGGGTCGTGCTGGTCGTGCAACCGGAGAAGAACTGCCGCCGAGAGGTGATACGTGCGGCCGAAAGCTTCGCCGCTTTGAAGATCCCCCTGTTGGGAGTCGTGCTCAACCGGCTTTCCGACGACGACCACGGCTATTACGGCTATGGGCACGGCTACGGCTATACTTACGATTACCGTTGCGACGACGATCACGCGACCGAAAAACATGCGGGCGAAAAAGAACCCCTCGGCCTTGGTGATATCGTCGACCGCGACGATGATCTGCTGGATTGCCACGGAAACACAACCAAAATCAGTCATTAACCATGACGAAGAACCATAAAAGCCTGGTCAATCCCAGCCGCATCGATGATTTTCTGCTCGCCGCGGCCGACTTCTCCATCCTGGGCAGCATCTTCGTCGTCCCGCTGCTGTTGGGCGGGCGGCATCCCTTGGGACAACTGCTGCTGGTTCTTCTGGCGGCGGTCGGGGCCTTGGCCTGGACCGCTCGCAAAAGTCTCACGCCGCGGGCGACGTGGCGAATCTCAAAGGCCGAGCCGCTGCTGCTGGCGGCCGTGGCCCTGCTGATCGTTCAAGTGACGCCGCTGCCCGAGAGTTTGCTGACATGGCTGCACGGCGACGCAGGCCGGACGCTGCATCTTTGGAGCAATCAAGACATGCCGGGACGAATGGGGATCTGGCCGATGGTGTCGCTGGCGCCACAGGCAACCCGAGCGGCGCTGCTGATGCTTTTGGCCTATTCGATGCTGTTTGTGTTGATTGTGCAGCGGGTGCAAAGTCTCGCCGACGTGGAGCGGCTGTTGCGCCTGATCGCACTGGCCGCCGTGGCCATGGCCGCATTCGCCCTCGTACAGTTGCTCTTGGGCAACGGCCGATATTTTTGGTTTTTGGAACACGCCGCGGGCAAGACCGATGGCGCCGCTTGCGGAAGCTTTTTGAACCGCAACCATTTCGCTCATTTCCTGGCGCTGGGCGTGGGGCCGACCGTCTGGTGGGCTCTGCATGCGGCGCCGGAGCGAGACTCCGGTCGCCCCAGGGGAAATGCGGCCCTGCGATGGTCGGCCTTGGCCGTTGTGCTTTTGGCCGTCTTGCTGTCGCTTTCGCGTGGCGGCGCGGCGGCGAGCGTGGCGGCCTTGGCGACGGTTGTTTTTGTCTGCTTTCGGCTGGGCGCCCTACGCGCTCGCTCGCTGGCGGCCATGGGTGGCGCGATGCTGTTGGTTGTGGCGGCTCTGGCCATGTTTGGACATCAACGCGTGGCCGGTCGCATGGACGATTGGCTTGGCGGTTCCATGGAAAGCCTGGACCGCGACGCCCGGCGACGCACCGTTTGGGCGGCAACGGCCGCGGCGGGGGCGAAAAATAAACTCCTCGGCACCGGGGCCGGCAGCCACAGGTACGTCTGCCCGCTGTACCTCGACACCGCGTCTAACCCCGCATCTATGGAAAGCGCCGGGCGGTTTTTTTCGGCCCACGCCGACAACGGACCGCTGCAAGTCTTCGAAGAGACCGGCGTCGTGGGCCTTGTGCTTCTAGCCGCCGGCGTGGGCATGGCCGGCTTCTGGTGTGTGGGCGGGATTTACCGCTCGCAGTCGCGGCGGCTGTCGCTGGCGCTGGGCGCGGTGGCGGCATCGCTTGTCGCTTCGATGGCGCATAACCTCGTCGACTGCCCCTGGTACGTGCCCGGCTGCATGACGGTCGTGGTGGTGTTGCTGGCGGCCGCTTGTCGGCTCTTTCAGCTCTCGGGTGACGAGGCCCGCCGCCGCGGGCAGCGGCGGGCGATGCCCCGCGGTTTCGCCTTGGCCGCCGCCCTCGTCGTACTGTTGTTGGGCGGCTGGATGCTGGCGGGACGCATGGGGCCGGTGATGGCCGAAGGGCACTGGAACGACTATCGTTTGCTCTGCCGCGTGTCGATCGCCCGCGACGCCGCCGGTATTTTGCCCAGCCAGGGTTTTGAAGATAATTGCCAAGCCGACAAGCGGCTTGGAGACGGGGTTCAGCAGAGTATCGAGAAAATGATCGATGCCCTGGAGAACGTCGTTCGCAGCGATCCGCGGCGGAGCGGCGCCCGCGTTCAACTGGCCGGCGCCTATCTGCTGCTGTTCGAGTATCAACAGTCTGTTTCGCGGTTGAACCGCATGCCGCTGCCCGCCCTGCGCCAAGCGGTGGCCGCATCCGACTTCCAGTCGCAGCGTGAACTCGAGGACTGGCTTGCCCTGGCGGTGGGACCGCACTACCGCCTCTTGGAAAAAGCCCGCCGCGAAGCCCGAGCCGCCGCCGCGCAATGCCCCACCGAAGGCGCGGCATACGTTTATCTGGCCCAGCTTTGTTTTCTCGAAGGCGGAGATCCCACGGCCAATGCGCGGGCGTATTTGAAGCAAGCCTTGGCCGTGCGTCCGTTCGACGGCGCCATATTGCTGGCCGCCGCCAACGAAGCCGTGCTGGACGGCGATTTCGACCGTGCCCTGGAACTCTGGAAGCGATCCTATCGGGCGGGGCGGGTTCACCAACGCGAACTGGTTCGTCGCCTGGTAGGCCAAATCAGTCCACAAAACCCCGCCGCGGAAATCGATTTCTTCCTCGACAACTTCCAGCCCGATCTACCCATCCTCCGTCGCCTGGAAAAGGCCTACCAAGACGTTGCCCCGGACAACGTGCCGGCGCGGTTGCGACAAGCTTATGCGGATGCCGTCGAAGAGGAAGCCGAACGACTTGCCGCCGCACCAAAGGCCGCCGAACTTTGGTTGGAAGCACGGCTTGTGCGGGTGAAACTCGGCGATCAACAAGCCGCGGTGGCCTGCCTGCGACGGGCCCTGAGTTGTGATCCGAGCAGCTATAAGGCACATTATCGCTTGGCCATCGCCATGCTGGAAATGCAAGACACGGCCGAGGCCCGGCGGCAGTTAGAGTGGTGTCTGGCACGCAAGCCCAGCGATCGTTCCGTGCGGCGGAAGCTGGAAGAGTTGCTGCGACTGAACGTAACACGGCAAGCCGCTTGCACGACGGCCGTGCCCGACTTTCAAAACCGCTGGCGGGAATTCACAAGATGACGAGAAAAGCAGCGATAGCTCTGGCGCTTCTTGCCTTTTCCCTGGCGTCTTGCCGCAGCAGCGACCTTTCCTGGACCGAGGTGAAACGACAGATACGTGAAAACTATCCCCACGTTGCACAACTTTCCGTGGACGACTACCAAAAAGATTTTCCGCACGGCGGCTATCTCGTCGACGTTCGGGAAAAGGAGGAATTCGGCGTAAGCCACATCCGCGGCGCGGTCAACTTGCAAAATGCCGACGAAATCGTTGCCGGCTTCCGCGACTCGGGAAAGAAAGCCGTTGTGCTGTACTGTTCGGCCGGATATCGCAGCAGTAAAATGGCCCAAGACATTCAGTCCCGGATCGACAGCCCCGTTTACAATCTCGAGGGCTCCATTTTCGAGTGGGCCAACGCGGGCAAGCCGGTCTATCGAGGCGATCGGCACGTGCGTGTCGTTCACCCTTACAATGCGAAATGGGGCAAGTTGCTCGAACGAAGATATCGCGCGGATGCGCCGCCGGTTCGCTAAGAAATTATGGGAAATTATGGTGGGACAACATGGAACTCGGATGGGAAACCAAGGCTGTGGCCGCCGCCGCTGTTTTGGCCGTTTTGTGGATTGGCGAATCCTGCTTCCCCTTCTACGCCGGTTTTATCGGTAAGTTCAAGGAGCGGCTCCGTCACGACGCCAAGAACCTTGCCTTTGGACTCGTAAACGCGGCATTGTTCCTGTTGCTGTTCTCGGCCGCGCTGGCCGCGGTGAGCACCTGGACCGCGGGCCGAGGTTTCGGACTTGTTCACCTTGTGGCCTGGCCGCCGGGCGTGGAGATCTTACTGCTTTTCGTTCTTTTCGATATCTGGATGTATGTTTGGCATCGAGCCAATCACGCCGTTAACTTCCTCTGGCGATTCCATCGCATGCACCACAGCGACCCCAACATGAATACCTCGACCGCGCTGCGCTTTCACCCTGGCGAGATGCTGCTCTCGGCCTCGGCCCGGCTGGCCGTTCTTCCCTTGCTGGGAATGACGCTTTGGAACCTGGCACTCTACGAAGCAATTATGCTGCCCGTGATTTTCTTCCACCATTCGAACCTCAGACTCCCTCGCCGGCTCGACCGGGGGCTGCTGGCGGTCGTAGTTACTCCGGCCATGCATCGGGTGCATCACAGCCGCCGGCGTCCGGAAACCAACTCCAACTACGGCTCGGTTTTCCCCTATTGGGACGTTTTGGCAAGAAGTTTCCGCCTGCGCAAGGACGCCCATACCATCGATTTGGGATTGGACGGAACTGACTCTCAAGCCTGGCAGAGCGCCGCGGGAATGCTGCAAACGCCGCTGAGAAGCTTGCGGAATTAGGGTGCGAATGCATCGTAATGCGTGTTAGCCCAGCCGCTTGCAGCGGGTTAGAGCCCAGTACTTGACGAAGCCTGGCTCAAACCGCCTTCACCGCGGCGGACCTCGGCTGTTTTTGACAGTAGTCAATCGTGCGGGCGATCTCGCTTTTGAGGTTCTGGCGACGCACGATGCGGTCGATGAAACCGTGTTCCAGCAGGAATTCGCTGGTCTGAAATCCCTTGGGCAGTTCAATGCGGAGCGTGGCCTTAATCGTGCGTGGGCCGGCGAACCCGATCAATGCCTTGGGCTCGGCGAAGACCACGTCGCCCAGTGACGCGAAGCTGGCCGCCACGCCGCCCATGGTGGGGTTGGTAAGAACGGAAATGTAAAGCCCGCCGGCCGCGTCGAAACGTGCCAGGGCGGCCGATACCTTGGCCATTTGCATCAGCGAGAGGATTCCCTCGTGCATTCGCGCGCCGCCTCCCGAACCGGAGATAATGATCAACGGCAGCCCCCCGACGGTTGCCCGTTCGACCGTCCGCGTCAGCTTTTCGCCCACCACCGAGCCCATGCTTCCCATGATGAAGGACGAGTCGGTAACGGCGAAGGCCACGCGCCGGGCGCGGATCATGCCCGTCCCCACAATCGCCGCGTCGCGCAAGCCGGTCCGCTCCTGTTCTTCCTTAAGCCGCTGCCGATATGGTTTTTTGTCGACGAAATTCAGCGGGTCCAGCGGCTCCAGATTGGCGTCCCACTCTTCGAAGGTGCCTTCGTCGAGAACCTGGGCGATTCGATCCCGCGCCGAAACGTACAAGTGGTAATCGCACTCGGGGCAAACGCCCTGCTGCCGCTCGGCTTCCTTGCGGAAGATCGTTTGCTGACAGCCGGGGCAGCGTCGCCAAAGTCCTTCCGGCACGCCGCGTTTGGGACGAGTTATCAAGTTCTTCCAACTGGCTGGATCCGGTTTTTTCGCCGACATCGTGGCTTCCTATCCGTCTTATTTAGTAGGGTGCGTCCGCGACGCACCAGGAATTCGCTGGTGCGTCGCGGACGCACCCAACTTTGCCGCCATCTGAAATCTGAAATCTCACTCCACACACTAAACTCCAAAAACACATCCCCCCGGCTCACCCACTCTGTGCAATAATCGCAGGCGTCAAGTCAAACACGTCCCATTGTCCGTGAATCGTCGTCGCTTTCCAGAGGTCGCCCAGCTCGGAATTAGCGGCGAAACGTTGCACCAAACTTGCCATCGGTTCGGGCACGACCAAGGCCACCGTGCCATGTTTGTGTTTCTTGAGAATCTTCGCCAGAGCCGCGCGCATTCGTCTTTCGGCTTGTTCGAGCATCTCGCCTTGCGGCGGGCAAACACTTTCGGGCTGCTCTTGCCATTGCCTGTAGACCTTGGGATGCTTGCGGCGAACTTCTTCGATTTTCATTCCCTGCCAAAGTCCGTGGTCCACGTTTTGCAGGCCGTCGCATTTTTTATGCTTGATGCCCAGCGCTTGGGCCAGCGCATGGGCCGTTTGATTTGCCGGCTCGCAAGACGGCGAATAAACGGCTTCGATGGGCCGGTCGGAAAGATCGTCGATCACGCGGGCGACCTCGGAGTCGCCGTGGGCGTTAAGTGGAATATCCAGGGTGCCTTGTATCCGCTGCTCATCGTTGTAATCGGTAGCGCCGGGACGAATCAGGATTATTTGGACCATATCTGTTTTGCTTGCCGTTTCCTTGTGGGTGCTGTCGGTGTTACTTCTTGGCGACCGCCAGTGATGTTAGTTCTTGCAAACGTTGCGAATAATCTTCCGCCCCGAAAAGGGCCGTGCCCGCCACTAGTATTTTCGCGCCGGCCGCCGTACAGCGGCCGATAGTGTCTCGATTGACGCCCCCGTCGATCGACAATAGCAGCCGCGGGCCGGCCAAACTATCCAGCCGCCGGAGCTTATCCAAAGCCACTTCGTCGAATGCCTGGCCCCCGAAGCCCGGCATCACGCTCATTACCAAGACCAAGTCGCATAGATGCAGATAAGGCTCTACGGTGGAAACGTCGGTGGGCGGATTGAGCGAAAGCCCGGCGGCCGCGCCCATGCCACGGATCTCTTCCAAGAGTGCCCCCGGTTCGGGCAGCACCTCGATATGAACCGTCAATATATCGGCGCCGGCGTCGCGAAAACGTCGAACGTACCGCTGCGGCGACTCGATCATCAGATGCACGTCCAGCGGCAAATGCGTCGAGCGGCGAACGGCCTCGACCACCGGCAGACCGAAGCTGAGGTTGGGCACGAAATGTCCGTCCATTATGTCCAAGTGCAACATTCCAGCGCCGGCGTCTTCGATGCGGCGGATCTCGTCGCCAAGATGCGCGAAATCGCAAGCCAACAGCGACGGTCCCACAAGCGGAGCGGCCAAACGAAGCCCATCTAGTAATGATGAAATGGAAGCAGTCATGTGGCAAACAGCCAGGAGACCAAGGAAGGAAAGAAGTGGAAACTCGCTAGAATGCTGCGATAGATGTTCAGGCGGGATTATTCCGTCTGCTCAATCAGTTAGCCTTGGTGAACGCGACGCAAATGCCTCGCTACGGAGTTGGCTCAATTCAAGTCTACGTTGGGCCGCTAGTGGATTTCTGCCCATTGGGGTTCTTTACTGCCACCGCGGCAGCCCGTTCGGAAAATATAATTTTAACAATGCATCTCGCCGGCGTCTGCGCTATTTTCAGCGATAATCCGTAAGTCGTTTTGTGACAATGGGTTAAAAATTTAATATTTTCTCCTGTACCCCACATTTGGATCTTCTATTAGGCCGCCCGACGTTGTCGGGTGGCGATTTCTCGGTAAACCTCAACGATCTGATCGCAATTCTGCTGCAAGGTGTGCCGCAGCGCCGTACGTCTGGCCGCGTCGCCCATTTGCTCGCGCAGTGACCGGTTCATTAGCGGTCGCAAATAATGGGCCAGTTCTTCGTCGTCGGCCGGATCGGCCATCAGGTATCCGTCCTGGCCTTGCGTGAGCATTTCTCCGGCGCCGTTAAATCGCGTGGTGACGCTGGCCAAGCCGCTGGCGGATGCTTCCAGAACGCCCAAGCTGCAGGGGTCGTAGAACGTTGGCAGCACATAGACGTCGGCCGCCGAATAGTAGGGCACCGGATCGGCGATGGTGCCGATAAAGTCGACCGCGCCGCCGGCGCCGCAACGCTTCGCCAACCGCTCGTGACGCGGCGAGCGACGACCGCCCACCACTGCCAAACGGACCGCTTCACCGGCCGCAAGCAAACGGCCCGCGGCGCGAATTGCAGTGGCCAGGCCCTTGCGCTGAAAATCGTGGCCCACAAACAGCAATAAAACTTCGTCTTCGCCCAGCCCCAAGCGACGGCGTAATTCGTGGCGATAGTTGCTGCGATGACGGGGCGAGAAACGCTCGATGTCGACGCCGTTATAAATCAGTCGAATCTGTTCGGGTCGCACGTTATGATAGTGGAGATAATCGTCGGCCACCATCCGCGAAAGGGCCAGGATCAAGCGGTCCGGATCGGCGAACTGACGGGCCAAGAGTTGGCGGAACTGCCGATATCGCGGCAGAACGCGCATCAAACGCCGCTTGGCCGGACGGCTCCAAGCCGGCATGGCGTTGAGCTTTTGTTGCCACTGCGCAAAACGCGAACCGTCGTGCGATTCGAAAAGATCGCAATACCAGCCGCTGCCCATGTCGTGGATCACATCCAGGGAAAGCTTGCGCAGCACTTCCTCGGCGGCCGTGGCGAAACCCAAACGCGAGCCGATGCGGCCGACCTCGTGCCGCACCAGCGGCATATCGCGGGTCGATTCGGCAAAACAGCCAGCCACGACGTGGACTTCGTGCCCAGAGGCCAAGAGCTGTTCGGTAAACTGATACGTCCACTGTTCGGCACCGCCGCGATGCGGATTGAAGTGTTCGATAACCAGACCAATTCTCATCGGATTGCTCCTGACGTGGAGTGTGCTGTCGATTTGCCATGAGCCTGCGACGATTCGCCGACGGCCCCTGGGCTACTCACCGTTTCATCAATTACTTCTTCGCCCGTCCGTCGACAAATGAATGAGTCGGGCCTGCCGATGGCCGCGGCGCGACGCTCGCGCAATACTTCTTCGTAGACGGCCACCATTTCATCGACGTTTCGATCGAACGAATGGCGCTGAGCCAAGCGGCGTGCCGCACGGCCCATTGCCGCGCGACGATCGTCGTCCAACAACGGGGCTATCCGCCGCAGGAACTCTTCGCTGTCGCCCTGTTTTTCCAAGAGAAAACCTTCTTGCCCGTCCTCGAGCAGTTCGCTGACGCCGTTTTCGCGGCTGGTTAAGACCGGCAAACCGGCCGCCAAGGCCTCCAGCGCGACCAGGCTGCAAGGGTCGTAATAAGTGGGGTGAACGTAAACGTCGGCGGCGGCGTAGTAGGGGACGGGATCGTCGACCGAGCCCACAAAGCTCACCCACGCGCCCACGCCCAACCGCCGCGCCGCGCGACGGTAACGCTCCAGGCGTTTGCCGCCGACCACGACCAGATGGGCCGGCCGCGAGTGTCGCCAGGCGGCCATCGCCTGCAACAGCATGGGCACGCCCTTGAGGCGAAAATTGTGGGCCACGATCAAAAGCAATAGCGCCTCGTCGCAAACGCCCAGCCGCGCCCGCAGCGATTGGCGAAATTCGGATCGGTGTCGTGGCGAAAAACGTTGCGTGTCGACCCCGTTGTAGACAAGTCGAATCCGCTCCTCGGGCACCCCGTGCTCTTCGGCCAGATCGGCCGCCACCCGCCGCGACAGGGCGACAACCGTGCGGCCGTCGTCGGCATATTGCCTCTTCAACAGTGCATCGAACTGGCGGTAGCGGGGCGATAAACTGTTAACCGCGCGCTTGATCGGCTGTAGCCAATGCGGGGCCAAAAGGATGTTTTGACGGGCAGCCACGCGACGCGAGCCGCCGTGGGGTTGGAATATGTCGCAATGCCAACCGCAGCCCGTGTCGTGGACGATGTCCAGGTTCAGCGAACGAACCGCATCTTCGGCCGCGCGGGCAAAGCCAAGCCGACAATGAACCTCGTCTAGCCGGTGTAGCACGAGCGGCGCAGCGGCCGTTTGCGGTCCGAAATCTCGCGCAATAATGTGAACCTCGTGCCCGCGGGCGATCAGGGCGGCCGCGAATTGTGTCGTCCATTGCTCGACGCCGCCGCGACGAGGGTCGAATTGTTCTATTACCAGACCGACTCTCATGGAATAATCCCCTGTTTGAGTTCCATGAGTAGTTGTTTGGCCAAGACCGTGCGAATCAATCGCTTGTGGCTGGGGCGCAGCTTCCGCACGCCCAAGTAGGCATGCACAAACGCCATTTTGTGTGTGCATTTAACCTGTTCCCGCGGTGCCGAATAGGCAAGCTGGGCCAGGTCCTTGACGATCCACCGACGACGCAAACGACGGCGATGCTGTACGCGCTGAAGGTCGATCAGGCGAACGAGGAAGCGGCCGGGTTGCGGCTCATTGATGAAAAAATGGCAGCAATAAAGATCGCGATGATTGTAGCCGGCCGCGTGGAAGCGACGGGCGACCCGGGCCACCTCGGCCATCAGAGCCTTCATGTCGCGGGTAACATCCGGCTGCCGCGGCATGGTCCGATGCAACTCCCGCCGCGGGAATCGCTGGGCGATGAAATGATCGAGTTGCACGTAGCCGCGAAGATCTTCGGTCAACAGAAACGACTGCAAAAGCCCGTCGGCTCCCAGCCGTTCGCCGAAGGCCATCAGCGTCATGGCCTCGACGCCGTCGCCGGCCAGACGTCGCACGTTGCGGGCCTCGGTTCGGGCGGCCGTCTCGCCGGGCCCCAGACGCAGCTTTGCCCGCAGGCGGCTGGCCCAGGTGCGAATGTGGTGTTTCTTCAGATAAACCGTCTGCCCACCCAGCCGCAAACGCCAGTTCTCGCGGTCCTTAAGCGCCCTCATGCAATCGCCGTCGAGCGTGTCCATCACCCGCTGGAAACGGTTCAGGCCGTCGGTGTCCAATTGCTCGCGAAAACGCTCGTCGATCCACATACAACCGTCGCCTATCGACACCAGGCCAGTCCCGGCCGGGTCCGGCGCGTGTGCGTGCGGCGAATCGACACCGGCCGATTCCGACATGGTATGCTTGCGGTTTGTATCTTCTAGACAGCTCAATGCAATGCTTCTTCAGATTTCAACTCGATCCCCACGTTCTGTCCTCTGCCCTCTGTGCCATTAACGCCTATCTGTGTGAAAAACTTAACGATCTTTTGCGGGTTTTGGGAGGGCGAAGCTCCTGCTGAGCCGCGGCACGACCCATGGCTCAGCAGGAGCTTCGCCCTCCCAGTCTCCATTTGGTTGCGGCCCGGCCGCGCTAGCCTCTATGCCGCCGCCACATTCTCGTCCTCTTGCAAAAGTCCAACTACGGCCCGGTAAACGCGGTCCACCGACAGATCGCGCATGCAGCGGTGATGGCCCTGGGGGCAAACCCGCTTGTGGCAACCGATACAGTCGATCTGCAAATGCAAATTGGCCGCCTGTTGCGTGGGGTTTTCGCTCCAAACCGGCAGCATGGGGCCGAAGATCGTGACCAGCGGTTTGCCCAACGCCGCCGCCACGTGCCGGGGGCCGCTATCGGTGGAAACCATCAAGCGTCCGCGGGCCATGCAGGCCTTGGCCGTGCCGATCCCCAGCGGCTGGTCGGCCATGGAAAAAACACGCGGCGAACCGCTCTGCTTTACAACCTCGCGGGCGATCAGCCGTTCGTTGGGGCCGCACATTACCAGCACGTCGTGGTCGAGTCGCTCGACCAGGCGGCCGGCCAACGCGGCGAAATGTTCGACCGGCCAGAGCTTGGCCCCGCCGTAGGCGCCGCTGCAGTTGAGCGTTATCACTCGACCGTCGCCGCGCAAGCCCAGATTATCCCAAACCATGTCGGCATCGCGCTCGTCCTCCGCGGTCGTGTGCAACTCCAGCCGCCGCGACCCGCTGGGGCAGCCGGCCGTCTCGGCCAGGCGAAGGTAATTATCCACCATGGGCTCGTCGACTAGCCGGCTCCAGGGCAATATGCCGCGACGTTGCGGGATAATCCGTTTCGTCAACAGCGGACCGCGGCCGCAGCGCGCGTATCCGATTCGCTCTCGGGCGCGGCCTCGCCAGGCGGTCCACGCCGAACTGAGCGAATTGGGCAGCAGCAGCGCCATCTCGAACCGCCGCTCGCGCATCCGCGCGATCAAGGCCGCTCGTCGCAGTTGGGGCTCTTTTGCCTTGGGCTGGAAGAACCATTGCTCATCTAGCCAATCGGTGCCGCCGAGCACCTCGCGGAGGTAGGGCCGCATGATGCCCACGATGCGAGCGTCGCGCCCGAAATGCTCGCGCAAGCCGCGTAGCACGGGCGTCGACATGGTCACGTCGCCAAGCCAGTTGGGAAGAAAAACGGCTATGTCCATCAATTAATCGCCTTGCTTCCATGCATAGGGTTCGGCGAAACTCCCACGCGGGCTGAAGCCTTTGGGTCATTGAGACCACGCCGTGGGATCGCCATTAGAACAGGTGTACCAATGCGAGAAAATCGCGTCAACGCCAATATTAAGCCGCGGTTTTTCTATGCTCTGGTAGCACCGGGGTAGCACCGCCTGTTTCCCCGGTAAAACCACAAAACAAGGCCTGTCGTAACTCTTTGCTACGACAGGCCTTATGAGTCGGGGCGAAAGGATTTGAACCTTCGACCTTCTGACCCCCAGTCAGACGCGCTATCCAGGCTGCGCCACGCCCCGATATTATTTAAGTGGTTACTATCACTGTGGTTAAGAAATCTTATGAGACCTCCTCTTTCGCCTCCTCGCCATCGTGCCTGATGAGGGTTCTTGGGGGAGAATCCTCCGCGGAAGATCGCGCATTTTAACCTAACTTTCGGCCCCTCGTCCACCGGTACGCCTGTCTTTTATTGTACTCATCGCAAATGGAGACGCAAGTTGTGAAAAATCGAAAGATGGACAATCTAGGCAACATGGGAACCGAATCTACATGTGGATTCCGAAATCTATCCATGCCTTAGGGAGAGGGGCTTCCAGTTCCAGGGGTGTCCCTTTTACTGGGTGGACGATTTCCAGGCGACGGGCGTGCAGGGCAATTCCCACGGGCCAGGGTCGGTGGCTGCCGTATTTGCGGTCGCCTAGGACTGGGTGCTCCCGATCGGCCAGTTGCAGACGGATTTGATGCTTGCGGCCGGTGTGAAGCTGGATTTCTAGAAAACTGGTGTGTTTTTTGAGCGTGTCGAGCCGGCGATATTTGAGTCGGGCCTGCTTGCCGCCGGGTACCGAGGGCCCGACGATCCACATGCGGCGGTGGCGTTTGTCGGGCCCGATCCAGTCGCTACACTCCGCCTCGACGGGATCGACAATGCCTTCGACGATTGCCCAATAGGTCTTGTCGACCGACCTTTTGCGGAACTGTTCGGTGAGGCGACGGGCCGACTTTGATGTTCGGGCAAGCAGTACGACACCGGTTACCGGTGCATCGAGACGACTGACCACGCCCAAAAAAACGTTGCCGGGCTTCTGGTATCGCTGCTTGATGTAGTCCTTGGCCGCGGTCAATAGCGTGGGCCGTCCATCGCGGAGGCCCATGGTGGCCAGACCGGCGGGCTTAAGCACGGCCAGCAGGTGGTTGTCTTCGTAGATCACTTCCAGCTTGGGTTGAGACATTTTCGGCGCAGAACAATTCACTCTATTGCTGCAAAAGTGGAAACTCTCATTCTAGCCTTGATATGTCCCCGGGCCAAGGATCGGCGGCGGGTGGTTGACTTTGTGCTAGATGGTAGACTGTAGGGCTTGGCGGACTTCCGCGCAGGTTCAGTTATGTTTATGTGGAAATCGAGTAGACCATGAACCCCCTCTGTAGTCGTGTTTCACGGGCCGGATTGAAGTTGATTTTGGGTAGCGGCAGTCCACGGCGGCGGCAACTGCTCGAAGCGGCCGGGTTCGAATTCGAGGTGCTTACGCCCTCGCCGAAGACCGAGGAAAACGTACCGATGCACATGACCCCCGCCGAACTGGTGGCGGAGTTGGCATATCGCAAGGCGGCCGATGTTGCCCGCCGGGTCGACAAAGCGCTGGTGATCGGGTGCGACACGGTAGCCGAATGCGACGGCCGAGTTTTGGGAAAGCCCGTCGACGAAGACGACGCGCGGCGGATGCTGAGCACCCTCGGCGGACGTCGGCATCGGGTGCTCAGCGGTTTGTGCCTGTGGCCGGTCGGACATGGCGGCTCAACAACCGCAAGCGGACTGCTGCAACGAGTCGATGCTACCAGTCTGGACATGGACCGGCTTACGAACGCGCAACTGCACGAATATCTGGCAAGCGGTCAGTGGAGTGGCAAGGCTGGGTCTTTTGGATACCAAGACGAACTCGATTGGGTTCAAGTGGTCGAGGGTAGCGAGTCGAACGTGGTGGGGCTGCCGATGGAATTGCTCGAGGCTATGCTCTTGGAGATGTTTCCGGAAGGGTAGATGTGGAGGGGGGCTTTGTGGTGGTGGGGAGATTTCAGATTTCAGACTTCAGATTTCAGACTTCAGACTTCAGATGCATTTGGTGCGTCGCGGACGCACCCTACGATAGGGAGAGAAGTGATATGACGGTTCCCGAGGCTTTTTCGGAGAGGCTTAACGAAGCAGTGCGACGTTGTGGGAATCCGGTTTTGGTGGGTCTCGATCCGCGTGCGGGTTCTTTGCCTTGCGGTCTGCTTAGCGACGGTGAAAACGCGTCTCTTGAGCAACAGGCCGCGGCTTTTCGACAGTTTTGTTGTGGGGTGATAGACGTGGTGGCGGGGCTGGTTCCGGCGGTCAAGCCGCAGATGGCTTTTTACGAACAGCTTGGGCCTTGCGGGATGGCCGTTTTGAAAGACGTCGTCGACCATGCAAGCGCCAAGGGCCTTTTGGTCGTCCTCGACGGCAAGCGAAACGACATCGGCTCGACCGCCTTGGGCTATGCGCGGGGTTTGCTTGGCCCGGGCCGGTTGAGCCCCTGGGGCGGAGACGCGTTGACGGTCAGTCCCTATTTGGGCGATGATAGCCTGCAACCGTTTGTGGACGTGGCCAAAGAGCGGGCGGCGGGGATCTTTGTTTTGGTGAAAACGTCGAATCCCGGCGGCGGCGATTTTCAGGATCTGGCGGCTGAAGGCAAGCCGCTTTACCGACATGTTGCCGAACACGTCGAGCGGATGGCGGCCGCGACCGCGTCGCAGAGCGGATACGGCTGCGTGGGCGCCGTGGTTGGCGCGACCTATCCCCAACAGTTGAGCGAGTTGCGTGCGGCGATGCCACACGCCTGGATTTTGGTGCCCGGGTTCGGAGCCCAAGGCGGCACGGCGGCCGACGTGGCCGGCGCGTTCGACGAACAGGGAACCGGCGCGATCGTGAATAACTCGCGGGGGATCATCTTCGCCCACGCAAGAGAACCGTATGCCCAGCGTTTCGGCGAGGACCGCTGGCAAGATGCCGTCGAGGCGGCCACGCGGGAGATGATCGATCGGCTCCGCGACGAAACGCCGGTGGGGAAGTTGCACTAACCTTTAAGATTGACAATTCACTAGATATTCAAGTCCCGGACCAACAAAAACCACACGTATGGGTGGTTGGCTTGCCGTTAGATGCAACACGATGTCTTGACCGTAACCTTTTGTTCACATACACTTGTCGCCAAAGCGTTTGTCCGATAGTCGCCCCAATGTAGAAGATTATCACAGTGGCGTGAAAAGAAACTTATATGAGGAGATATCACGATGGCAGTACCAGGTACAATGGGCAAAGTCCTTTGGGTCGACCTAACCAAGCAAGAGCTGCGGGTTGAAACTCCCGACGACGAGATCTACCTGAAATATCTGGGCGGCTACGGCATGGGGGCCTACTATCTTTACAAGCGGCAGAAGCCCAACGTAGACGCACTTGGCCCGGAAAACCACCTGGGATTTTTCACCGGCTTGTTGACGGGCACCCCGGGAATCTCCACCAACCGCTACACCGTGGTGGCGAAGAGCCCCAAGACGGGCACCTGGGGCGACGCGAATTCGGGCGGCGACTTCGGTCCCATCATGAAAAACGCCGGTTTCGACGGCGTCGTCTTTTACGGTATCAGCGAGAAACCCGTCTATCTTCTGCTCAAAGATGGCGAAGCCAAGCTGCTGCCCGCCGACGATTGGTGGGGCAAGGACGCTCTGTTCATCGACGACGAGACGAAGAAGCTTTACGGCCCGAAAACCCGGGCCACTTGCATCGGCCCGGCGGGAGAGCGGCAGGCGTTGTTGTCCTGCATAATCAACGATCGCGGCCGCGCGGCCGGTCGTAGCGGACTGGGCGCCGTGATGGGCTCGAAACGCTTGAAAGCGATTGTCTGCGTGGGCAGTGAACCGATCACCATGGCCGATCCCGAGGCGATGAAATCTTATAACTCCGAGCACCGCAAAAAGATGCGCGAAGCCGGCATCGTGCAGTTCCTCAGCCAATACGGAACGGCCGGAATGCCGGCCGGGTCGTGTGCCTCGGGCGACACGCCGATTAAGAACTGGGGCGGCGTTCCCGACGACTTCCCCGGCGCCGCCAAAATCAGCGACGATGCCGTGATGAAAATTCAAAACAAAAAATACGCCTGCTGGCGCTGCCCCATCGGTTGCGGCGGCGAAACCGAAGTCACCGAAGGCGAAATGCAGTCGTTGGGCCACAAACCCGAATATGAAACATTGGGCGCATTCGGCACGATGTGTCTGAACGATTGCCTGTCGTCGATCAACCTTTGCAACGCCATCTGCAACGAGTACGGGCTGGACACGATCAGCACCGGCTGCACGCTGGCTTTCGCCGTCGAGTGTTATGAAAACGGCCTCATCACCAAGGACGACACCGACGGTATCGAGCTCAACTGGGGCAACGGCAAAGCCATTGCCGACGTCACCTTGCAAATCGCCCAAGGCACCGGTTTTGGCGGCCGGGTTCTGGCCGACGGCATGAAGGTCGCCGCCGAGCGGATCGGCCGAGGCACCCAGCAGTATGCCATCCATATTCAAGGCGAAGAGATCCCCATGCACGATCCACGCCTCAACCCCGGCCTGGCCACCAGCTACAAGATGGACGCCACGCCCGGCCGGCACACACAATTCGGCGCCTGGACGTTCGAGGCGGACATGTGTCCCCCGGGCCTGATCCCCAAGGAGTTCGATCGCTACGAATACTCGGGCAAGGGCGAGGCGCATCGCATCATCAGCAACAACTTCCACGTGGCCAACGCCGCCGGCCAGTGCATGTTCGCCTGGATCCCGCTGGAGCCCGAGGTGATGGTAAAGTCGTTGACCTACACCACCGGCCATCCATACACGCTAGAGGAACTCGATGAGATCGGCGGCCGCATGGCCGCCTTGCGAATCGCCTTCAATCTCCGCGAAGGCATGAAGAACATGGAGTTCCACGTCCCGGGCCGCATGTTGGGCAACCCGCCCCTGGAAGCCGGCCCCTTGAAAGGTGTAACCGTGGACATGGACACGCAGGTGAAAGAGTACATGGAGGCCATCGGCTGGGACACCGAGACCGGCATCCCCAAAGAAGAAACGCTGCGGAAATTGGGGCTGGATTTTGTGGCCGAGGATATTTATCCCTAAG
>SDBV01004797.1_pt1 | contig 19258 bp, 18 predicted proteins | sample 2277081 | NCBI WGS metagenome assembly SDBV01 (sample SAMN10402039, study PRJNA504765) | marine sediment metagenome | isolation source: marine sediment core GS10_PC15, 223 cmbsf | place: Arctic Ocean: Southern Knipovich Ridge | collected 2010
CTTCCCCTGTTCGTCCAGAGCAATTCAGTAACTCTTATTACGTGGATAAAGTTGTGGTCCACAAAGGTGGGTTTTGTGCGGCAGAGTTTGAAGCGGTATAGGTAGCGTTTGAAAATGAGCCAGCAGACTATGATGACGCTTTTTGTTTGTTTTATCATGCGATATTCTGAATGTTCCAACCTGTGCTAGGGGTCGTGCGCGTTTGTGTTTAGCGGCCTATGTGTGTTCCGTCGGGAATGGTGGCGTTCTTTTTGACAATCACGACACCGTCGCGAACGGCGTAGCTTTCCTCATCCGTGTCCTCCAGCTCGAGTGAGCCACGTATGACAACGTCTTCGCCTATCCGTGCGTTCTTGTCAATAATGGACGAGCAGATCACTGAGCCATCACCTATGCCAATGGGAATAGGCGGCATTTGAGCGCGAGATTCGTAGTAGTCCGCACCCATTACAATGCTTCGCTGGATTGAGGTACCCGACCGTACGCTGCTGCGGATTCCGATAATGGAGTTTGATATGTTCGACTCGTGTATTTTGCTGCCTTCGCAGACAATCGAGTCGGATATGTGCGAGTTGCCTATCCTGGAACCCGGCAAATAACGAGGATGAGTGTAGATTGTGTAGTTCTGGCTGTAGAATTGGAAGGGGGGTGTTGGGGAGGCCATCCGCATGCTTACTTCATAATACGAACGGACCGTTCCTATGTCCTCCCAGAATCCGTCGAAGAGATGCGAGTAGACTCTATGGCTGTCAAGCGCTCCCGGTATTACGTGTTTGCCAAAATCAATGGCGTCTTTCTCGCCTTCAAGAATTTCTTCCAGCACTTCGGCTTTGAATACATAGATACCCATCGAAGCCAAATATTTTCTCTCAGGATCTTCTGTGCCGCATTCTTCCAACACACTGGAGGGCGCTTCGAGGCCTGCCAATTCCTCATCCGTGGACGGTTTTTCGGTAAAGTGATCGATTGAGCCGTCCTCCCGGATCTTCATGATTCCGAAACCTCGCGCCGATTCTTTGTCGACGGGCAACGCCGAGACTGTTATATCCGCTTCATTGCGCAAATGGGTACCCAACAAATGGCGGTAATCCATTCGGTAAAGTTGGTCGCCGGAAAGGATCAGGTAATGTCTTGCCCGGTCATTGCGAATGTGTCTTAGATGTTGCCGTACTGCGTCGGCAGTGCCTTGAAACCATCCGGCGCTGTCAGTAGTCTGCTCGGCGGCGAGCACCTCGACAAAGGCGTTCGAAAAATTGTCGAACTTGTACGAACTGTTCACATGTTTGTTCAGCGACATGCTGTTGAACTGGGTTAAAACAAAAATCTGGTTTACGTGCGAGTTGATGCAATTGCTGAGGGGAATGTCGACAAGCCGGTAGCGGCCACACAATGGAACGGCTGGTTTGGCGCGTTCGGCGGTCAGCGGGTAAAGCCGTGAGCCCTGTCCGCCGCCCAGAATAATCGCCGTGACTCCAAGACCCGAAATTCCCATCGTGAAATCGCTGAGCAGAGGTTGTCTCATAACCGTGTTACCGCCTTTCTGCTACAAAACCATGTTGAAATTACCCGCGATAAAGGCTTCGGCCTATCCCGATTGCCTGCCTACACGCCTCGACCGTCTCCAAGGCTATAGGCGTTACCTTTTCGGCGTTGGCCTTTAAGAAACTTTTAATTGATTCGTCGTCGTTTTCGGGCGAATTAAATTTGTCTATGATTGGTTCGTTAAATTTTGAAACGTGTTCGGCGAGCGTGGCCTTTAATGTGCCATAGAACTTTTCGCTTCGGCGATACCTGCCTACGAAGTCCAGGTAGACGTCCTGAGGGGCCAATATGCTCAGCAGCCTGTACAACACGCCGATACCTGGGGGCATTTTGGGGATTATCGCGTCCGGTTCGTTGCTTTCAACGTCCAACGGCAGGGGGTCAGTGCTGGTCTCAACGCCTTTGATTTTTTTCAAGACCGTTTTCTGGTCGTCCAGCAAATCAAGGGTGTTGTTGTCGCTCTTGCCCATTTTTGACGAGCCGTCCAGGCCTGGAAGGCGAAGGGCCGAACGAGAAACCGTGCTGGGTATTTTTAGTGTTTCCCCAAAGCGGTGATTGAACTTTTGCGCGATGTCCATTGCCATCTCGACATGCTGGCGCTGGTCGTCTCCGACGGGAACTTTGTCCGCTTGCACGATGAGAATATCGGCCGCCATCAGAACGGGATAGCCTAGCAGGCCGTATGAGAGAGGATTACCGTCCGGACCATCCGGGCCACCAGGAAGCTTGCCGAACTTGTCCTTGTAAGTTGTTCCACGTTCCAGGTGTCCGATGTTGGTAACCATCCCCAGCAGCAAACTCAACTCCGCGGTTGAGGGCAGGTCGCTTTGCCTGTAGATAACCGACTTGAGCGGATCAAGACCGCAGGCGACATAAGTGCGCAGCATATTGAGAGTCTGCTGGAAGATTTCCTGTCGCTCGGTTATGGTCGTGAGGGCGTGATAATCTGCAATGAAGTAATAACACAACGCACCCTCTTCCTGAAGACGAATGAAATCCTTTATAGCGCCAAAATAATTACCAAAATGCAGACGGCCAGTGGGCCTGATTCCCGACAGAATAATCTCTTGCGACATACTAATTAATACCTTACTTTCCAAAAGTTTAGCGTTGATTACGAACGCTTAGAGCATACAGCAAAGAGCGGATGAATTCCAAGATCGCTCCTGAGCTATAGGGCATATTTGATCTGACGGATCCGTCGGATCGGACTGATCTTTCCGCTCTTGGAGCTGGCTTTTCGCAGGGAAGAGCTTTCAGGCATCTTTGTTTCGTCATGTGCTATGCTTTTGCAGATGGAAATTGCCGTGGATGATTTTGCCTCGACTTGACTCGGGAGCATTCTGAAGACAAGGGGTTTAAGCCCCTTGCATGGTCCGCATGATCGGAGTATTTTATGCAGAGAACAGTTTATGATACCCCCGTTATCAGCCCCATTGTGCGTTGCATAGCGTTGATCTTTCTGAAGATCACTCGATGGGATTGGGGCGGGGAGGTCCCTGATGCGAAGAAGTACGTGCTTATTGCCGCGCCCCATACCAGCAACTGGGATCTTATATTTACGCTTTCGCTTACTTTTAAGGCGAGGAAGAAAGTATATTGGATGGGTAAAGACGCCCTTTTTCGGTTTCCTTTCGCGTCGTTCATGAGATGGCTGGGCGGGATTTCGGTGGATCGCAGTCTTGGCCACAAGGCCGCTAAACAGGTCATGCGGGCTTTCAAAGACAATGATGACATCATAATCATGATTCCCCCGGAGGGGACGCGCAGCCTTGTTGATGAATGGAAAAGGGGATTCTACATAATCGCGAGGGGCGCCAAAGTGCCCATCGCGCTGGGGTATCTTGATTACGCGCGACGCGAGGGGGGCTACGGTACCCTGTTTTACCCAACGAAGGACTCCAAGGCCGACATGAAAGAAATCCGCGGTTTCTATGCCGATAAGGCCGCAAAATATCCCGACAAGTTTTCGCTGGACGCCATAGCGCCGGGGGATTGATGATTGTTAACCATGAAGAACATGAAGAGCTTGAAGATTCTTAGCACGTAGGTCGCGGAGGCACGGAGAGTATATTTCTGGTCACGGATTACTCGGCTCAAATCGATATGGCATTGTATTTCATTCGCAGTCTTCGACGTCCTGTCCCCAACTCAGTGTGGCACGCTCCAAATTCCGATTTGGGGCGTGTCTTGGCTCACCAAAATGAACCTTTTGCATACAAGGGGCGTATGTAAGAGAGGACGTGTGTGAGCGTGTCGGCGAGTGGAGGGGTTTGGATGAAAATGCTGGATGTCTGGGACAAAGAAGTTCGGGAGCGCATGACCAGACGATCTGTAGTGCTTGGTTTGGCTGTGCTTCTGGTGTTTGGACTTTCGGCAGGCTTGGCTCATGCCGATGGTATGAAACTGGCGACTGTGGCCATCAAAAAGCTGCCGTCGATACCTGTTCAGCAGGCGGTGATTCGTTTCAAGGACGGTGAGGAACGGATGACGGTGTACTCGTCTCTGGACGGCGAGGGGAGCGAGTTTGCTTGGATTCTGCCGGTGCCTGCGTCGCCCACGAAGCTCGAAGCTGTGTCACCGGGTTTTGTGAGGACTTTATCGAGAGCCCTGCAACCCAAAATCGTGACTGATCTTCCCTTCCCAATGCTTATTTCGAATATCTTTCTTTTGGCCATCCTGGTACCAATTACGGCTTTTGTATTGCTTCTCCGAGCGCCGAGGGAACCCGATATGGTTTTCGTAGTCTTTTGTCTTTTTGTTGTCGTTGTAGCTTATTCCTTCCTTGGAGTTCTTGCGGGGATGACAAGGGGGGTGCAGGACGAGGCTGTGTCGCTGCGGAGCAATGGCGTCAATGTGGAGCAAGAAGCGCAAATTGGCCACTATGACGTCAGTGTGCTTGATGCAACAACGCCTGATGCCTTGAATTCGTGGCTGGAAGAGAACGGTTTTCAGCATGTGCCCGAAGAAGGCCGCGCTATTGTTGCTGATTATGTAGACGAGGGCTGGCGCTTTGTGGCTGCAAAGCTTAGCCGTTCGGGTGGTGGCTATGGCCGTCCACATCCCATTGAGGTTACATTTCCTTCGGATGCACCGATCTACCCGATGCGACTGACCGCGCTTTCGGGATCTGAATTGTATCTGGAATTGATGGTTATTGCGGACAAAAGAGCGAGACATACCTTACTTGAAACTGACATCTGCGACCAGTTTGCCCAAGGGGTGGCGACGGGTTATGAGGTTTACAGAGCGTCACATGCCAGTGTTAGTGAAATTGAAAAGCCTCCTTTGTACACCGGAACTTTTGGATTGAAAATGGGACATCCCGGCGCAATTTCACGGATGTGGGATGGCTGCACAGTGACCAAGTTGACTGGGACTCTAACGCCTGGAGACATGTCGGAAGACTTCGAGATTGCATTGTCCTCACCGAAGCGCCGCAGACCTGTGTTTTTCTCAACATTCGTGGCGGAGTACACCGGAAAGACCATTGGTGCCGTGGTGTGGCTACTTGGAATCATCTTGTTCATGCACTATGCGTACAAGCTGCTTTGGCGCAAGCATTTCTTAGTACGGAGTGGCATATTCTTCGCCACTCTGCTGGTGCTCTTTGGTCTGAGCGCAGGTATCAGTACCGGTGTCAATGCAGTGTTGCCCAAAACTGACGATTACGACGATCTTGCAGGAAGAATGCGTTACCTGCAGATTGATAAGAACAGGCCTTTCCATTTAGAGCCCTTTGCAAGTATCTATGATGGATTCGATAATTGGACTACGGAAAAAGTTGCGGCCTGTTACCAGATCGAGCTGCAAAATGCCACATTTCTGCCCGGTTACGGCCCGTTTGATACCCTTTATTTTGCGGACGAACCCGGTGGATTAGCGCTGGAAAAGGAAGGCGATGGAACGGTGTTTTACCGATACGACTCAAATGGCACGCCTTGGCCGTTAAAGTTTGATCAATGGTACAGGGCCTCTCCCTCTATCGACAGGAAGAAAAGTGCCGATAAAAGAAGAATAAGAATAGCTGCTGAGTACCGCAAGAAACTTAGGGAAGGGGACGCCGTTTTGGAAGCCTTCGAACAGCTGCGGCATGGTGACGATTCCGGATACTTGGATCTGCAATTGGAACTTAGGGAACGTGCTCAGAACTATTGGGACTTCACGGACTGGTCTAGCGCCAGTTTGTGCTACTGGACGGCTGTATGTTCGGAGAAGGAGGCCGGTACTTTGCTCAGCATTTGTCTGGAACGCGATCCCAGCTTATTGACTTCAGTGCTCATGGAAGGCTTACGTTTCAATTACCCCAAAAAGGTGGCAAAGGCGGCACGGAAGAGGCTTGAAAAGTTACTGAGTAGAGATGACGTGTTGCTGGACAGCCTCTATCCCGACACCGTAATCCTCATGCGTATCACGCATGAAGTTCCGGCTGTTCCCTTAAGCCGTGAGCGTGTGAAGACCTACCTGGAAGCACTTAGCAATGAACATTTTGCTCCCTGAATCGTTTATCAGGCATATAGACCGGACGGTCTGTTTGATGAAATCGAATGTTTTGTAGTAGTGTACTTACCAGTGAGGGCTATGGCTGGCGAGCGGAGGGGATACGTATGAAATTGCCGTGTGTGAGCTACGAAGAACTTCGGGGTCCTATGATCAGGCGTGGAGTTGTGTCTGCTTTGATTGCGCTTCTGGTGTTTGGTTTTTCGGCGAAGCTCGCGCATGCCGATGGCATGAAGCTGCCGACTGTGGCCATCAAGAAGCTGCCATCGATTCCTGTGCAGCAGGCTGTAATTCGCTTTAAGGATGGTGAGGAACGGATGACGGTGTACTCGTCTCTGAAAGGGGAAGGAAACGAGTTTGCATGGTTGTTGCCGGTGCCTGCGTCGCCTACTGAACTCGGAGCCGTGTCGCCAGGTTTTGTCAAGAACCTATCTAGGGGTCTTCAGCCCAAAATCGTGACAAAAAAACCGAGAGGCCTTTATGCGTTTAGTTTTTTTTCGGCTTTCCTGGTGCCCCTTACTGCTCTCGTGTTATTTCTCGGCGGCGTGCGGAAAAGCCGCAAGGTGCTCGCAGTTTTTTCTTATCTTTTCATTGCCATGGCAGCTTTTTCTTTCCTCACATTTCTTCCTTGGACGCTAGATTACAAGGGCGAATCCGCTGGCGTACAGAGTTTGAGCTATGGCGTCACTCTTGAGCAAGAAGTGCAAATTGGCAATTATGACGTCAGCGTGCTGGATGTGACATCGTCTGATTCGTTGAATTCGTGGTTGGAGGACAACGGTTTTCAGCATGTGCCGGAGGATGGCCGCGCTATTGTGGCTGATTACATAGACAATGGCTGGCGATTCGTGGCGGCCAAGCTGAGCCGTTCAGGTGGCGGCTATGGCCGTCCACATCCGATAGAAGTCACATTTCCTTCGGATGCACCCATTTATCCGATGCGGTTAACCGCGCTTTCGGGATCTGAATTGTACCTGGAATTGATGGTTATTGCTGATGAAAGAGCGGGGCATCCCTTGCTCGAAACAGACATTTCCGATCAGTTTGCCCTGGGAGAGGCGGCAAGTTTTGACTCTTCTGAAATGTGGTACCTCACGAAAGACGCAATGTCTTACATTAGTGAAGATGAAAAACCTTCTCTGTACACTGGGAGCTTTGGATCGAAAATTGGACATCCAGGCGCAGTTTCACGGATGTGGGACGGCTGTACAGTCACCAAGTTGACCGGAACTTTATCACCCACAGATATGTCGGAAGATTTCGAGATCGCATTGTCTTCACCGAAGCGCCACAGAGATGTGTTCTTCTTAGGATTTGTTGCCAAGTCCATTGCAAAGATTATTGCCAACTTTGTGTGGGTCTTTGGAATCATCCTGTTCATGTGCTTTGCGAACAAGTTGCTTTGGCGTAGGAGTAATTTTGAGCGGAATGGCGTTCTTCTAATCACTATGCTGCTTCTGTTCCAGTTGAGAACGGGCGTAATCGCCGGAACCAATGAGTTGCTACCGAAAATCCACCAGTACGATAATAGTGTACGCCGGGAACATAACCAACAGGGCTCAATGGGGTGGGCGTCTGATTTGCCGATCCTTGTGGGCATCTACGACGGATGCGATAAATGGACTACTGAGAAGATCGAGGCCTGTTATGAGATCGAGCGGAAAAATGCCTCATACCTGAGCATTCATGAGATTCGTGATATTCTCTATTTTGCAGACGAACCGGGAGGATTCGCGCTGGAAACGGAAAATGATCAAACTGCGTTTCATCTATACGACGCGAATGGCGCTCCGTGGCTGTTGGACATGGATAAATGGAGCATGGAATATTCCTTCTTGCACAATAGCAGCAGGATCGCTAAGTTCCGAAAACAACTTGCGGAGCCCCCAGAACTTCTGGACGAATTTGAATGGCTGCGGCATGGTGATGATTCCGCATACCTGAACCTGCAAATACAACTTGGGGAACGCTCTGTAGACGATGTGAGCTTCATGGATTGGTCTATAGACAGTGAATGTTTCCTGATGGCTGATCGTACCGATGAGGAGGCTGAGACTTTTCTCCGTATTTCCCAGGAGCGTTATCCCAGTTTGACGACTATAGCTATCATGGAGGGTCTGCGCTTCAACTACCCCGACAAGGTCGCAACGGCGGCACGGCAGAGGCTGGAGAAATTGTTGGGCAGTGAAGACTATTCGTTGTCGAGCCTCTATCCTGACACGGTGATTCTGATGCGTATCACGCATGAGGTTCCGGCGACTCCCTTGAGCCGTAAAGGCATTGCAAACTATCTGGATAGACTTGGTCGGGGTGAGGGGAGGCTTCCTAATTAGCGGAGCCGTGGCGGTGCAAAGCCGTAACCTGGCAAGGTGAGTGTCCGCGCTCATCCATGGCGATAGTGGCGAGGGACTGTCGAATATCTACGAGATTTTCCCTGTGGATCTACGTGATTTTCCCTGACAGCATCTACGTGATTTTCCCTGTTGACTTGGGCATATTTATCCTATAGGCTGTTCATGAGGCGGGAAGTTGGTAGCGTTACTATCTCCATCGGCACGTTGGAACTAAGTTAAGTGCAAGCAACACTGGAGCTTGAATAATATTGAGTGCGTCAGGTTCAAAGTTTATGTTGTACAAGATGAAAGCCGTGGCTTTTTTTAGCTGGCTTTTTAGCTCTGAGACTTTAGACCCCCTTTCCAGCGACACATCTTCAAACGATCCTAATAATGTGCGGCGTTTTTTCCGCGATGTTTTTTCACCTCAAGCTTTGCCAGTCGATGAAAGTTCACAAGAGCGTACGAGCGCTGATGGCGGCTTCATCACTTCGCTTCTTGTGCAGACTCCTTTGCCTGTCGATGAAAGTCCAGAAGAGCATGCAAGCGCTGCGGGTGGTTTCATCAGGTCGCTCCTTGTGCAGGATCCTTTGCCTATCGATGAACCTTCAGAAAGCGGCGCAAGCGCAGCAACTGGTTTTATTGAGGGATTGCTGGCTAAAGAAGAACTTCCCGAGGATGAGCCGCCGGCCGGTTCTTCATCGCCTCCTTCGTTGCTGAGGTGGATTTTTTCAGGGGAGTCACTTGAAACTTGTAACGAAACGGACACGTTGAACGATCAGGGGAACAATTAGATTATGGAGCATACCAAACATCTTTGGCGGGCAGGATTCATTCTGCTCTTTCTGGCACTTTCAGGGGTAACCGTGCAGAATCTCTTGAAGCCTGAGTCTTTTGGCGATAAGGGACATTTCCGCTTTAACAGTGTCGCCGAGCACATGGACAAGCCAATGGTGCATGGCAGCCCAAGGGCCTGCCAAGCGTGTCACGAGGAGACATTTACCACCAAAAGCGAGGGTAAGCATGCGGCGGTATCATGCGAGGTTTGCCATGGGCCTCTTGGGGGACATGCTGTAGAAGGGGACGAAACGGGGGAGAAGAAGGCGGATATGCCGGTGAAAAAATCGTATGTATTGTGCGCGTACTGTCACCAGAAACTTCTGGCAAGACCTGAAGGCACGCCTCAAGTCGAAATTAAGGAGCACCTCGTTGCGCAGGAAATCATTAGTTATGAGGACGAAGTGCCTGAAAACGCATGCATCATGTGCCACGATGTCCATTCACCGGGAATTTGATAAATATTTTGGCCGACAACCATGAATGTGAGAGTCCAATAATGAGTGATAAAAAGACTAAGGACGGATTGACAAGACGCGAGATGGCGAAGCGTGCCGCAGGTGTGTTCCTGGTAGTGGCTACTGGCAAACACACTTTTGTTTCGGCAAGCTCTGAGGAGGGCGGGCCGGGTATTGCTCCTGGCGCCTATGACCCGAGCACGGCGCATTACGTCTACCTTGTTGACGTTAGAAAATGCATTGGCTGCGGGTCTTGTGTGCGAGCTTGCGAAAAGGAAAACGACGTCCCGAAACACAGGTTCAGAACCTGGGTAGAACGCTACATGGTTTCGCGTAAAGGCGATACCGAAATCGATTCGCTAAACGGCGGTCGCGACGGTTTCCGCCCCCTTGTGACTGACAAGGACATCACCAAGGCTTTCTTCGTGCCCAAGCTGTGCAACCACTGCACGCTTACGCCGTGCGTTCAACTCTGCCCTGTCGGTGCGTCCTACCGCACGGAGGATGGGGTGATTCTAGTGGATGAAAAACGGTGCATCGGTTGCAGTTATTGCGTACAGGCGTGTCCATACGGCTCTCGATTCATTCATCCTGAAACGCACACGGCATCAAAATGCACCCTGTGCTATCACCGAATCACCAAAGGTCTCCCTACTGCTTGTATTCAGGCATGTCCCGCGGGAGCGCGGAAACTTGGCAATACAAAAAAGCTTCACGATGAGGTATCTGAAATCATCGCGACAACAAAGATTCATGTACTTAAACCAGAACTGCACACGGAACCGAACTGCTTTTACGCAGGGCTAAGCAAAGAGGTGAGATAATGCAACCAGATGTTACGGGATATCTTTTTCCAAACGACTATCACGTTATGTGGAGCCTGATGATTGTTTTGTATCCGTACGTCACGGGTATAGTTGCGGGCGCTTTCATAGTGGCATCTTTGTACCACGTTTTTGGCCGCACTGAATTGAAGCCGGTGGCGAAGCTTTCTGTCGTGGCATCACTTGCATTTTTGTCCGTGGCTTCCACGCCGTTGCTGGTACACCTGGGACATCCTGAACGTGCGCTCAACATCATGATCACGCCTAATCTCGCATCGGCCATGGCGGCATTCGGATTGATTTACTCGCTCTACATGGTGTTACTTTTACTTGAGATATGGCTTGTCTATCGAAAAGATATAATTCTGCTTGCGAGGCGGAGTCGGGGTTTCAAGCGTCTATTCTTCGCAACCATAGCTCTTGGAGTCTACGACATTTCCGAGGAGTCTTTGAGAATCGATCACCGCGCAATTACGATTTTGGCATCGATCGGTATTCCTGGGGCTTGCATTCTTCATGGCTATGTGGGTTTCATGTTTGGATCCGTCAAGGCCAACTACTGGTGGTCTACACCTTTGATGCCGATTATTTTTCTCTTCTCCGCAATAACTTCAGGGCTTGCCATCATAGTTGTGCTGTACTTGGCGCTGATGAAACTGAGCGAAAGGCGCATAGACGGCGAATGTGTTCAGTCTCTTTGCCGGTGGTTGTGGCTCTTCGCTGTGTTAACGGTTACCCTGGAACTACTGGAGATCGTGACCCTCGCCTACGAGAGAAACGAGGAATGGATAGTTATAGGCCCACTTCTGGGCAGCAAACTTGCCTTCTCGTTCATAGGAGTGCAAATGGTTTTCGGCTCGTTGATTCCTATGGTCTTGCTGGCGATAGTAGTGCTGATGAAGCCGTATTTGACCGATCATCTTCGGGACGTGATGGCGTTTTTGGCCTCAATAATCCTGCTCATTCAAGTCTTCGCAATGCGCTGGAACGTGGTCATAGGCGGCCAGATATTCTCCAAAAGCATGAGTGGATTCAGGGAGAATTATGTACCCAAACTTTTCGAAAAAGAGGGCATAGCCGTGGCATTGATAATTCTCATCGTCCCCTTTATCATAATGGCTGTGTTTAACCGATTTTTACCGCTTTACGAAGATTCTGAGTCTGTCGAGACAACCGACGAAAGTGCTGTGGAATCGTGAGCAAACTATGTGGGCTAGAGCGTGGACATTGGCTGGCGCTTTTGGTGCTGTCAGTTGCGCTGGCTTGTGTTTCTTGCTCGAATCGAAAGTCCCCCCCGCCGGAATTAAAACAAGGTGGGGGAGAGCGTACGACTTACTCCGTTGAGCCTGTGCGAGGCGAACGCGGGCCCTTGCGCCTGCATATGGACGGTGATGAGTACGAATGTTCGGCTTGTCATGACGGCTTCATGGGCATGCCGCCTGATAAGGCCTTGCAAGAGCAGCATAGTAACATCACTTTTGAGCACGGCCTCAATCTCTTCTGTACGAATTGCCACAATCCGGGCAACGCGGACACTTACGTCTATTACGACGGTACTGAGATTCCGGGAGACGAGCCGACCAGGTTGTGCGCAAAGTGCCATGGCCCGCATTTTCGCGAGTGGAGTCTTCAAGTCCACGGACGTGTGAATGGCGCGTGGGATGCGAGCTTGGGCGCACAGGAGATGCTGGACTGCATCCAGTGTCATGACCCGCATCGTCCTAAGTTTGAGCCCATGAAGCCCGAAGCACCTCCTGTCATGACACGTTTTGATCGGGATTCGCAAGGAGGCCACTCAAATGGCGCATGATAAGAAAGAGCAAGCAAAACCCGAGTGGGCGTCTGGTGAGGAAATACCACGGCGCGGTGTTTTGAAGGCGGGCGTTGGCACAGCGGCAGTTCTTGCAACGGGGGGCTATGTTCTTGAGCCACTGCTCGCTATCAAAGACACGCCGACACTTGATGAATTTCTCACAAAGCACTACACCGAACTTACCCCTGATTTGATGGAAAAGGTCCTGCGGCGGGTTGAGGATAGGATTGCAGAGGATTATGGTGCGGAGGTGCATGTCGGGGATCAAAAGCCTATTGAGGGTGTTGACTTCGCATACGCTCTGAATCTTAGCCGCTGCAACGGTTCGCGGCGCTGTGTGTATGCTTGCATGAAGGAAAACAACATCCCGTTGGACCACACTGAAATGGCGTATATCCGCGTACTCGAGTTGGGCAACGATACGATGGATCTCGAAAAGTCCGACGTGCTTTTTGATCACGAGAGCGTGCCCAAGGAGGGCAAGTACTACATGCCGGTGTCGTGCCAGCAGTGCCGCAAATCCCCATGCACAAAGGTCTGTCCCGTTAAGGCCACGTGGCGGGAAGAAGATGGGATTCGGGTGATCGACTACAGTTGGTGTATCGGATGCCGGTATTGCATGGCTTCCTGTCCATACGAAGCGAGGCGTTTCAATTGGACCAGGCCGGAGTTTGCTCCCGAAGCGATCAACCCAGAGATGGGCTACCTGAGCAATCGTATTCGACCGAGGGGTGTGGTGGAGAAATGTTCTTTTTGCCTGCACCGCACTCGAAAGGGAAAAAACCCTGCATGCGCCGAGGCATGCCCGACGGGCGCCCGCGTCTTCGGGAACCTGGCGGACAAGGACGGCAAGATACGTTACATCCTGGAAAACAAGCGTGTGTACGTCCTCAAAGCGGATGCTGGCACAGTGCCGCACTTCTACTACTTTTTCGACAAATAGTGTAAAGATAAAGAGGAAGCCATGATTCGAAACTATCTGGTTTTTTTGTACCGGGCTTTTGTGCTTAGCTTTTCCGGTAGCCGCTTGTTCTATGCGTGGATGACCTTTCTTACCATAGTGACTGCCGTGGGCGCGCGCGCGTTTTTTCAACAACTTGCGACCGGCCTTACAGCCACAGGCATGACGGACCAAGTGTCGTGGGGGGTCTACATAGCCAATTTCACGTTCTTGGTGGGTTTGGCGGCCGCGGCGGTTATGCTCGTGATCCCGGCATATATTTACCGTCACAAAGCGATGCACGACGTCGTCCTTTTTGGAGAGCTCCTGTCCGTCACGGCGATCATAATGTGTCTGCTTTTTGTGCTGGTAGATCTCGGGCGGCCTGATCGACTGTGGCACATGGCCCCTCTAATTGGAAAATTCAACTTTCCCAAATCAATGCTGGCTTGGGACGTGATAGTACTGAACGGCTACCTGCTCGTGAACTTGCATATTTGCGGCTATCTGCTGTACATGAAATATCTGGGACGAAAGCCCATGATGCTCTTTTACATGCCATTCGTGCTCATTTCGATTGCCTGGGCGATCAGCGTCCATACGGTCACAGCATTCCTTTTTGTGGGTCTGGTAGGCCGTCCTTTCTGGAACACGGCAATCGTTGCGCCGCGATTTCTTGGATCGGCATTCACCGCTGGGCCGGGAACACTCATCATTGCGTTTCAGTTTATCCGCCATTTTTCCGACTATAAAATCAGCGACAAGGCCATTCATACGCTTAGGAATATCGTAACTGCGTCGCTGTTGATCAATCTGTTTCTGTTGTCTTGCGAGACCTTCAAGGAATTCTATGCCGCATCCGCGCACAGTAGTTCGGCGCGCTATTTGTTTTTCGGTCTCGAGCATCAAGGCCACTACTACGGCAAATTAGTGCCTTGGATATGGACAGCGGTCATAATGGAACTAGTTGCAGCAGTGATTCTCATCATTCCACCCGCGGCGCGAAAACTGAGTTTCTTGAACCTTGCATGTGTTCTTGCGATCACGGGTATCTGGATCGAAAAGGGAATGGGGATGGTCGTACCTGGTTTTCTTCCCACACCGCAAGGTTCGATTGTGGAATATTTGCCCAGTCAGTCAGAAACGATTGTCTGTGTGGGCATCTGGTCCTTTGGGTTGCTCATGTACTCATGGATGCTGCATCTGGCTATCCCGATCCTGACAGGCAAGTTTCACGTGGGTGAAGACAACGTCGAGGCATGGCTGGCACGGAGTAAAGCCGATCTTGATCCCCAGCCGGCCGGAGTTGAATGACTGCACTGATTTCTCCCGCGTGTGGAGGCGTCACGGGGCCTGAAGCGCTTTTTGCAGTGGGCCAGCGGGACATATGCGCGGCATTGACGAAGGTTCCGTCTTTCCTGAAATAAGTTTGACTCTGCTCTCTGCATATGGTATCCTCCGTCGAATTTGAAAACGGCAATTAAGTTGTTGGTATTCATGAGCATACGGGCTTCGGTTCCAGGACGTGGAATCCGAGCTTTTTTGTTGTAACTTTGGTGGGTTTTGACATGGCCAAGATCAAAGTCGGACTGGTTGGTTGTGGAAACATTGGCGGTGACCTGTGCAATGCGGTCCAACAGGGCGACATAGTTGCCGAAATTGTTGCGGTAACGGATGTCGATGAGAACCGGGCCCGGCAGCTTGTATCAGAGCTTGCCCTTGACGCCAAGATTTGCAGTTTGGATGAAAACGCGCAGGCCGCTGACTTGTTGGTCGAGTGCGCCGATCCGAGTGCGGTCAAAGATGTTATTGAAGCCGCTGTAGCCTACAAGAAAGATTGCCTCATAATGAGCATAGGCGGTTTGCTGGTTGCGCCGGAGTTGCTTGAACTGGCCTCGAAGAACGGAGTGCGGGTTCGCATGCCGTCCGGGGCGATATCCGGACTGGACGGCGTGAGGAGTGCCAGGGAAGCGGGTTTGGACACGGTGACGCTGACCACGCGTAAGCCGCCGAAAGGCTTGGCTGGTGCGCCGTATTTGATTGAAAACAATATTGACGTGGAAGGACTGACGGAACCTAAGACGGTTTTTGAAGGTTCGGCATTGGATGCCGTCAAGGCTTTTCCGAAGAACGTAAACGTGGCCGCTGCGCTCAGCATGGCGGGCATAGGACCCGAAAAAACGCGAATTCGCGTGGTTGCGGATCCTGATGCGACGACGAACAGCCATGAAGTCATTGCCGAAGGCGTTTTTGGAAAACTTGTTGCGGTGACGGAGAATTTTCCGTCGCCCAATAACCCCAAGTCGAGTTATCTGGCCTCGCTTTCGGCTCGTGCGGAGTTGCGTGCGGCTGCGAAGGCCTTTGTATAAAGCAGTTGAGTAAAGAACGCATAGCGCACAAAGCGTGAAGCGTACCATGACCTGGAGAGTAGAAAAATGTATGCTGTTGTAACAACAGGCGGAAAACAAGTCAAAGTCGCAGAGGGCGACGTTATTCGTGTTGAAAAACTCGAAGCGCCCGTCGGCGATACGCTTGAGATCAATCAAGTCAGCCTTATCGTCAAAGACGACGGGATAATCATTGACGCCAAGAAGCTCGCCAAGGCCAAAGTGGTCTGCGAAGTTATGGGCCAGGGCCGGCGCAAGAAGATTCGCGTTTTCAAGAAAAAAAGGCGCAAGAACTATATGCGCACCTACGGCCACAGACAGTCTTACACAGAATTAAAAGTACAGGAAATCCAGGTCTAAGGCCTGTTGTAGAGGAGAATCGAAATGGCTCATAAGAAAGCGGGCGGTAGTACAAGAAACGGTCGCGACAGTGCCGCTCAACGGCTAGGTGTCAAAAAGTATGCCGGTGAGAACGTTATAGCGGGCAACATTTTGGTGCGTCAGCGTGGGACGAAGTTCCATCCGGGCATCAACGTCGGTATTGGCCGTGACGACACATTGTTTGCGCTTACGGACGGCACAGTCCGTTTCAGGTATATTCGCAAACACCGTAAGTGCGTGGATGTTGTAATCGCAGACGCCGAATAACGGCTTGGCCAGCTGCCTGCACCCATGTTTATTGATAGAGCTAGAATCAAAGTAACTGGAGGTGGTGGCGGAAAAGGCTGCTGTAGTTTCAGAAGAGAAAAATACGTTCCCCATGGCGGACCTGACGGTGGGGACGGAGGTAATGGCGGCGATGTATTGATCGTCGCCAATTCTCGTTTAAGCTCCCTCATGGATTTGCGATACCACTCTACGTGGAAAGGAAATCGCGGGGCACATGGGCGCGGGTCAAATTGCCACGGAAAATGTGGCGAAGACATCTTCATTACGGTCCCACCCGGCACAATTGTCCATGATCTGGACTCAGACAGCATACTGGCTGACCTCAAAAACGACGGTGACAGCTTCCGTGCGGGAAGAGGCGGACGCGGCGGCAAGGGCAATGCTCGATTCGCTACAAGCACTAACCGTATACCCCAGTTTGCTGAAATCGGTGAACCTGGCGAAGAAGCATCCTTTGCTCTGGAACTGAAACTTATCGCCGAAGTAGGGCTGGTAGGTCTTCCAAACGCAGGAAAGTCTACTTTACTTTCCACGGTCACTGCCGCAAAGCCTAAAATTGCATCATATCCGTTCACAACCTTATCTCCCAATCTGGGAGTCGCTTTCCTCAGCAAGTACAGAATGTTGACCATAGCCGACATTCCAGGCATCATTGAAGGGGCCGCTGAGGGCAAGGGGCTTGGCCACGACTTTCTGAGGCATATTGAGCGAACGCGTGTGTTGTTGTTCCTGATTGATTTGGGTGATGAGGAGCCGCTCAAGACTATAGATGTACTTGAAAGAGAACTTGCCGAGCACAGCGGCGAATTTGCCGCAAGGCCCCGGGTGTACGCCCTGAACAAGATTGACATACCGGACAACCTTGAAAAGGCGGAGAAACTTAAATCTAAACTGGCTGATGTTTTTCTGATATCGGGCGCTGGCGGCGAGGGTGTCAATGATCTTATGGAACATATTCATGACATTCTGGAGCGCGTGAGACGAGAAGACGAAACGGGCGAAGTGGAGGAAGTGGAGCACGAATACACATATGAGGCGCCCTTCACCATCAAGGAGGAGGATGGTGTGTTTCAGATCGAAGGCAGAACGGTGCTTCGTTTTGTTCGTATGACGGATTTCGAGAACGAAGAGGCTGTGCGGTACTTGCAGGAGAAACTGAAGAAGATGGGTATCTTCAAAGCCCTCAAACGGATGGGCGCCAGTGAAGGACAGTCAATCTTCATAGGAACTCTGGAACTTGAATATCACGCTGAGTGACATAAAGACGCTGGTGGTCAAGGTTGGTACGACGCTGCTCAAGAGCGGCGACAGGCCTTTTGACGACACGGTCCTGTGCGACGTTGTTCGGGAGCTTGCGGAACTCAAACGGCGGAGCGGCATAAACGTGCTGATAGTTTCTTCCGGCGCGATTGGCTGCGGCATGGACGCTCTCAAGATGGACCAGCGCCCAACGCTGCTGCCTTTGAAACAGGCTGCGGCCGCCGTTGGACAGTCCAAACTGATGAACTGTTATGAACGCCTTTTCCACAAACACGACGAAAACCTCTCCATTGCCCAGGTCTTGCTTACGGCGTCGGACTTGGACGAGAGGCAAAGCTATCTGAACGTTAGAAACACGATCAAGGCATTGTTCGAACTCGGCAACGTGGTCCCGATTGTTAACGAAAACGACTCGACGGCCACCGAAGAGATAAGATTTGGTGATAACGATACTTTGGCGGCAAGAATAGCGGCCAAGATCGACGCGGACCTGCTATTGATCCTCAGCGACGTTGACGGTTTGTACGACAAGGACCCCTCCACGAACGAAGACGCGCAATTGTTGGAGCATATCGATGAGGTAACCGACGAGATAGAAGCTTTGGCTGGCGGCACGAACTACGAAACATCAATCGGCGGAATGAGCACGAAACTCAAGGCCGCGAAAATCGCCTCTAGTGCGGGTTTGACTGCCGTGATTGCGGACGGCCACAGAAAGGGGATCATCAACGGTGTGCTTACGGGAAGCATGCCTTGTACAACTTTCGGTCCCAACAAGGCAACCATGGCTCATCGAAAACGATGGATTGCCTTCGGCCGACTTTCCAGAGGTACGATTGTTGTTGATGATGGTGCGAGAGATGCGCTTGTCTTACACGGTAAAAGTCTTTTGGCTGCAGGCATTGTTGCCGTCAAGGGAACTTTCGAGGTTGGTGCGGCCGTCAAGATAAAGGACAAGAGCGGAAAAATCGTCGCCAGAGGTTTGGTGAATTACTCGAACGTGCAGCTTGAGAAAATCAAAGGCTGCAAAAGCAATGCGATTGCCGATATACTTGGCCGAAAAGATTTCGACGAGGTGATCCACCGCGACAATTTAGCTATTCTATAGTTCCCAAGGAGAATTCGTGATGGCGGACGACCTTAAACAAGAATTGGACCTAATAGGAAGGCAGGCGCGCGCAGCAAGCAATGCGCTAAGGTCGGTGTCGAGTTCCGTCAAGGACGCGGCACTGATTGAAATTGCGCGGCAGCTTCGCGAAAAGCGCGACGAACTGAAAGCCAAAAACAGCAAAGACCTTGATACTGGCAGGGAAAAGGGCCTCTCGTCCGCGATGCTTGATAGGCTTGAACTCACCGATAACAGAATCGACGCCATGGCGGAAGGCTTAGAGACGGTGGCGGCACTTCCTGATCCGGTTGGCGATATTGTAAACCAGACCGTCAGGCCGAACGGTCTTCGCATTGCCCAGATTCGCCAGCCCTTGGGTGTTGTGGGGATCATATACGAAAGCCGTCCGAACGTGACCGCGGATGCAGCCGCATTGTGTTTGAAATCGGGTAACAGTTGCGTGTTGAGAGGCGGTTCTGAAGCGATAAACTCGAATTTGGCCATAGCTGAGGTTTTTATCGATGGCCTCAAGGCTGTCGGCGCTCCTGAACATGCCGTGCAGATAATAGCGACAACCGACCGCGCGG
>SDBV01004798.1_pt1 | contig 19256 bp, 20 predicted proteins | sample 2277081 | NCBI WGS metagenome assembly SDBV01 (sample SAMN10402039, study PRJNA504765) | marine sediment metagenome | isolation source: marine sediment core GS10_PC15, 223 cmbsf | place: Arctic Ocean: Southern Knipovich Ridge | collected 2010
ATCAGAATAATTGGTTCTGAATCTGCATCCTCTAATACCGGAATAATGAATTCTTCTCCTTCATTTAATTCAAAATACCAAATATCATAATGAAAGATATATCTTAAGAACGAACGTAGAACACTAAGATTATTATGCTTTCTAAATAATTATAAGTCTCTATATTCTGAAGATATACAATTTTCGATAATTTTAAATTAATTATACACTTATTTTGTTTTGAGTCATCAATAAACCAATTTAAGAATAATAAGAAATCAAACGGATTATATATTCTTTCCAGTATTATATTATCAGCTCTATCTATAATTATGCATTTTGTATAACCGTTGGCTACCGTTTACCGGTAGCCGGTAAACGATTAAGAGTATCTGGTATATAAAAGTAGCCGAAAGAATCAAAATAAATACCGGACGGGCCTGGTGAGAATGTTTCAAAGTTTGTAATACCTGGCCAGAATATATCATAAATATCAAAAAAATCACTATTAATGCTTTTCATAATCATAATATATATGTTAAGTATAAATCTTAATTAAAATACATTATAGATTTGAATACTGGCATTCACCAGCCTAATTTGAAAATCTGTGTAAAATCGGTGGTTTGTAAAAATTATTGTTAAGGAAATCCAATGAAAATTATTATAGGCGGCGACCATAGTGCTGTTCCGCTTAAACAAAGCATTATCGAATACCTTCAAATCAAAGGGCACACTGTAAATAATGTCGGTACAAACTCGAAAGATTCAGTGGATTACCCGGATATTGCAGAAAAAACATGTATGGAATATTTAAAAGGTGGTTATGACTTTGGTATACTAATATGCGGAACAGGAATAGGAATATCAATTTCTGCAAATAAGATTAATGGTATCCGCTGTGCATTAATTACTAATAGTTTTACAGCCGAGATGGCAAAGGCCCATAATAATGCAAATTTTATAGCATTCGGTGCAAGGCTGAAATATAACGATCCTGTAGAGGATATAATAGATACATTTATTAAAACAGAATTTGAAGGCGGCCGGCATATAAACAGAGTTAATAAAATCATGGACCTGGAGAAATAATTTATCCTTCTTCCAGCTCTTCCACTTCTTCGGCTCCCTCTATGGTCTGTATTTTTTTAAGTTCTGCAGCTTTGTTTGCCTGAAGTGCTTTTTTGGCTTCCGCGGCTTTAAGTTCTGCAGCTTTACTCTGTAGAGCTATTCTTTCTTCAGTTTTTTTATCCAGGATGGCCTTGATATCTGTAATGGACTCTTCTTTAACAGCACTAAGTTTATCTGTAATGTCCTCTTTTAAGCATACTTTTATATAAGAATGAATCTTCTGTTTTACTTCTTTCTGTATTTTATCCATAAAAACCATTTTATTTTTCTGAATATCTAAGAAAGTGTGTTTAAAAATATATATATTTTTGTTATCTTTACTAAATCCAAGCAGTCTACCCGATGTTCTTGCTCTTATACCTCTTAAAGAAAGAAGTATTTCCTGGTAATTTTCACCAATACTAAAGAAATCATGGTAATATTCTTCAATTTCACATGAAAATGCATTAGTTGATATTTCCAGGACTTTTACTTGTAAAGGTTTCTCACGGCCTTTTATTTTAATAAATGCATCACAATGCTCCTTTGCTTTAATATGGATATGTTTAAGCTGGCCCTTTGCCTCAAAGATTTTTAGTATAGTCTTAAAAACTTTTAAAGTATTTAAAGAAACTTCAGAATACGGAGTAACAGATACATTATTTAATAATAGCTTTTCTTTATCCGAATACTCCATACCATTAAATACAAAAGCACCAAAAAGAATATGAGTACTCTGCATAGACTTAACAAGCTCAATATAATCAATATATTTATCAACTTCAGATTTTTTAGATATACATAAGAAAATTACATTTCTAATATCATCCTTTAATATTTTTAGAAGCTTAAGCTTGTTTAATTCGTTTATTACATATGTTTCATATTCCAATTCCACTAATGTATTTAAAATAACAGAAATAAAATGAACAGGTTCTATAAAGTATACTTTTACCGATTGGACTTCTTCTCTCTTCACAAAATTCTCCAAATAATATTTGAATAATAGAATGGGACATCTTTAAACTAAATTATAGTTAGAATCTGCCTTACATGTAAACACATATAAGTTGAAATTTGAGAAGATATTATATTTTTTTACTGATTTTAAATTAAGCCAGGCTGTTTAAAGCCTCTGTTTTTTTATTATTTGCAATTGCAACTTTACAGATTTTACAAATTTCCAGTTTTTTTTCATTATGTTCGTGTATATAAAGAAGTTTTACACCTGTTCTTTTACAAACAGGACATGTTCCTCTGCCACTCTTCACTTTATCACGAATTCCACTGCCTCTATGAGCTTTTGACATATTTTCACCTCAATAATTAATTATATTAGTAGAAAGATATACAGGATAATGAACAAACCGTCAAGGCATATTCCACAAAGTTATTTGCGATGTTAAAGTATTTTAAGCTCTCAGGCTGCAAAACACACCACCGATGCAAAACAGAACAAGAACGTATTTAGATATTGGGATCCATGTTCTGATGCATCGATAGCGTGTTTTTCCGCCTGATTGCAGAAATAAGTTATGAAATATCACAAATGGCTATGTTTCATTAAGATACGGGGGAATTGTACTAAAAGTGCGAATGAGTATAGTTATCATAAAATGGCCTACAAATTGTAATAAATTAAAAAATTGTATTGACATAAATCAAATTTTAAATTACTTAATAAGTATGAATAAATTTAGTGGTTATATTTCTAATTTATCTGTCCTCAACATTATTGTGTTAGTAGTGGTAGTCGGACTACTGTTAGTTCGGGATGTTATACCGGAAGATTAGGAACGTAATCATTAGATTTTAAGCCGTTCTTCTTCCAAAGAAGAACGGCTTTTTTTTTAAATTCTGGTTTTTAAACCGGAAAAATAAATAGATTTATAATATAAATCTAAACAAAGGAGATTGTGCTATGAAAATGCTTGGAGCAAAACTACTTATAGAAGCACTCAAAAAGGAAAAGGTTGATGTCCTGTTCGGTTACCCCGGTGGCGTCGTTATCCCTATATTTGATGAGCTTTACTCAGAAAAAAATATCCATTTTGTACTTACACGCCACGAACAGGCTGCAGTTCATGCTGCAGACGGTTATGCAAGATCTACAGGTAAAACCGGCGTCTGTGTTGTTACAAGCGGTCCCGGTGCAACAAATACAATAACAGGCCTTGCTACTGCCAATTTTGATTCTGTACCAATTGTGTGTTTTTCAGGCCAGGTCTCTACTAATATGATAGGCAACGATGCATTTCAGGAAGCAGACACAGTCGGATTATCCCGTTCAGTCACAAAGCACAATTACCTTGTTTATGATAGAAAGGATCTCAGCCGTATTATTAAAGAAGCATTCTATATTGCTTCTACAGGAAGGCCGGGACCAGTTTTAGTAGATCTTCCCAAGGACATACTGCTTACAATGGCAGAAGACGAATACCCGGAAACTATAAGTATAAGAGGATATAATCCAGTAGTTAAAGGCCATACTGGCCAGATAAAAAAAGCAGCAGACGAATTAGCAAAAGCTAAAAAGCCTTTATTTTATATTGGCGGCGGTATTCATATTTCAGAAGCATCAGATGTTTTAATTAAACTTGTAGAAAAAACGGGAGTTCCTGTTGTAACCTCTTTAATGGGTATCGGCGCTATTCCGAATGAGCATCCGCTTTTTATAGGTATGATAGGAATGCACGGAACATATGCAGGCAACATGGCAGTTCAGGAAAGTGATCTTTTATTCGCAATCGGCTCAAGGTTCGATGACAGAGTAACCGGAGATCTTTCACGTTTTGCGCCCCATGCGGAAATCATTCATGTTGATATAGATCCTGCTGCAATAGCGAGAAACGTTCCTGTAAAAATCCCAATCGTAGGTGATGCAAAGCAAGTTATAACAGAACTGCTGACTATGGTAAAAAAATCAAACATTGATCCGTGGGTAGAAAAAATAAATAAATGGGACACAGAAAATCCATTAAAGGTTGTTACTGGAAATACAAGGCTGTCTCCTATAGAAGTAATAAGAGCTGCAAACGAAGTTTACCCGGATGCAATAATTTGTACAGATGTAGGCCAGCACCAGATGTGGACGGCTCAGTTTTTTAAATTTAAAAGGACAAGAACCTTTTTAACATCCGGCGGCCTTGGCACTATGGGTTATGGATTTCCTGCTGCAATTGGTGCACAGATTGCAAATATGGACAAGAAAGTTTTAGTATTTGCAGGAGACGGTTCAATTCAAATGAATATACAGGAACTTGCAACTGCAGTAATAGAAGGACTTCCTATAATTATAATAGTTTTAAATAATGAATACCTTGGCATGGTAAGGCAGTGGCAGGAATTATTCTTTGATAAAAGGTATTCGGGAACCTGTTTAAGAAGGCATGCAAAATGTCCGCTGGAGTGCAATACATATGGAGAACATTGTCCTCCTTACACACCGGACTTTATTAAACTTGCAGAGTCCTATGGTGCAATCGGTATCCGTGTAGAAAAACCAGAGGACATAAAACCTGCTCTGATTAAAGCAGGTGAATCAAAAAATACTCCAGTTTTAATGGAGTTTATTATAGAACAGGAAACAAATGTAATGCCAATAGTACCGCCGGGTGAGGCAATCAATAATATGTTACTTTAAGAAGGAGACAATAAAATTATGAAAAGAACATTATCTTTACTGGTAGAAAATCACTCTGGAGTACTTGCAAGAATATCCGGTATGTTTTCCGGAAGAGGTTACAATCTGGAAAGCCTTACTGTCGGTATTACAACAGATCCCAGTATTTCGAGGATTACACTTGTATGTGTTGGAAATGATTCTGAATTTGACCAGATAAAAAAACAGCTAAATAGATTAATCGATATTATTAAGGTTTTTGATCTAACAACAACGGCAAGTGTTAAAAGAGAACTCGCCTTAGTTAAGATATCTGCAAAACATAATCAGAGGGGTGAGATTTTTCAGGTTGCAGATGTATTCGGAGCAAGAGTTATGGACGTAGGTTCAGAAAGCATGGTTATAGAGATAAGCGGCTCTCCGGAAAAAATAGAAGACTTTTTAACAGTAATGATGCCATATAATGTTACAGAAACAGCAAGAAGCGGCCTTGTTGCTATGGAAAGAGGTAAAAAAAATAAAAAGAACTTTTAAGTTTAAAAACAATACCTGTATTAAAGGAGGTAAAATATGGACAAGATTGATATTTTTGATACAACATTACGTGACGGAGAACAGTCACCCGGTGCTTCCATGAGCCTGGATCAAAAAATAGAAATAGGTCAACAGCTTGCCCATTTGGGTGTGGATATAATAGAAGCAGGCTTTCCTGTTTCATCACCTATTCAATTTGAAGCATGCAAAACTATTGCAAAAGAAATTAAAGGCCCTACAATTGCAGTATTAGCAAGAACTATGGAAAAGGACCTTGATGCAGCATACGAAGCAGTAAAAGGAGCGGAAAAAGCAAGAATACATACATTTATTGCAAGCTCTCCAATACATATGGAATATAAACTCAAAATGAATCAGGATGAAGTTTTGGAAATGGCAAGAAATGCTGTTACATTTGCGCGCAATCTTGTACCGGAAGTTGAGTTTTCTCCGGAAGATGCAACACGAAGTGAAATGTCTTTTTTATGTAAGCTGATAGAAACAGCAATTAGTGCAGGTGCCACTATAATAAATATACCGGACACTGTCGGATATGCCATACCGGAAGAATTCGGTAAATTTATCAAAACAATAAAAGAAGATGTACCTAATATGGATAAAGCGATTATTTCTGTTCACTGCCATAATGACTTAGGCCTTGGAGTAGCGAATACCCTTATGGGAGTTATAAATGGGGCAAGACAGGTGGAAGTAACAATTAATGGAATCGGTGAACGAGCAGGTAATGCAGCTATAGAAGAATTTATTATGCAGCTGTACGTAAGAAAGGATATGCTTCCATTTACCACAAATATCATTACAAAACAGCTCTACAATGCTTCCAGGCTTGTATCCAATATTATAGGATTCCCTATACCTAGAAACAAACCTATTACAGGTGACAATGCTTTCTCTCATGAAGCCGGAATACATCAGGATGGAATGTTAAAACATAGTCAGACTTACGAAATAATGACTCCGGAATCTGTTGGAAGAGAAGCAAGCCAGATTGTTTTAGGCCGGCATTCCGGAAAACATGGTTTTACAAAACGTTTAAAAGAACTTGGTCTTAAATTATCCGAAGATGATTTAACAACTGCATATGAAAGTTTTCTAAAAATTGCAGACAAGAAAAAAGAAATTTATGATGATGATCTATTTGTAATTATTAGTGATTCTCTTGGACATAAATCTGATACATATATAATAGAGTATTTTAATATACTTTCCGGTAATACCACTGTTCCAACGGCAACTGTAAAAATAAGGCAAGGCGAAAAAATAGAAGAAGAGGCTGCAACGGGAGATGGGCCGGTAGATGCAATATTTAATTCCATAGACAGAATAATTAAGATAGAAACAAAACTGCATGAATATCTTGTACATGCAGTCACACCAGGAAGAGAGGCTATGGGAGAAGTTTCAGTTTCTTTAATTATAGAAAATAAGAAATATGTCGGAAGAGGTTCATCCACAGATATACTGGAAGCAAGCGCAAAAGCATATGTTAGTGCTATTAATCAGTATAAAAACTTTACAGCAAATAAACAATAAAAATCAATATCCTGATTTAAGGAGAGATAGATATGAAAAAGATAATAATTTTTGACACAACTCTACGCGATGGAATGCAGGGTATGGGTATTAATTTTACCTTAAACGACAAAATCCAGATAGCACATAAGCTGGATGAAATAGGTATTGATTACATAGAAGGCGGTTTTCCTCTATCTAATGAAAAAGAGGAAGCGTTTTTTGAAAAAATGAAAAATGAAAAACTAAAGCATGCAAAAATAGTTGCTTTCGGTTCTACAAGGAAACCCGGTAAAAAGGCAGCAAAAGATCCTTATATAGGATCATTATTAGCAGCAGGTACACTTGCAGTTGTTGTAGTCGGAAAAGCATGGACAAAACATGTAACCCACGTTCTAAAAACTTCTATGGATGAAAACCTGGAAATGATAAATGATTCAATAGCTTACCTAAAAAGCGAAGGCCTCGAAGTAATATTTGATATGGAACATTTTTTTGACGGATATAATGATGATCCTGAATATGCATTAAAAGTACTCGAAGCAGGAAGTAAAGCAGGAGCAGATACACTTGTATTATGCGATACAAACGGTGGAGCACTTCCAACGCAGATTAAAAAAATAATAGATTCAATACCCCCTGCAGAACTTCCAAAAATAGGTGTGCACTTTCATAATGATACGGGAACTGCTGTTGCCAACTCTTTAATCGGGATACAAGCAGGAGCGAAGCATGTTCAGGGAACAATTAATGGCTGGGGTGAACGCTGTGGTAATACCAACCTCTGCGTTCTTATACCAAATATCTGCTTAAAAATGAAACTTGAAACAGAAGTAGGAAAGAACCTGAATGAAATAACATCTCTTGCGCGATTTGTTGCAGAAAAGGCAAATATAATTCCGGACAAACGCCAGCCTTATGTTGGTGAAGCCGCATTTAGTCATAAATCCGGTCAGCATGTGGATGTTCTTAGTAAGTCCGAAGGAATAGCTGAAAGCATGATGGAACATATAGACGGTAAGCTTGTTGGTAATCATAGAAAGATCTTATTATCCGAACTTGCAGGAAAATCCACTATTGTTCAGAAGCTTTCCAAATATGGTGAATATGATAAAAATTCTAATGAAGTTAAGGAATTAATCGCGCAACTAAAACAACTTGAGCATGAAGGTTATGAATTTGAAGCAGCAGAAGCATCTTTTGACATAGTAATAAGAAAAACACTCGGATTGTATACTCCACTATTTGAATTGCATAACTATTATCTGGAAACTTATAAATACGGTGAAGCCCCATCAAAAACACTTGGCAGAATATTTTTAAGGCAGGACGGTAAAGAACTAATGGGCGCTGCTGTCCGGGTTGGACCTGTTGAAACTCTGGACTTTGCGCTTAGAGATGCACTATCCGATTTATATCCATTTATAGAGCAGATTAAACTTATAGATTATAAGGTTAGAATATTAAATCCAACAGGTGCGACTGCATCAAAAGTCAGGGTTTTTACTACTTCGTTTGATGGAAATAAGAGATGGGATACAGTCGGAGTTTCAGAGAACATAATTGAAGCATCATGGCAGGCAGTTGTAGACAGCATGGAATACTACTATAATAATTTCATTTTGAACAAATAATCTATTTGTAATGGTTTTTTAAAATATTTATTATAAGACTGCTTTAACCGTAAGAAATTGATACCGGATGATTATTGTTGTTTTAAGCAATAATTACTACATTCTTACAAATCAGTAAGATCTATATCTGCTACAGAATTAAGTATAATGCTTGGTGCATAACTATAATTTTGTAAATCTTCTTTAGAAGTAGCACCAGATAAAACAAGTATAGTTGTATAACCTAACTGTACCCCGCCTAGCACGTCTGTTTCCATCATATCGCCAATGGTAATAGTCTCTGCAGTTCTTGCACCTAGTTCTTTTCTTGCCATTCTTAGCATAACAGGGCTTGGTTTTCCAACACTGAATGCTTTTTTACCAGTAGCCTGTTCTATCATTGCAACAAATGCTCCGCATCCCGGGCGGATTCCGGTAGGAGTAGGACAGTTAGGATCAAGGTTTGTTGCTATTAGTTTTGCACCTTTATATACCATATCAACTGCTTTATCCATTATTTCCATATTTAATAATCTACCTTCGCCAACAACAACATAATCCGGATCTGTATCTACAATTGCATAACCTTCATCATGTAATGCAGTTAATAGTCCGCCTTCTCCAATTACAAAAGCCGTGCCGTTTGGTTTTCGTTTTGCTAAATATTTTGCAGTTGCTATTGCGCTCGTAAAAATGTGTCTTGATTCTACATTTATGCCCATTCTATTTAATCTTGTTTTAATATCTCTTCTTGTTCTCTGACTGTTATTTGTCATAAACATGAATGGAATATCCTTTTCTAAAAGTGTATTTAAGAAAATATCCGCGCCTGGTATTATCTCTTCACCTTTGTAAATTACTCCATCCATATCAACTAAATAAGCTTTACTCATAATCTATTTATTCCTTATTTTAATTTTAGTTAATATAATGAAATTAATCAAATCAGGATAGCAAAAAGTATTATTTATAAAAAAAAACTAAATAACACCCAACCTTTCCAACTCTCTTTCACATTGATGCGGATCTTCGAATTTAATTGTTTTTATACCAAACATAGATGCAGCAACTAAATTTTTTTCCGTATCATCGATAAATACTGTCTCGTTTGCCGATAATTGAAACTTATCAAGTAAATATTTATAAATTCCCGGTTCAGGCTTAGCCATGTTAATTCTGCATGAAATAACCTTACCATCGAATATATCAAGAATTGGATATTCCTTTTTTAAATGCTCGATTGACATAAAATGCATATTTGATAGAATAAATATTTTATTATTGTTGTTTTTAACAGATTGAATTAATCTAAATGTATCTGAAATTGGAGTTAAGAAATACGGCACCTGTTTCATGAGTTTACTAATTTTCAGCCTGGATAACTTTGTACGCATTGCGCCCCGTTCAATCGCTTCATCTACACTAAGAGTGCCTCTATCAAGCTCCGCCCAATCCGGATGATTAAATATTTCCGTCCTTACCTTATTAATTTTTTCTTCTTCCTTGAAAAAACTTTTTATTATTTCGTCAGGCTGCCATGTAAAAACAACGCCGCCAAGATCAAATACAATATTCAAAATGTATACTCCTCATACATATAATACTTAAGTAAGATGGAAGCGGAAACAAAAGCCGTATTTTTAAACTACTTTCTAATTTTTACTATACGATTCATTTGTTTTAGCAATCGATCCGCATAAAATTATTTTAGTGCTATTTTATTTGTCCATCAGCAAACTGTACAGGTTATTGTACTGCACCCACACTTTTTAGATATTCCACCATTTCAGTATGACCATTCATACTGGCATTCGTTAAAGCTGTTTCACCATCGTAACTTACTATATTAACATCTGCTCCTGCTTCTATAAGCATTCTGGCTATATCAATCCTGCCATCCCAGGCAGCAGACATCAAAGCTGTTCCACCAAAATCACCTTGTAGATTAACATCTGCTCCAGCATCTATAAGCAGTCCTACTATTTCTATGAACTCAGAAGCAGTAGCTTGCATCAAAACCGTTTCCCAGGCATAGTCCCGTGAATTAACATCAGCTCCAACACTAATCAGCCGTCTAACTTCTTCAATATTTCCATCATAAACAGCTCGTACTAAATCTTCGTTGAAGTCAGCCCAGACTACTGAGCACAGCATTAGCAATGATGATAAAATAATTATTGTCTTTTTCATTTTTCAAATCCCCTTATTTTGATTATATAATAAAAAAAGTACCCATCTAAAATTTGATTTCCTTAATAAATTGTTTTCGCATTCGTTAATTTGGAATGGGTAATCTTTAACTTCCGATCTATATCAATCCCATACGGACACAAAGAGCTTAATTCGGAATAATCCCTGTCCTGGTCAATTTGTTTAACCTTAGTATATTCCTTTATAGCTTCCTCTGTCTGATTAAACCAATGTTTAAGCCGCTCCCGTAATGCAAAATCAGCAGGGCTTTCCACATCAAAACTATTCATCTGTCTGTCAAACAATCCCTCCAACAGAAAATACTTCTGCGGATCAAATTCTTTACTCTCACATTTTCCACATCTCCGGCATACATAATTTCCCAGTTCGGGGGCATCTTTCCTGATCTGTTCATATTCATCGTCTGATAGCGGAGAAAAATCATTTATTATTTCCAGGTCCTGTTCAAGGTAGTCCATTCTGTTGATTCCGATTACCAGGCTTGCAATAGGCAGGCTAAGTGTATAACAAATGGCTTGCTTTGGGTTTTTGTAAAGATAACCATCAGCAAGGGTTTTCATTCCCAAAACTGCGGTTCCTTTTTCTAAAAGTTCAGGCAGCAAAGTGTCTTCAATTTGCGGATAATTATAGCAGTCAAAGTAATTAAACATAGCCATGCATACATCAAAATCAAAACGTCTGGTAATATTTAACAATCCATCCGGACGTCCATGGCCACTAACTCCAAAATACCGTAATTTGCCCTCTTTTTTTGCTTCTAAAACTGCTTTTATAGCACCATCTTCTGCAAGCACCTCATCAGCTTCTTTTTCTGTCTGCAAAGCATGAATAAACAAAATATCCAGGTAATCTGTTTTTAAGTTTTTAAGACTTCTATTAATGGAAGCTCTTGCAGTTTCGTAATTTCTTTTAAAACATTTTGAAGCAAGGAAAAAATCTTTTCTACGATGTGCCACAGCTTTGCCTATTTTTCTTTCTGATATACCGTCTCCATAATCTGCTGCTGTTTCAATATAGTTCCCGTCATTATTAAGATATGTATTGAGCATTAGGTCGGAGTTTTTACTAGAAACTTCAATTAAGTGAAAGCCGCCAAATCCAAACAGGGAAAGGTGCATATCTGTTTTGCCAGCTCGTCTTTTTTCCATTAAACTTCTCCTCAATTTTAATTTCAGTATAGCATATATTATTATGTTCATTTGTTATAATTTCATTTTTTTTTTATTTTTTTCCAAATTCCATGCTGAATAAAATTATTCACATTTAGAAATAATTTAAGAATCGATTATATATTTCAATACTATCTGATCTTTGCACAAAATATTATTTTCATAAATAGGTTTTGAATAATTATTTGTAAAATAATCATAATTAACTTTTGTTATTCGAAATCCAATTTTCTGATACAATGCTAATTGAATTATGCCGCTGTTTCCGGTTTTAATAATTACAATTCTATATTTCTTTTCTTTAGAATATTCTATTGCCTTTTGCAGCAGTTTGTGTCCTATTTTTTTATTCTGCCACTTTTCTTCTACAGCGATATTTACAATTTCTACAGAATTATTATCTATTTCTTTAAGAGCAATTATAGCTATTACTTTATCATCAGTTTCAGCAGCAATATAGATTGAATCATTATAATATTTCATGATCTTATCTTTTTCCTCATCTGCTAAAAGTAATAATTCAAAAGGTACTTCGTTTTTAGGTGTTTGTTGGAAAATGATCAAGTTGGATACTCCATGGCTGGATTATAGTATCAATATTGCTGATAGGTAAAGATTAATATCTGCAATTCTAAAAATGGATTCCCATGAACATTTAATTAAATTTAAATAGTTCAAATAATTAGACACAGATTGAGGCTGTCCAGCAACTTTTTATATAATAAGTAACCTTGTTTTTTAAAATTTTTATAAGGAAGGCAGGAAAACAGGATTTTTTATTTATTGCAAAGCATGCAAATTACAGCATTTTAATAAATATAAATTATTTTGAAGACTTATAAATAATGTAAGGTTAAAAGGATGTAAAATTTTTTATATTTTTCCTGCCTTCCTGCCTTCCTTATAAATTTTATTAATAGGTATTGTAGGTATCTTCAGTTTAGAACCATAAATGTTCTTTACATTTTGCTTTAAAATATTTTAAATCTGTGTCAAATTTAGAATTGCTGAATGAGTATGCCAGCTTCCTGCATATACTGATTAAAAAATAGTTTTTTCAAAGGCTTATAATTTATCTGCAACAATTAGATTTCTATAATTTTTGTTACAGGAAAATAATTAAATTCTAATATCTTTTTGGGCTGTGTGTTGTGTTTCGGGGCCTGCTATTGTGTAAATTAATAGTTGTGAAATAATTTGAATCTTATTCTAACGATAATATGGCTTAAAAAAAACAATTGCTATATTTCAAAAATAATTTTTTTTGTAATTTCCCAAGCAAGTTTTGCATCTCTTTCTAAGTTCTTATTAATTTTGCTTTTTCTAATTTCCACAGCAGGATGAATAAAATTTCTATATTGCTTTAAAGCTTGAGAAAAATGATATAACTGGACTTCAATAGTTTTATTTTTATCAGCGGTAAAGAGCATTTCTGAAAGGTTCATATTTTTAACTTGCTTCTTTTTCTTAGCATATGCATTCGGTAAGTGTTTTATAATACCCGAAGCTATTATTTTATTTAAAATAAATGCTTCAATAATACTTCCACTTAAAACAAGAGTTGCCTTATAAGAATCAGTAAGTAATGCTAAAGCATTTTCTTTCAAATCACGTTTTAATATTTCCCTCAATGCTAAATCAGATACTTTTAAGTCAACCTCTGATAATAATTTTTTATCAAATCCTAAATTTTCAAGCGAATCAATATTAATTCTTTCCCCAATAGTTGATAATAATTGATTTTCTTTAATCCTTTTTATTTTTTTTAAAACTAAATCTCTTACTGTATCATTTATGTGATAAACATTACTAAAAGTATCAATATTATGATTTTTAATTTTTATAATATAATTTTTCTTTAAAAATATTTTTATTAATTCCTGTACTTTTTCTGGGCTGGCTTTTATTACTCCCGCCAACTGACTATAAGAAGCAACTATATTCCTTTCATCATCTTCGGCACATATTAAATAATAAATTTTTTGATGAATATAAATATTTTCATTTCTTATATTTTCCATTGCTTCTTTTTGTTTTTTCTCATATTTCTTTATATCTTTTGCTTTTTCTTCAATATCATCAATAAGTCTTTGTAAATTATTTTTAGTTTTATCATCATTCGAATCTAAATTTATAGCATTCTCGAATAATTCTTTTGCATGAATAAAATCACCTTCTTCTTTGTATAGCAGAGCTAAATTATTTGCTACCGCGCTACTTTTTTTATTTTTTTTCCATATTTTTTTATAATATTTTTTAGCATTCTTATTATCATTAACCTTACTATAAGCAAAAGCGATTTCAAATAAAACATCTGCTTTTTCTAGTATATCTTCAGAAAATAAATCACTTACTTTTATAATATTCTCATAATCTTTATTTTCATGAAGTGTTTCGATTATATATGAAATATTATCTTGGAACTTATTTCTAATACTCAAATTCACAGATTTTAAACTTTCAATATAAGCATTTGTAATTATTTTTTTTTCTTTCTTCGAAGACTCTCCTAAAATCAAATCCAATTCTGATTCATATCCAGAATATGCAATGATATTATTAAAATCTTGTTTGAATGCTTCATATATTTGTTCCTCATATAAATATGCAAGCACTAGCTTAGTGTCAAATAATTGTTTATCCTTGAGATTTTTTCTCGCAAATTTTAAATCAGAAATAGTTTTTTTATTAACACTTTCATCATAACAACTTTTTATTGCATTAATACCTCTTATTTTAGCATACATTGTTCTATATTCTTTTTGTGTTTTTAATAAAACTAATAATCTAATAATTAGTTCATCGAAATATTTTTCAAAATTAAAATTTAGCTTCCCACCAACGTACAAAAAAAGTTCATTGAATTCATTTGGTAGTTCATCTATAATTTTTATTACTTTAATTATTTCTTTTGTTTCTAACATACACAGCAGAAGTCCAATATACTGAGAATAATTAAGTTTTTGACTGATATCCTCATCAATTAATTTTTGGAAAATTGATTTTGCTTTTTTTATCTCTTTTAATTCATAATGAATAAAAGCTTTAATTAAATTTAATAATTGTTTTTCATCATTTTTATGAAATGTAATTTTATTAATTTGAACTAAGGATAAATTAAAATCTTTTTTTTTCCAAAAGAATTCATACAATTGAAAATAAATTGTATTTGATATTATCTTTTTATTTTCAATTTCCTCATATATTAAATAGATATCAGAATCTTCTGATTTATTAATTAAATATTCATATAACGTTTCACTTTGTGGAAAATACTCCAATCCTTTTTTTAATATTCTTATAGCATGCATCTTATTTTTCTCTATATCTGCCAATCTCCAAAATGCATGTTCAATTGGATTTTCTGAATCGATAGAGTATCCTAAGAACCGTTTTGCATCCTCTATTTTCCCCTTAAATGTGTCTTCATTTTCAGTAAAAGAATAGTTTGATAAATTTATATGATGAATATATCCTAATAAGTAATTAATATATGATGACTGTTTATTCCTTCTTATTTTTAACAGAAGTTTTTCTGCATCAGCAAAAAGTTTCCTATCAATTAATTCGAACACCTCTTTAATACTATTATCAGTCATTATTCAAAAAGTTTTTTCTAATATTGTTATAATTGTTTTTTAAAACATAAAAAACACTCTTTATACATAATTTCATAATAAACTGTAACGACATCGTGCCAAGCATTTTTTGTAACATTATACAACATCACTTTAAGTATATATCCCACCAACATACTCAACCTACAGCTTTACCAGCTCCCTGAAAACCTTATAACACACAGGCAGAATTTTCCTGTTTTATACATTTCAAACCTGCCCATTTAGTTTTGAACAATCAAATATTTTAATCATCTTTACTATCAATTAAAATTCCACTACCCATTTTGGCCTAAATATATTAGATGTTAACTCAACATTCTGAATCTTTGATAATATAAAACCCTTTAATTGGTCACTCGGATAACCTGAACGTAATTGTTCATAAACATATAGCAATAAATTACCTGTACTTTTAATTCGTAATGAATACGGTTCTACCAATCGCTTAACATTATCATAGGTTATTATTACACATAAACGATTTCTCGCAGCATATTGTACTTTCTCAAGAAAGCTTCCATAAGAAATTTTAAAATTAGCAATTTTTGTTATCCCTGTAATATCTTCAATGTATAAATCCGGGAAATTATTTTTTTGGATTGATTCCTCATTTACATTATTAGAAATATTTGGTAATTCAGGAATTGTTCTTTCCGGCTCTATCCACCAAAGAGATTCTTCCTCTAAACCATTAATATAAGATTCTATCGGAGGTAAAAATGGAAGTTGATGCTTTAGCTGATTATCCCAGTTTACAGCTAATACCTGAAAATCAACTCGATCAAGAATGGTTTTTATTGAAGGTGTTGGAAGTTCTTTATATGAGAATTTTGATACTAACACAGCAAATGCTTTTTCGGCATCTATTTCTTCTTTAAAATTTCTTCCTAAATTTACTACATCATATATATCTCTTGCTCGTCCCTTCCTTTCAAAAATAGCCCTGGTTTTTTCTGCCAATATTTCATTAATGCTATAACAATTTATTAAGCTGTGAGATTCCGACCTGTCACTATATGTATGATGTATCTGGCGTTTAGACGGCGGTTCTACAATAACTTCATGTTTTGTAATATCAATTTTTATTCGTGGTAAAGTTATAACATTTGGTTGTAACAGCCCTTTATATGATATTTTTCCCTGAAAAGTAACTAATCCTGCCTTATTAAAACTTTCTTTAAATTCAATTTTTTCCTCAGGAAATTCAATCCCTGTTTCTTCAGATATATATCTTGTACATTCAATAAATGCAGCATGGAAGGCTTTAATATTATATGGCATATCATCAGATAATGTAAAATCTAAGTCTTCAGAAAATCGATAAGTTTCAAAATAACATTTCTTTAGACAAGTGCCTCCCTTAAAAAACCAGCTACTTAACTGGGGATGTTTTGATATACCTGTAAGGAGCCAGCTTATTACATAATCTTTTTCTATTGTATTTGGTAACAGACCAGTACTTTTTGCAATTTCTAATATTTCTGCTTTTGGGATCATTCTATATCTTCCAGAGGAATATTTATTCTTAAATTCCAACGGCTCAAAATGCGTCCCTTTGATGGAGATTTTGGATCAAAATCGCTAATTCCTTTTGAAATTTGTCCCATCAATTTTATAAGCCATTTTTCTGAAATATCGCTATAATATTCAGATATAAAACCTAGCCTTTTAAATACTACTCCACGACCTAATTGTTTAGCATAATCATATAAAATATCAATATTTTGATCCTTATTTTTAAAATAATTCTTTATGATATCAATAACATGACGACCTCCACCGCCAAATTCAGGATTTTTTAAAATATCAATAATTGTCTTATGTATATCTGCAATTAAAATCTTTTTATTATCCCTCCAAATCTTTTTTGTTCCAAAAAATGCTTTATCTGTAATGCGATGTATCTTGTAATCCATACTCGCAATTTTTTGTGTACTCTCACGAATATTTTTGACTGTATAAACAACAGTCGTATTAAATATTTGTTCAGTTAAATCCCAATATTCAGCAGAACTCCAACCTGAAATATAGCATGGATTAAATAATTCCATGGGAAGAATCCACGGATTTTCTAAAATAGTATCTGCGGAAGAAGACTCCAAAGGTACAAAAATATAAATACCTTTCTTAATCCGTTGAAGCCAACCCTTCCTATGTAATCGAGATAGTATTTGATTAGCATACTCACGAGTTAATTCATATTTTTTTGTAATATCATCAACAGAAATAGTTGATAATTCAAGACGAACAAATTCTCCTAAGATTTTACGTTCTTTAGCACTTAGACCGCTAATATTTCGTTTCAAAATAATTCCTTGATTTAATTATATTACAATAGCTCTAAATGACAACATGTGTCAATATAAGCAAATATAATGTATATAATTTATTTAAATAGTTCATTTTTTATTTCACTTAAGTATTTAACCAAATTCTTTCTATATTTAGAAGCCTTAACTTTAGACGGTGCAGGAGGATCAAAATTATCCGCATTGTAAAACTGTTTACTGTCTATTTCTTTATGTATCCAGAATGCCATTGGTACATCCTTCCAGGTATCTGAAGACTCAATCCAATATTTTTTCATAATTAAATTATAAATAATATCATTATATTTTTTTAAATAACTTTCTTGCTTTAACTTTTTGACATTTTGTGCATCTTGTCACATTAATTGGATTTCCTTTTGCTTTATATCTTATTCCGCCAATATCCCAAATACTAAACTCATTTCCGCATTCACATTCAAATATCCATTTCTGAGATTCTAATTTTGCTTGTTCAAAAGAATTTTTAGACATAAAGAATTTAAATATTTTCTGTATAATGCCCAAATTATATCTCCCTCACTATATTTAGTATAAAAAGTTTTAATATTTAATTGAATCCGGTGCTATATGAATTATAGGTAGAATAAAAAACACTGTCAATAAAAGATATTTGAAGCGCTTAAAGAATGGCCATATTTATTTTTTCTTCTTATCCTGATTGCGGTACCATTCTTCATCACCATATAGTTTTTCTGCACAATCCTCACAAAGGCCGTGTGAAAAATGTAATTCGGAATGCTTTTCAAGGTATTCTTCTAACCGGTTCCAGTATCCTTTATCATCACGGACTTTTCTACAATTTGCACAAATCGGCAGTATGCCGCGCAGAGTATGGATTTCCGCTATATAGTCACTCAATTGTTTATTCTTTTCACCTAGAGAATGGTTCATGTAAAGTAAAGAAAGATCTTTTTCTATTATTTCACGGAAATTTCTAATTAAATCAATATATAATTCTGAATATGAATTCTCTTTATTATCAAGAATACAAATAGTACCAAATGGTACTTTATTTGGTAAAGTGATCGGAAAGCCCAAATAAGATATCATATTCAATTTTATATCCGGATTATTTTTCCAATTTTCATCAGAAAGTGCATTAGGTACTATAAGCATTTTCCGGGTTTTTATAACTGTTTCACAATACAATCCGGAATTTTCAAGCTGCTCTTTAGCTCCGGGTCTATACGGGTTGTTTTTTGTAAGACTGGAAAGAAATACAGAGATGTCTGAATCAATTATCCTCATGATAAGCCCGGCAGGTACATTAATTATCTTAGCCATTATGTTAATTATATTTTGCCATTTTTTCTGAATTTCTTCGGGAATATCAAATAGTGCAGAATGGGATTTATCAGCCATAATTGCCTCCTTAAAAAACCTCCATTATGCCGCAATTTCTGTCATAATAATACACAAAACTTTTTAAGTATCATAGCTAGTAAATAACCAGGACACGGCACTTTTAATTATAAGAAAACTAAAAAAAAATAACCAATGATAAAAGTACAATCGGATGTTTCACTATTTCACGA
>SDBV01004799.1_pt1 | contig 19255 bp, 17 predicted proteins | sample 2277081 | NCBI WGS metagenome assembly SDBV01 (sample SAMN10402039, study PRJNA504765) | marine sediment metagenome | isolation source: marine sediment core GS10_PC15, 223 cmbsf | place: Arctic Ocean: Southern Knipovich Ridge | collected 2010
CTTTGTTTACTGTTTTAATTGAGTATAAGAAAAGCCTTTACCTTTATCTCCCAATACCGTAACCTCTATTTCATCATCATTTATTTTTTTATATTGTATTTTTTTCGGAAAATCATGTTTGTCATTCTCAAATGAGAGATGTGATTTGATATCAGTATTTAAGATAAATTGGATCGTTTTCCCTTCATTTTGATCTGGTACCGTGGCTTCATATATAATTTGGTTGCCTGTTTTTTTTATTAACAGTGTTTCAGAAATCGTTTTTTGATTATTATTGAGTTTATATGAATGTCCGATAAGTTCATTGTTTTTGTTTTTCTCCCAGACTTCATATTGTTCTTTACCTTCCATTTTCCAGGTACCAACTAAAAAATCTATTTCCGGTATTTTATTTTCAGCGCAAGCAAGAAAAAGAAATAAGAAGCATATCGATGGTAGTATTCTCATTTTTTCTAATTTATAATAATGTTAAACAATCTCTATTGAAAATGCCATGATATCTGTAAAACTTCAATGACATACAACATTATACAACGTATGACTTCCGAATTGGATATTTCTTTTGATGAATTTTATCTCGATTGAGTACGCTTTAGAAAATACTACAGCAGTTTGTATAATTCATTTTACAATTAGGTTTATATACCTTGTTTTAAATAATTTAAACGAATCAGAAAGTGGCGGAATGGGTAAAACTGCATGAGGTTTATACTTCAGAATGGACTAGTGGCGTTTACTTTGTTCAAATTGAAAGCGAGGAAAATGGTGTAATCAGGGAAAAAGTTGTTATCTCTCATTAATGCATCTTTGATTATGCCAGATAGCTGCTAATCAGCTATTTAGTTTAATTATTTGGAGAGAAAGCCCCGAAATTAGCGTAATGCTTTTTTCGGGGTTTTTTAAATTACTTTATCTGACTATATTCACTAAGAATATTCTATATTGATGTAAATAAAACGCCCGAAATCCTATGAAAAATATTATCATCTGTTGTGACGGAACCGGAAATGAGTACGACCGGAATAATACCAATGTCGTGGAAACTTACAAGCTGGCACTTAAAAACAACGACCAGGTCGCGTTTTACGATCCAGGGGTAGGTACCGGGGGTTGGGAGTATACAGATAAGAGCTTAAAAGCCCTCGGCGATCAGTCAACGGGCCACGGGTTGCAAAAGAATGTGGAGGATTCGTATCGTATTCTTATGAACTGCTACGAAGCAGGAGATAAAGTATATTTATTCGGTTTCAGCCGCGGGGCCTTTACCGCCCGTTCCCTGGCGGGAATGCTCCATAAATGCGGACTCCTCAGACCCGGAAATGAAAACCTGATCGAGTATGCAACTAAAATGTATAATACCCGGGGAAATGATGATGTCGCAAGGGGGTTTAAGAGGGATGTAGCCCGACCCTGCCCTGTGCATTTTATTGGCGTGTGGGACACGGTTGAATCGTTGATCTTGAACGCCGGCAAAAAATTTCATGATGCCACTTTGAATTCTGATGTCACATTTGGCTACCACGCCATCTCTATCGATGAGAAGCGAAAAGATTTCCCTCCCTGTCTTTGGGATGAAAGCAGAGAAACAGCTAACCAAATAATTGAACAGGTCTGGTTTGCCGGCGTACACTCCGACATTGGTGGTTGGTACGAAGAACGAGGGTTATCAAATATCACATTGCATTGGATGATGGGCAAAGCAAAGGCCCATGGGATCCAGATTGATGAAAGCCTGCTACAAAAGATGAAAAAAAATGAGCATGATAAGCTTCACAATTCACGCACGGGTATCTGGAAACTTCGGAGAAGATATAACCGTAAGATCCCTGAAAATGCACTGATACACCAATCTGTTATCAATCGAAAAGATGAACCTGCCAACAATTACCGAATTAAGCTGCCAGACAAATACACCGTTGTTGAGGGTTAGTTGACATAATTGATCATGGAAGGAATGAATGCCATTGTCGATTCGTTGATATGATAATCAGATACAATAGTTCCACGTAAATAGGGCTGTTGGGGTGTATATCACAAACATGTAAATAAAAGAATATCGGTATTTATTGGTACCAGGCTCAAAAATGGTTGGGTGAAATTTTTGAACATTATATCCTATTTATTCAATCAGCTTCCCAAATCGTTCATTAAATCCTTCGATCCCCTGCAGTCCTCCTGTATGGATAGTAAGGATTTTAGACCCCTTTTTAAAACAGCCTTTTTCTAATAGATCAAATACCCCAAACATCATCTTCCCGGTATAGATGGGATCCAAAGGAATCCCAAAATCTGATTTAAACTGATTTATAAAATTGATTAATTGGGAATTAAATTTAGCGTATCCCCCAAAATGATAATCGCTCATCAAACTCCAATTAGAGTATGAATTATTATTGTAGCTACTTATGAGCTCCTGTATTTCTTTTTTCAGAAAATCACCTTTGAGTACCGGGAATCCACAAATTTTTCCTTCTCCATCCATGCCGGCAATAATCCCTCCGATGGTACCTCCGGTACCCACGGGTAGACACAAATAATCGTATCCTTTCACTTTTTTGTTTACAATTTCAGAAATACCTTTCAGCGCCAGGTGGTTAGATCCCCCTTCGGGTACCAGGTAAAAAGGACCATATCGCTTTTCCAAATTGCGGATAAAATCTGCTGAGGTTTTATCCCTGTAATCAGTGCGCGATACAAAATGAAGGTCCATGCCTTGTTGAATTGCGAATTCCAATGTTGGGTTCAGTGGAAATGGCCGTTCGCCCCGGATGATGCCAATGCTTTTTAAACCCGCTTCTCTGGATGCTCCGGCAAGCGCATGAATGTGGTTTGAAAAAGCACCACCAAAACTGAGAATTTTCTCATAACCCGATTGTTTCGCCGTTTCAATATTGTACTTTAATTTGTACCACTTATTACCGGATATGATGGGATGAATTACGTCCAGTCGTAACACGAATAACCGTACATTATTCTCATGGGCGATCGTAGTATTTATTTCCTGAATAAATGGTTTCTCTTTGATTTGGTACATTTCTGCCGGAAAATTAAGTAAATCACCGAAAGATCGCGATAAACTAATGTGATATTTCGATAATCAGTTTATCGCACCTTATATACAGGTGTGGTTTAACCCAGAATTGTCATTAGACTTTGTAGCGAGGGTTCTAAGTGGCTGTTAGTCAGGTGCTCGCGCAGATTTTTGGCACGGAGGCATAGTTTAGATTATGTTGAGCCTGCCTGGCCGGTAGGCAGGTACCAAAAAGTGAGCAAGTGACTGAGTGACTGTCAATTAGAAGCCGCAGTAAATTTCTAATGACAATTCTGGGTTTAAACAATGGAATAAATCGCATAACAAATTAGTTATCTTTGCGTATGGCCATTCCAAATGATAATTCGGAAGAAATTCAGGATGAAGATCTCTTTATTCATCATCACATTGTAGTGGATCCTAAACAATCATTGCTGAGGATCGATAAATTCCTGATGGACCGGTTACCGAATGTTTCCCGTAACAGGATCCAGGATGCTGTGAAAAGTGGGTTTATCAAAGTCAATGATCTGGAGGTAAAATCTAATCACAAAATCAGGCCTGCAGATGAAATTAAAATATACCTCCCGGAACCTCCCCGCGATACCGATGTAGTAGCTGAAAATATATTGTTGGATATTGTACATGAGGATGAATCGATTCTTGTCGTCAACAAACCTGCCGGGATGGTCGTACACCCGGCATACAACAATTGGAGTGGAACATTGGTCAATGCTCTTACCTGGCATTTTCAAAATCTACCTATTATGAAGGATAATGAAGGACGGCCGGGACTGGTACATCGAATTGATAAGAATACGTCGGGGTTGTTGGTTATTGCCAAAACCGAATTGGCCATGACATCAATGGCAAAGCAGTTTTTCGATCATTCCATCGAACGGACGTATTTGGCACTCGTATGGGGAGAACCCGAAACTGATAAGGGTACTATTGATGTGAACCTGGGACGCAGTCTCAAAGATCGAAGAGTTACCGCTGCATTTCCCGATGGGGACTATGGCCGCAAAGCCATTACACACTACAAAGTGGTCCAAACCCTCCGGTATGTTTCGCTTCTGCAATGTAATCTTGAAACGGGGAGAACGCACCAGATCAGGGCCCATTTGAAATACCTCGGGCATCCGCTGTTTAATGATGCTACCTATGGAGGAGACCAGATTTTAAAAGGAACGGTTTTTTCAAAGTACAAAGCTTTTGTACAAAATTGCTTCAAACTCATGCCCAGGCAGGCATTGCATGCCAAGACGCTGGGGTTCAGGCATCCCGAAACCAACGAATTTGTGCAGTTTGAGTCGGAATTACCTGAAGATTTTTCAGCGGTGCTGGAAAAGTGGGAAGGATATGTACAACATCATTGATTATTCACCCTCAGCAGGCATCCTGACGGCCTGGCTAAACCTGCCTGTCCGGCGTCCGACCGGTAGGCGGGCTTGCACCTGGCGGGTTGAAAAATTTTGAATCAAGGCATTACCTGGCCTCCTTCTATGCAGGTTTATCCGCCCAGCTAACACCCCGCCAGGATGATCGATGTCGGGCAGGCGTTTAGACTAGTCCAGTAACCCCAAAATTGCGAGTACCAAATACGTATGTTGGAATACTGCTTGAACAAACCGGAAATTATTTTTAGCTTACATATAGTAAGTAAACCCTATAATAGGGTTTGCACATATGTTGCCAGCAATGCCGTAAGTTGGAGAACTGCTCCATAAAATTTTAGAGATGAAACTTTTCTTAGGTGACAGCTTTGATCTATTTAAAGAATTTGACATATCGGTAGATGATGTTAAACTAACTTATTCAAACCCTGATCACCTTGAATCTTTATCAAATAATGTCCGCTTATACTTAAAATCATTTAGTAACTCTGATGATAAAAGGACTCTTCTATTAGTTGGAACACAAATAAGAGATGATACGGAGATATTTGCATTTTCTTATTGGGTCCCTAAAGAATACAAAGAGTTACGGAGTAATCTTATTGATATACTTGACCTTTTTGCCAACCAATTTGGTTTGAGAATCAAAATTGGCAGTAGCGAAGGATTTTTGCTTCGACATTCAGAAAAATTCATTTCAGGAAATATTGAAGACCCAAATTCTCTTGTTAAAATATTAGCCCCCGATCAAATACCTTGTCAATATTTCCTTTTTACATCTCAAAATTTAATAGGTAATTTAAATCGAGTTTCGGTTTATTACGCGTTCGCTCTTAACACAGGGAAATATGCTTTTTGGGTGAATTCAACTCCAACTGTAACAATGGAAGTGAAGTCGGGCTGGTATGAATTTGTAAAAAACAACTTTGTTGAATTCGTTCAGCCTCATGGTAAAACCAAAATTAGAATTGAGAAGCAAAAAAATACTGATAATTTGGAACCAGACCGTTCTGAAAGCATGGTATCAATTGAGATACCTGCAATTTATAAAAATCCATTTAAACACATCTTGACTCAAATTAATAAGTTAAAAAATGATGAAAAGATAATTTTCAAAATTTCCTTTGACTCACCACGGTGCCTTTTTTGTCAATCAGATAACATTTCTAAAGAACATATATTTCCTATTTGGATAAGGCCTTTTCTGAAGGAAACTACTTTTGACGGTCTTCGCTTTTCAAATTTTGGTGACGAAACTCTAAAAAGAGTTCTAGCAAGTTCAACTACAGACGGAAAAAAGGAAAGCTCACATGGATACACAACTAAATTGGTTTGCGAAGACTGTAATAATACATGGTTATCTCAATTGGAAAATAAGGTAAAAAACATTCTGGTTAATGAAAATCAACTTATCCATTCCATTCCTGAAGATATACCAGTAAAGGACGCAAAGTTTTTGTCACTATGGTTAATCACTAAAGCACTGCTACTCTCGAATAAAATGTATTCGAATATTCATTTAATTAAAAAACAGATTTTCGAAGATTTAAAGGGTAAGAAGATCAACGCAGGGTTTTTAGTCGAGGCTACAACTGCAGTTAAACCTAGATTTAATTTTATTATTGGTAAGGGGCTTTTGAATGATGGAAGGATAAAATTGGAAAAAATTGCTAAAGAACCAGGTAAACAAATGGCTGCTAATCTTTTAACATGCTCTATTCAATTAAATCACTTATTATTCAGAGTGAGTTATATTTTGACAGACATTCCACTAGTTAGGGAAACAAGCTTAAAAGAAACTCAAATTCTTTTTCCATATAGAGCAGTAATTCAGCACAGATTAATTAAAAATAGAGATAAACTTTGGCAAAAAACCATTGATGACGATTTGGAGCTTCATTTATTTGCTCATACTTTATTATTGGTAGAAACTGGCTATTTTGAGGAATGACAAATGAGAATGATCGGCACAGCTGGCAACAGTGGCTAAAACAACATGGCGGGTAAACTATGTTCTAACATATCTTGCTTATTATTTAACTTTAAACTCTGGGCCGAGAACTCGTGGATTGAATAACCGCCACGTTTGTTTAGCCCAGAGCGTTAGAAGCAATCCTCCCTATTTCTTAAAAATGGATTACCGTGGGTAACGAGGCATTTCATAGCTTTGTCCAGACACGCGGACAGGGACAGGGGTCACTTTCGGTCACAAAAAAAAACGACAAATAAACACCATAAAATGGCAGATAAGCATTGGAAAATGGAAATGTAACGTAGAAAAATGATAATGTAGCGTAGGAAAATGATAATGTAGGTGTATAAAATGGAAATGTAGGTGTATAAAATGGAAATGTAGGTGTATAAAATGGAAATGCAGGTGTATAAAATGGAAATGTAAGTGTATAAAATGGAAATGTAGGTGTGAAAAATGGAAATGTAAGCACGGAAAATGGAAATGTAAGCACGGAAAATGCAAAAGCAGCTCCAAGAAATGAAGATGTAAGTCTGAAAAACAAAACAGTAATAAGGAATTATTTAATTGTAACTATTTATAACCTAAAATCAACAAAAATAGGCATCTCGTACAGACGCAGAACGATTTGATTCTGCAGTTATCGGAGAAGGAAAAACACTTTTAGCTGAAACCAGACAAGCTTACGATTTAATCAAAACCGAAGAAGATGAAACCTCTGCCGCCTATGCGGATTTTTCAAGTAAAAAAGAACCATTAGAGGAGACCTTTAACCCAGATTTGTCATTAGGATTTGTGATGAAGGGTTAAAGTACAACCTGCTTGCCGGCAAGGCCTGTCCGGCAGGCCAGACAAAGACGGTTAAATTATTTGAATATGATCACTTAGTTTCCTTAATTTCCTCAGGGCTATCCAGGTCAATCCAGTCGAGAAATAATTGATAACCAAGTGCAAGGACCACTGCTCCTACAAACATTCCAATGATACCTCCTGCTATCATTCCTCCAATGGCACCAATCAAAATGATCAGCATCGGAATATTTACACCTCGTCCAAGTAATAGTGGCTTTAGAAAGTTATCACTGGCTCCGGCTAAAAGGCTCCATATGGTGAATACGACAGCTCCTCCGGTACCCATTGTAGAAAAAGCATAAATTACTACAGGTAATACAATCAGAAGAGGGGGCAATTGAATAATCGCTAATAAAAAAACAATAAGCGTAAGAACCGATGCCCCGGGAATACCTGCTACCCAAAAGCCCACACCTACCAAAGCCGCTTGAATAAGGGCTACACCTAAAACCCCTTGCACTACACTTCGAATGGTTGCCACAGAATTATCGACCATGATTTGACCTTTGCTACCTGCAAGGCGGTTGAATACCTTGACAGATAGATTATATCCGGAACCGGCATTTACCATGAAAATACCAGAAATGATCAATGCAAATACGAAAATAAAGAATCCTCCAACCAGGCCTGAAATGGATCCGGCCAGCCAGGTACCAATTGATTTTAGCTGCGGAGACATTTTATTTATTGCACCTTCAAGATTTACTGATGCGAGATTCCATAGTTCCCAGGTTTTATCGCCAATCACCGGCCATTCTTTTACACCTTCAGGTGGAGGTGGCACTACCAGACTTCCTTTTTCCAGCTGGTCTGATAGGGCATGAAGACCGTCAATAGTTGATCCGGCAAACTTCAAAGTGGGGATGATCAACAGAGCCAGACCTGCCAGAACAATAAAGGTTGCCGCCATCCCCTCGCGCCCCTTAAAAAGCTTTGTGGTTTTTTTAAAAATCGGGTACAATGCTACTGCTATGATTATTCCCCAAACCACAGGGACCATAAAAGGTTTGAATATGAGATAGGAAGTGGAAAGGATTATGAAAAGTATTCCTATGTGTAATGCAGCTTCTTTTGCATTATTGACAAATTCATTCCTTGTGTTTTGTTGATTTTCCATGAGAAATAGCGTTTAACAGAATTTAAAGATTAAATGAAAATTATTGTACTCCTAACGTATCCGCAGGTATCTGCCATCCACCTCCCAGGGCCTGGTAAAGAATTACCGTAGAAGTTAGCTGAAGTTGAAGTGCTTCAGAAGCTTTCAACTGGGAGCTAAAGCGAGAACGCTGAAGGTCAAGTACTTCGAGGTAGCTGGTTATTCCATTCTGATACCGGACCCAGGAAAGTTCCAGTGCGGTATTTGCGGCCTGCATTTGTCGTTCCCGAATATCATACTCACGTTCATACGTTCTTACCGAAGCCATCGCATCCTCAACTTCCTGCAATGCCAGCAAATATGTTTGTTCGTAATTGTTCAAAAGTTGTTCGGTACGTGCAATTTCGACCTGCACCCGCTTTTTGTTTTCACCCGAATTAAATAGCGGACCCAATAGTTGAGCTCCCAACGCACTAAACCCGATGACAGGGTTGGCAAACGAGGCCCCCAGATCTGCGGTAATCGTTAATTGAGGATATAGCAAAGCCTCTGCAGCACCAATTCGGGCCATTTGAGCATGTAATTTTTGCTCAACTTCCATTACATCAGGACGCCGGTCCAGCAACTCCGATGGAAACCCAACGGGTACGTCCGGGGATATAAATTGTTCGGTGAGTATCAAACCACGTGGTATTGCTTGCGGAGGAGTTCCCATCAGTACGCTTATGGCATTTTCAGTATGATTTCTCAATCGGCTGAATGTCTGGACGGAAGCTTGCGCTTCCGTCAGCTGGATAATTGCCTGGTTTACATCCACTTCGGAAACTATTCCTGCATGCTGACGGGCAGTAACAATATCAAGATTGCTTTGCCAAGTTACTTCAGTTTGTTCTGATATAAGAAGCCGGTTGTCAAGGTCACGCAAGAGTAAGTAGGCATCAGCAATACCCGCAACAACTGTTAAAGTCACATTTCTATAAGCCTGTTCGGTAGAAAGATACTCCTCAAGAGCAGCTTCATTAAGTCGATGAATTCTACCCCATAAATCAACCTGGTAAGAAATATTCATCACGGCTGCACCACTTCCATCAATTCCTCCACCTTCTGTAGTCACCTGTCCTTTTCCGTCTGCACCATAATTTATTCTTGGAAACAAATCTGCCCGTACAATTCCCAATTCAGCACCTGCTTCTTCCATCCGTGCCATCGATGTCCTAAGATCCCGATTATTCAAAAGTGAGGTATTAATTAATCTTAGCAGGACAGTATCACCAAAAAATCCCCACCATTCAGTATTGGCAATTGACGCTGATTCACTAAAATCGGACCGAAATGATTGCGGACTAATCTGGGGGGGACGGCTATAATTTGGCCCCATTTTACAGGCATTAAGCATTAAAATCAGGACTATGCCACCAACAACAATTTTATAATTTACAATGCTCATAATGATTTGGATTTAATTTTTTCTGGATTTAAACTTATCGATGATCCCAAATGCCAGGACCACATAGATGACGGCGCTGGTTATCTGGATAACCCGTATCCAAACTTTGGAATCCGCTTCTGCTCCCGTAGCGGTTGTTGTAGAACCAATAACCAGCAATAGGGTTGAATAACCAATTCCATACAAGGCAGATTTTGGATTACCTGAAAAAACTTTGCTACCAAATGAAAATCCTGCGAATAAGATCAACAGGATCATAAAGCCAAAATAAGGGATAGTTACCATCAGCTCGTAGTATATTACCGCCATTACCCCCCCAATCACATTACCAATGATCAGGGCCATCCCTGTTTTGAAGGTTCGGGCGGAGGCAGGAAGCGTTGACAATATTCCGGCGAATATCAAAATCAAAATGGATCCCGACCACTGAAAAACATGAAATAAAATTACCAGGGGCAATACTACCAAAGTACTTTCAAGAGCTGAGAAAAAACGCTCCCGGGGCAGAGTGGTGGAAGGTGATAGCTTGGAACTCAGGGGATTGATTTCAATTATCGGATCAGGAATGACCATGAATACAAAACTTACCAGCACAATCATAATGGTGGCCCCTAATACCATTGACATGGAGATACCTACCGCTAATTCCGGAGACATGTTAATCATCATAGGAAGCAGAAGAAACGAAATGAGGATCCAGGTTTTGAAAAGGGCAGGTATCTTTATGTTATAAAACAGGTGCAAAAGCAGCAGGGCCATTAGTGGGATGAATACCATGGGATAAGGGATAAAAAACATGCCCAACAATAATCCCATCAGTGTAGATACAGCAATTGTAAGAATAAAACTTATACCCTCTTTGAGTGTTGGACGATGGTCGCCTTTTGCAAAAAAACCGAGGCATAATACCGGGGCAAGAAAAGACAAGGGCCAGGCGATACCCATGGCGATGGCCATGATCAATGCGGATCCCAATGCATAACGGATGGTATGGCGGATGCGTAACTGGTCAACAAGCGGAAGAGATGTGCTACCTGACATAACTTATCCAGCTATGAAATCTTATTTGCCATCGACCCAGCATATTCAAAAAAGAGTGATCTCCTGTGTACGCGATTACATCAACCTGCCCACCAATGCGTAGTGATGGAGAAATTTGATCTTTCTGGAATGAAATGATTACCGGGAATCGTTGAGGCTCACGCAGCCATCCCGAATTTCCTGTAATATCCGGAAGTGATCCCCGGTCGCCCGACCCACTTTTCACGCCATATCCAATACTTCGCACTGTACCTTCAAAAACTTCACCAGGTGCAACGTCAAAAGCAATTTCAACCTTATCTCCAATGTGCATGTTGGACAGGTTATTTTCCCTCATGTCGGCCTGTATCCATACATCGCTGTAGGATACGAAAGTCGCCAGCGGTTGGCCCCCCTGTGCATAAAATCCGAGTTCCAGGTTAAAACTCTCAATGTATCCACTGGAGGGAGCAATTATTGTTGAAAATGCAAGGTCAAGTTGGGACCGTTCCAAATCGGCTATTGCAGCTCTTAATTGTGCATTTTCGGGTCCCGATACACCCAGCATTTGTTGGGCACGCTCCAGGTCTGCTTCGGATGATGCTACTTGTTCAACAGCCTGCGATAATCCCGTTTCTGCCTGATCCCGATCAGCCATTGAAAGTGCGCCCGGGTTTTCATTGAGGACTATTTCCACCCGGTTGAAATTTCGTTGTGCACGGTCCAGTTGGGCCCTGGCCATACCTAACCGCCCGGCGGATGACTTCACCGAGGCGGTACGGGCGCTTACCTGTTGAGCTGTATTATCAACCCTGGCTTCCGCTGCCTTTATTGCTAATAGGAAGGGTTGCCTGTCAATTTGAAATAACGTATCTCCTACAGTTACATGGCTGTGCAACCTGACACGAATGTTCGTTAAATATCCAGAAACACGGGGTGAAATGGGAATAACCAACCCTTTGATCCGCCCCTGGTCGGTATATGGAGTATGACGGTCGGCTTGCACATACCAAATGAAGATTAAAACACAAATCATCAATATGATTACCGTCACCCATTTGATCGGATTGGGTTTAGAGACAGGTTCATTATTTTGTTGGCTCTCAATCTTTTGTGTATCTTCGGATTCATTCGCTGGACTCTTTTCTTCTCTTTCAGGTTTATTCTTTTTAGACATTTATCATTTGTGTAAATAGCTACCCGAACATACAAATTAGATCATATTCTACATACTCATTCAATAAATACTTTTCCTTTTCCGTTTTTGCTTTAATGTTCCCTTTGTTACTTTTGATTTCATATGATTGTATTTAAACGGGTCCCTGTTTCCTACCTTTTACGAACCAATAAATGGTATATCCTCTATATATTGTTCATTTCTCTCGTTACCTGGAGGTTAAGTGAATTACTGCATATTGAAAGCCCAACAGTTCTTCTCCCTTCTATGGCGGTTTTTGGTACTGTTCTTTCCATCGTCCTGGCTTTCAGGACAAATGAAGCTTACAATCGGTGGTGGGAAGCCCGAACACTTTGGGGCGCATTAGTAAACACCAGCAGGAGTTTTGCCAGGGAGATCATTGCCTTTTTAAACCAAACGAACACTTCACTTTCATTGGATGAATTGGATGGTGAGAAGCATCATTTTATATATCGCCATCTGGCTTACATTAATTCTCTCAGGATCCATTTAAGGGGACAAAATACATTTAGCGAGGAGTTAGAACCTTATCTTGAGGAAGAGGAGCTATCAAAGGTGGGGACCTATCGAAATGTACCTACACAACTGATTTTAAATCAGACTGTCCGCTTGAAGGAGATTTATAAAACTGAATTTTTAAATGGATTCGAATATGTGCAACTGAATAAGACGTTAAATTCCCTGTACGATATACAGGGTGGGTGTGAGCGGATTAAGACCACCATTTTCCCACGACTCTATACATATTACACAACCTCTTTTACCTGGTTGTATAGTTCGCTACTCATTATTTCCCTCGTAGACGAATTTGATTGGCAAACCCTTGTCATCCGGGCAATGGTTGCTTACGTTTTTCTAATTGTAAATCAGCTGGGAACGTATCTTAAAAATCCTTTCGAAAACAAAGATTCTGATACCCCCATGACGGCGCTGTGTAGAACTATTGAAATAGACCTTCGACAAATGCTTGGTGAAAAAGATCTTCCTTTGCCATTGAATCCTGAAAAGGGTGTTCTTAATTGACTTTCCCGGATTTATCCATGTGGGCTCAAATCTGGGTCAAATAAGAAAAATCAGGTATAGAATAGGAATTAAAATTCCAGGCGTCTTATATATATTCTCTTTAAATGATATTTGTCAGAAGCAAGTTTCGGATCATAAATGAATCACTATTTCTTGATGTTTGAAGCAAATTCAAATTTTATCAAAACCGATTTGAAATACTAAAATGTTTAGTGGCTGAAGGATTTTACTCCCACTGGAATGTAAGTGCGGTTAGCAGGAATAGATTATGAGTTACTACTGTGTTTGTTTCAGGGTAAATAGGATCTTTACTCACAAATCTTCGGACTTCCAACCGTAATTGTAAATTAGGAAGGAAATGGTAGTCAAGGTTAGCGGAATATCCCGATGTTTTATATCCTGAGGCAGGATCAATGCTGGTAACGATTACTTCCATAGGGTCGGAATAATGTTCATACCGGGCTGAAGCAGACCAATGCTCGTTCATGATATATCGTACAATCGCTGCCATTCCCCACCAGGAGTACGTCTCAGAAGCACCTTTACTTTTCTGCTGGACGCCAAAGTCAATACCCAGTGTTGTTCGCCAATGCTCATTAATTTTAATTTTTGAATATAAATTATTGAAAAAATGCATTCTCCGGGTACTGTCGGGGTCATCCGTACCCGTAAACGAGCTCCAGTCGAATGAGAAATTGTTTCGGGAATATGTAAGTTCGGTGCCCAGCGATGATAAAGAATTTCCTTCGATCCATTTTATTCGCTGCCATCCGTTGAGCAACAGAATGGCCATCGCCCACTGATCTGAAATCTTATGACTTGCCTTCACACCCGTCATGAAGTAAGGGACATTTTCAGAAACCAGGTTGTGTCCCAGGTTCGCATTTGGATGGCTAAAGGTATTCTCAAACCCAATGAACGAATTACCGAATATTCCCACATCCAGCCATAAATTTTGTGATTGGTTGAGTGCCAACCCTGCATTTGCATCAAATACAATTTTCAGTAGATCAGGTTCACTTGTATAATTATCTGTAACATAGGTTCCTGCCTGGATTGCAAAGTTTGCCCGGTATTTCGGATGTGTTATTGCAAGTGAAGCTACCCCGTGATTTACATTGAATGAATTGTGCCGGTTATGATGATAAATGTAGGGCAATCGTTGTTTTGTTTCAGGTACATTAAAATCATAACCATAAAATATATCAATATATCTACCCGGATTGAATTTTGCTCTTTGAGAAGTTTTTTCCTGTCCATAACCTGCGATGGTGATTAATAAAATGCCTGCAAATATGCAATTCCTGTAATAGATCAAGCCTGCTGATAAAAAATATACTTGAAAAAATAATGAAACCTGTTTCCTTAATCTTCTATAGTAATTATTGCTGTTGCCTCTATTTCTACAATAAATTCCTGGTCAATCAGGGAGTTGACCTCCACCATGCTGGTGGCTGGCCGGATGTCATCAAATGCTTCCCCATGGGCACGGCCAACGTCTTCCCATTTGCTGATATCAGTAACATACATGCGGGTGCGTATAACATCCTGAAGGGTAGCGTCAACTTTTTTCAGGGTTTCACTGATAATTTCAATGATTCGTTTGGTTTGCAAATAAGGATCCCGTGGTCCATATATTTGACCATCTTTGACCGATACAGTACCCGATACTTCCACCATATTTCCTATGCGTACTACCCGTGAATATCCAACGAGGTCTTCCCATTTTGCTCCCGAAGCAATATTTATTCTCTTAGTCATAATGACATTGAATTTTTATTTCAACAAATTTATGTCTGGAAGTAAATATACTTTAAATGAAATATATCTGTGTATTCTGTGGGTCAAGTTCGGGGTTTAGCAACGGTTATTCAGAAAATGCCCGTCGTCTGGGTCAAATTTTGGTTTCTGAAAAGTACCACCTTGTATACGGGGGAGGAAGCGTTGGCCTCATGGGTATTTTGGCAGATACTGTATTGTCCAAAGGTGGCCAGGTTACAGGGGTAATCCCGCATTTCCTGGTTGAAAAAGAGGTGGACCATAAAGGTATCACGAAAATGATCACTGTAAATTCGATGCACGAGCGTAAACAAAAAATGGCGGAACTTTCTGATGCATTTATTGCCATGCCGGGGGGATTTGGAACCTTTGAGGAACTGTTTGAAGTACTTACCTGGTCGCAATTAGGTCTTTTGGAAAAACCAATTGGGCTGCTGAATGTCGATGGTTTCTATGATTCTCTTGTATCCATGCTGAATACGATGGTTTCCGGTGGTTTTTTAAAAATAGAAAATCGTGAAATGTTGATTACAGATGAATCTCCTGCGGGATTAATTGATAAAATGAAGAATTTCAAACCGGTTCATGTCCAGAAATGGCTTGGGAAGGAGCAAACATAGCAGTCGCGAATTGCATTTGTGAATAATTACTCCCATCAGATTCATTGTTGTTCCTCTTTAAAATCATCTCTTTACATTCTACTTAGCAAAAGCCAGGGACATCTGTTCGACGTAGAATTTGCTATATTTGTTTAGTGGTTCAGAATAAACAAGATATCACCGAAATAATTGCTAATAACAAGGCAAAAATCGCAGGTTTTGGTGCGAAATCACTAGGTCTTTTTGGCTCTTTTGTAAGAGATCAAGCAACACCAGAAAGCGACATAGACTTGGTCGTAGAATTCTTACCAGATAAAAAGAACTATGACAACTTCATAAATCTGGCATACTTCCTTGAAGACATATTTGAAAGAAAAGTTGAATTAGTCACAAAATCTTCTTTGAGTAAATACATAAAACCTCACGTTGATAAATCAATTGAATATGTCGCTATCAGCGTATGAACTCCTCCAGCATATAAAAGACGAAGTTGATTACCTTTTAGAAAATTCTAAATCCGTTTCGTTTGACGATTTTGTAAATGACAAGACACTTGTAAGAGCATATGCCAGAAGTCTTGAGATTGTTGGTGAAGCGACTAAAAAACTCCCAAAAAGCTTTACCAAGAAATACCCAGATGTAGAGTGGCGAGGTATGGCAGGCTTAAGAGATAAATTGATACATGATTATTTTGGTCTGGACTTTGAACTTGTTTGGGACGTAATAAAAAACAAAATTCCCCAACTTAAGAATCATTTAAACATAATGTTTAAGGACTTCCAATAGTTTCAGCTGTAGCTAAAAGAGAAGCTAACCCCCTTTCGCTGACTCTAGATTCAGATTCGAGCCACAATTGATTTAATAATCCAAATTGAATTTATCGGTGGTCTAACCAATACTTACAAAAGTAAACGATACGCGAGTTCAAAGGGGGCATGGCAAGACTAAGTTTATTCAAAATGCCAGATCAGTAATGTTTAAAACAACGTTAAAATAAACGGGATTCATATTACTATCGGGTAAGTCAAACCTGTAAAGGGTTCGTAACGTTAAACTGGTTAACAGAAGCCGTAATGTTGTTATTTCAAAATTCAGATCCAACCCGGTTGAACGCATCAGCGATTCCGAATTATTGATCGTACCCACCGAATAATCATAAAATATGTTAGCTGAAATTCTCCGAAAAAAAGCCAGAGACCATATGTCCCAGTCAGGGAATAATACCGGTAATTCATAATTTAAAGAAACAACATAGATCTCATCGAACTCTGTGTCAGACTTATTTTCAAAAAGTCTGTCATTGAACCCCCTGGCCATGTCGAAACGGTCTTCAAAACGGTATGCTTTCAGGTTTTCCTTTTGGTATCGGCCATTGACAAAGAGGGAATGTGTTTTGTAAAATCCGGGGAAAAATAGTGTTAAACTGGATTGCCACATTTCTCCGAAGTTTGTTGCATCATCGGTTCGGTCTAATGAAATACTTAGTTCCTGGGCCCATGGTGAATGGACCTGTTGGATAGCAGCAGATCGAACCCGGGAAAAGGTGATAAACGAATTGAGAGAGCCAAATTGGTTGCTGAAGGGTACCGGTTCAGAGGGTTCATCAACGATTGTATGGGCAGAATATTCTGACCCCAAAACCAATCGGGTATTATAAGTTCCTTTACTCAATTTAAAAGGCAGTCGTATTCCTCCTGAAAAATTATGTTCATCCCAACGATATTCAGTTGGATTATATGTATCGTCATAAATGTTTTTTGAACTTCTGATATTGTAACCATACGATAAATCGAATATTGGCCACAATGCTCCATAGCTCAATTTACCCAGCGTAATGAAAGCGTCATCGTTGAGGTTATAACGCGCACCAATAATTGCTGATATGTTATTAAATATATTATTGGAAATGAATTCAAGGCCAAATTCATTTTGTGCAGCAAAAGGTGTCCAGGTGTGAAACTTAAACAGACCTCGAAAGGTAGGTTTATAAGGTACAGGCGTAAAAGAAACACTATCCGCTTTTGATGTGATATCTCCGCCTTCCAAATCGTCGAGAGGCTTGTAAAATGCGATACTGCTCTCGTGTGATGTGTTAAATGGAATCCATGAATCAGGATTTAAGGGCATCTCTCTTATTTCGAAGCCCATGGCTGTATAATCTGAATACGCCAATTTGTTGCCCGAGGGATCCACGTCGGGCTCAAAGGCGCCAAACCGGGAACTGGTGATTTGGAAAATTTTGCCTGAGAATTTGTGTACAGCATAAATATTATTGATACCCGTATAGGTAGAGGAAAATAAAACGAATGCTCCAAAATCAACCGGCCGGGAGGCTATCTGATGTGAAAAGGGCAACAGATTTCTGAATGAATGTGCATCAAGGTTATACATTCGAATTGTATTGCCGCGGGGATCTGTATATCCGATAAGTATATTTCTGTTATCTTTTGTAAAACGCGGATAGGCGTACTGTCCGTTTTGAGGGTTCTCAAAAGTATAATCAACGTTTCCTGAAGGATTCTGGAGAACAACCAGCGACTGGCTTCCATCGGTGTTGAATTCAATAGCGGCAATATGTTTGTGATCATACGAGGGGGCCGGGCTAAAGTACTTTGATTTTTTAGCCAGCCTGTGTTTATCACCTGTTTTGAGGTTATAAGTATAGATTACGGAATAATCCTCAAGTTCCCAACGTGGATGAAACGTGTTTTCTGCCCATGAAATCAGGTCGTTTGCAACAACAAGGTTCACGTGGTCGGGTGTTACGTTACCGGGCTTGAACAATTTGCGTTCTGTTCCCTCGTTGTCCAGAAGACAGTAAGTCCTGATTTGTTGAAAGGAAAATTTTTCGGTAAGAATATCACCTGTAGAAGTATAGTTCGGGTACCGGTAATTCGTAAATACTTTTTTAGGACCACTTATTTTATTGCTTTCATTTACCTCAATACCCTGATCCTGGGTAGTCCATATACTATCGAGTTGACGCATGGTGGCATTGTAAAGATCGGGGGTACGCATTCCTGTATATTTTCGCAAACTTCTTGTAACGGGATAAAACAGGCCTTTTTTCTGGTAGGTATCCTGCAGTACCCTGGTCTATATATCAGTACCAAAGTGTTTCCTTGCATAAGCGGTTAAGTAGTAACCTTCGCGATAGATATTTGGCACGAAATCCTTACGGCTCCTTCTTGATGCTTTTTCATAGTTATAATGCATTCCAGAAAGCCTCATTGCCCTGTATTCCATATTGAACTTGGGCATACGCCCCCGCCCCCCATTGGTTAAAACAGTTTCCGCATAGGTAGCATCACCTTCGAAGAACCAGGATGGCTGGATCATCAGGACGTTTAAAAACCATCCTGTCTGCCCTGCAAGGATCCTGGAGGTGGTAGCAAGCCACCCGGTTTTTGCTCGTTGCATCTGCTGATGATGGCGGTATTCATGGATGGATAATAAATCGATCCATTGCACTGTACCCATAAAAGGATCCTGTGGCGCGGTAATTGTCCAGTCGGATTTCCAGGGGGCCAGGAAAGGCACGCCGGCAGGCAACGTGGAATTACCATGCAGGATAATTGGCACCTTTTGTGCGGGACCTCCTATAAAAGAACTGTCACGATCAGCAAGGTACTGAATGAGATTGGCAGTACTCGTAGCTAGTCTGATGGATTGAGGTTCGAAAATTACATCTACATAGGGGGTGCTGATTTTCCTGTTTTCCGCACCTTTTTAAAAAGGGCTGTTTATTGACTGTATTAGTTGATTATTTTCGATATTGGGTGTCCCGCTGGTATTTTTGGGTATGTTTTTACGAAAAAAGGCCAATAAATCAGGGAGTACA
>SDBV01004800.1_pt1 | contig 19255 bp, 23 predicted proteins | sample 2277081 | NCBI WGS metagenome assembly SDBV01 (sample SAMN10402039, study PRJNA504765) | marine sediment metagenome | isolation source: marine sediment core GS10_PC15, 223 cmbsf | place: Arctic Ocean: Southern Knipovich Ridge | collected 2010
AAATATCTCAAATTATAAAAAAATCGAGATTGGAAAGGTCTTAAATTACTTCCCAGAAAAAAAAGCAGCAAAGATTCTCTTGACGTCAGGGAAATTAAAGTTAAAAGATGAAATTTTTATTATTGGTACACATACAGATACATATCTAAGACAAGAAGTTAACTCTATTCAAATTAAACAAAAGAAAAATCTAACTGAAACTCCATTTGTTAAATCTAAAAAAGAACGAATAGCAGTTGGAATCATTGTTGATAACCCTGTTAAAAAAAATGATAAAATTTTCAAATTATCAAAAAATTCGAAATTATAAAATTGATTAGAATGAAGTAACGAGACACGCTATAGAGAGATATTTTAGAGTTTTTTACTTAAAAAAAGCTTTTTAATTATCTTATTTCTCTATTTTTTAAAATTAAAAAAGTTAGATAAAAAATTAGTTAATTAAAGCAATTCCTATTTGGTTTGTATCTATAGTGAAATTATGGGATCAGAAAAAAATTAATCCCACTTAGGTCCTCCACTTCTTTCTACAGAATTATCATCATCTTCAGTGTGAATTCTTTTTAAATCAATGTCCTGATAGCCTGGGAGAACACCAAGTATCCGCCTCATAGCAAATTTAACATCTTTAGCTGATGCAATAAAACGCCCTACAATTAAAATGTCTGCTCCTTGTGTTAAAGCATACGACGCAGTTTGTGGCTCAATTCCGCCTGCAACAGCAACTAAAACTCGATCTCTCCCTGAAGCTTTCTTTTTGTCAGCGTATAACTCTTTTATTTTAGGAACTAACGCCCACCTTTGTCGTTGCTGGGCATCGGGAGATTTATCTCCTGCCGTAGATTGCTCAACATCAATTGCTCTATGAAGTATCACAACATCAGGGATTTGTTTTAACGACTTCAATTTCTCAATTGGGTTTTGAACCTCCATTGTGTCAACAAATGCATGAATTCCAAGCCGTTGCGCTTCTAAAATAAATTTATCGAGCGAGGCAGTAGAAGCTAAACCACTTGCTACAACACCATCGGCAGTTGCGTCAAAAGCAAAATCAACTTCTAATTTTCCAACATCTAAAGTCTTTAAATCAGCAACAATAAATTTTTCTCTCGCTAGTTCCCTAATTTTTTTAATCGATTCAACTCCATATTTCTTGAGAAATGGAGTACCAATTTCAAGAATAATTCGATCACTCTTTGGTAATTGCTTAACAACTTTCATTTGCTTTTCTAAGGCAGGATGATCTAAAGCTACTTGAATATAAGGAGGTCTCCATAATCTTGGGATTCTAATTCCAGCAACAGGATGCCTTGCTCGGTCCTTATCATAGAATATCTTTTCGATTGGAGGATATCCTTTTAAAGCTCTCTGAATTGCCAATTTTATTGCACCATAATTATACTGATAGATTTTTCGGTAATCTGTAGCTTCAGGATGGATAAAAACACTTGCAATTATTAACCATTCTTCCAATTTATTCATTGGAATAATTCCTTCTTCAACCGCATCTGCTATTCCTTTTGCTACTGCTGCTTGGGCGGGTCCAAAAATCTTATTTGCATCGCCCATTTTCGCAACTGTTACTTTAGGGACGATCAAACATACTGGTTTAGATAAAAGATTAGGTCTTATTGTTCCTAACAATCCTCCATGCCCTTTTGAAGGTGTACTGAGGGCATTTGCGAATGAAATTCCAATAGGTCCATTTTTTGAACCAATTATCAAATCTATATGAGCTAGATTAGGACCTTCTCCAATGAGTGCCTCTCCAATAAAATATTCCGTTTTAGCCATAAGTATTTCCTTCTTTAATTTTTTCAATTTTTCTTTTTATAATCGTTCTACTTCGTATTTTTTATAATCGTGTATTTTTTAGATAATACAAAAAAAATCTTTTCTACATTTAATGAGAGTTAATTCTCCATTATTAAAATTATCTTTACCTCAATTGAAAATAACCGTTGGTGAAGTTAATTATAAATATTTGAATTGTTATATGTATCTTTAAAGATTATAAAATTAGATCGTTTTTTTACATTTTTTACTTTTTCTTACAAAAATAGAAGGAAAATTTCTTAGTGTCTTATTTTAACAACAAAATGAAAATTTTTCATTCTAATGCACAAATACTTGGAATTTTAAAATTTCTCGATCAAATTGTTTCCTCATATTTGCATAAATAGCAGCATGAGAAATAGCTACCCCAACATTGAGAGATTAGTATGAGAAGGATGAATAAAATTCAAATTTCATAAATTCATCCTTTTAATTATTTACACAAAAAAAGAAAAATATCAAAAATATTCAAAAAAGAAAAAGAGAGAAAAAAGAAAAAAAACTAGAATGTAATGAAAAAGGGTTACCTGATTATGAGAAATTAGAAGAAATCAAGCAACTGCTCACAATATATAAAAAATATTTTCATTCATCAAAAATTCAAAAATCCTAATATGTTTTTGACTTAAAAATTATGTATTCTGTTTATAATTATAAAAATAATAATAAATAATTAGAAGACACAAACATAAGATAATCGAGGTTATTTTCATGAGTGAACCCAAATCAAAGTTGAAAAGTATAATAAGAGAATATCTTTCCGAGACCGAATTAAAGGAGACCTTACATGATCCAAAATTAGATTTAGGTTTTCGATTTATTTATCCCAAAGGTAAGAATCCTCAAGGGAGACCATTAGGAAGACCTTTCACAGTTGTCAAAACAAAAAATAAATCTTTCTTAGACATTTCTAGTCCAGTTAATATATCAGAAGAGCATATTAAAATATTAAATTCAATGAAAAAGGTTGCAAAAGATAAATTTTTCAGAAAATTGACTAAAACTTTTCTTCTTAAAGAAGTTTTTTTCAATTTTGACCTTCAAAATAACAGATATGTTATAATTGATAACATTTTTTTAAATAAAAACAAAGTAATTTCGAAAAACATTTTTTATAAGAGCATAAGGAAAGTTCTTGGGTGTGTCATATTCAGCATTTTGGAACTACAAGATTTTTGTTCAGGAGAATTTGATATTAGCGATTTATCCTTAGCAACTTAGTTAGAAATCAATTTAAAAAAAATAAATATGAGCTTATAACAATTTTTTTGAAGGAAACTTCATAAAAAAAAATAACAAAGACTTAACTAACAAATCCAAAAAATAATAACTATTTAGAATATTCCATTTTCAAAGATTCAATATCTTCGAGCCCAAATAAAACCTTTCTTGCGGTCGTAAACGATATCTCCTCAACACAGGCCTCATATTTTATATTATAGGTTTTATTTATTCTCATTAATGATGGTAAATTCTCCACCATTTTCATCTACAAAGGTTTTACCTAGAACAATTTTAAGTTCTTTTTCAGCTTCTGGATCTTCGTCTGCCCATCCTAATTCTCTGATGATTGATTTCTTTTTAATAAAAAGTATAGATAACAGAAATTATGTTAGTTCTTTCTTTTAAGTGTTTTTGTAAAACTCTTTATTTCTTAGTTATTCAAACAATATTATGTTCATTGAATTCTATATCATCTTAAAAATTTGCCTCAGAGCCATGCTCATAATGTACATCTGTATTTGCCTTGAGCCACCCACGATTTCCTGAATTCTAGAGATATTTACATAATCTTGCATTAATGTATTATCATTTAGACCAGCACCACCCATAAGATTTGCTGCTTCATAACAAATTTTTTTGGAAAGGTTAGTACAATGGTATTTAAATTGAGAAGCACTCGCAATCATAGCCTGTGAGATGTTTCGTGGGATTTCTCCTCCGAAAGTTTCCATCTTTTGGTCATAAGATTCAGCAAATTTTAATAATCCTAAAGTTAAATTAGTAGTTTTAGCCCAAAGTTTAGTTAAGAGAAACCCCACCCCTTGGAATTTTAAAATTTCTTGATCAAATTGTTTCCTCATATTTGCATAAATAGCAGCATAAGAAACAGCACCCCAACATTGAGAGATTGCTCCAATAGAGATACCAAATCTTTCAGGTACTAAACCCTCAAAAAGATGCTCTCTTCCTTTTCCAACTCCCCCAAGTATATATTCTTTTGGCACTCTAAGGTTTTCAAAATGCTCATATCCAAGGTAGAGTTTAGGTACATATGGTATATATACTCTATCACATATCCAGCCATCCCAGGAAGTATTAATTAAAAACTGAGCCATCATATTACCGTTATTTTTCTCAGCAGTAGCGTATGCTACGGCCCATCCTGCCTTGGGCGCGTTTGTAGTGTAAATTTTTTCACCGTTAAGTAAAAAGCTACCATCTTCTTGCTCTTCGCACGTAGTTAGTTGATGCACGGCATCTGATCCTCTTTCTGGTTCTGTAATGCAAATACAACCTGCTTTTTTACCTGTAACTAAATCTTTTAAAGCTTCTAACCTAACAGGAATATTTTCGTGGTGTTCATAAATTGGATTTATTGCTAAAACACTTGCACCACTACCCATAGCATATTGGGTATCAAACATATCTATAGCGAGATATCGAAGAAAATCTGTAACTAGCCCATAATAGTCATAATTTACATCTATCATATCAAAATTATGTGATCTTGTTATATATCCTTCAGCTCCGAAAGTAGGAATCCAATCGTAAATATCCTCATCTGGACCATGGCAAATTTCATTTTTCTTCTCAAATCTCATGCAGAATTTTTGAACTTTCTTTAGAAAGTTGAACTGCTTAGAAGATAAAATAGACATTAAATTAGCGTTTAAAAAAGAATATCTGTTCTTTAAGCTTAATTTATTCAAAATCTCATCATTAATTGCTTGTTTCATATACTTTGGCATGCAATTTACCCCTAATTTTTAGTTTTTAAATTTCAAAAAATATTTTAATCAAGCATTAAAATTATTCAGTTTATTAAGAAATTTATAGCAACTTCTCAGAACTTAATAATTTAATAATAGTTTTCAATTATATACATTTCCTTTTCGACAATTATGACGAAGAATCTTATATTATGTTTTATTTTGAGTACTTCTTAAGAAGATTTTTTTCTTTAAAAATTAAGATTTGTAAAGAAAGATCATTATTGGTTTATTTCTTTAATCTCAAACATAATGAAAAAAAAAAATTGATTTGGAATATAAGATTTTTGCTCAGTTAGGAATTGCCATAACAATTAAAGTATTTTGTTTTATGCGATTATCAGTGCCAGTAATTGCTATAAGGTCGATTGTCACATTATGATCACCTATTGATAAGACCCTAGTTGAGAATTGTAGCGTTATTGATTGAGAATAGGCATAAGAAGAAGCCTATGCAACGCCAACTGTGACTGTATGGGTATCTAAATGATATTCATCAATATTAAAAAATACTGATAAATAAGAGTCATCCCTTATAAGTCTATTTATTCTAGCTTCTCCAGTATAACAAAAGTACATGGTTTCGTTCTCTCCCACGGTAAAATTTATCGTTAACTGTTCGATAGTTTTGTATTCACCAATCATATGAAAGACATTCGGATTATATTCTTGATACCAGATATTTGGTTCAGGATAATTATTTTTAAAGTCTAAATAATCTTCTTGAAGCTGTAAAGTAGAATACCAAGAAACAACACCAATCCCGACTCCTGACGCACCAATTAATAAACCCATTACAGCTAATACTGTTCCAGCTTTACCCACGATTAACACCTTTTATGATTATTCAATAAGATTTATTGTTTTTAATTGATTTAATTAAACAAGCTAAAAATTTATTATTAAAAAAGGTTTGTATATGAAATGAAATCTTTCTGCTTATTACTACGTTTTAATAATTGTAATAAGAATAATAACATAGAACTTCCAGTAAAGAATTTAGAAATTACTGCCTAATAACGGGATAAAAATATAAATTGAGGAAATTTTGTCTGTAAAAAAATAAACACTTTTTATTTACAAAATTTATTTTCTAATAGATTTCTTGTTTTGTTTTAATATTATTCGCTTTTGATTTTTCCAATTGAATCGATTTTCCACGCATACTCCTCAAGATCGATTTTAAAATCATCAGAAACCACGATATTTTCATGTTCCAATAACTTTTTTTGATACTCTTTATCTTCAACCGATTTCAATGCTAGTATTCCTTGTGAATTAATGACTCGATGCCATGGTAGTTCATATTTTTTTGTAGAAGAATGTAAAATCCATGAAACCTGTCTTGCTGCTCTGGGATTTCCTGCTAATTTAGCTATATATCCATAAGTAAGAACTTTACCGTGTGGAATATTCTTAATTATTCGAATAATATTCTGTGAAAATTCACTAGTAATGCTATTCACCAATTAAAATTTTTAAATCTAACTATTCTTTTTTTTTAACTTCTCGCTCTATTTTTTTTGCGATTGGAAGGAGCTGCTTTAACTTCTCAATTTTTAAATCTCTAGTCTCAAAAATTATATGCTCACAGTCAAATTTAGCAAAATCATTTTCTTTAATCGTAATATTATAAGATTCTTTTTCATCCCATAAACGAGAGCCAGGGTAAGGTGTCGCTATAAAGTAGTTTAGTTTATCATTTTTATTTAATGGTAAAGATTTTATGTATTCAACAGTTTGATAAAAACTATCTTCTGTTTCGCCAGGTAAACCTAATACAAAATATGCTTGTAATGAAATTCCGCATTTTTTTAAATTCTTGATTCCATTCCTTACTTTTATTGGATCCTGATATTTGAAATTTATTTCAAGAACCTTTTTATTTGCAGATTCTATACCTGTTGCGACTAATTTGCACCCTGCTTTTTTCAATAAGAGCGCTTCTTCGAAAGAAATGGTATCAACACGAAGTTCACAACCCCATGGTATTAAAATTCTATTTTCAACGAACATATTGCAAAAATCTCTAAAAAATTTTCTATTTATGTTGATATTATCGTAAAAATTAATGTAATTATAAGTTTGTAAGGATAAAATATCCCTTATTTCAGTTAAGATCGATTCAATACTTCTTATTCTTGTAGTCTTAAATAACTTTTGTCTGGAACAAAATGAGCATTGATTAGGGCACCCTCTATTTATAATAACACTTGCTACATCGTAATAATAATTCTCTAAAGACAATTTATATCGAGCAGGCAAAGGTAGATTTTCGAGATCTACATCATCAGTCGGGTTGTTGATATTAATTCTCCCTTTTGAATTAACAAAAGCAAGCCCTTTAATTGACTTTAATCGAGTTTCAAATTCTACCAAATTTTTTTTTGATAATGCTGTATTCATTAGATGTTTTACTAGATTTAAAAAGGAGTTCTCACTTTCTCCGATACAAATGATATCAATCAGATTTTCTGTTTTGTTGTCATATTTTAAGATTTCCTTATACATGAAAGAAACGTGAGGACCACCTAAAATAATAAAATTGTTTTTATCTTGATTTTTTATAATTCTAACAATATCAAGAGCAATGTGGAAAGTATTTGTAAGAGAAGTTATCCCAAAAATTTTATACCCTATTACCCTTTCTTTTACTAAATCCCTTAGCTCACTTTGATTTAGATCTCTAAATTGTTCGAGATCTAAAATATCAACTGGAATTTCATTTAAACCTAAAATTGCTGCTAAATATAATAATCCTAGGTTAGGTTCCCTAAAAAATTGTGAATTTTCTCCCGAAGTTTTAGAAGTTCTAGGATTTATTAATAGTATCATCTTTTTGGTGATTTTGGTTCTGTTCAGGTAATTGATCTGGAATTTTGAACGCTTTAACTAAAGTATCTATAGAACCAGGTTTATTAAATTTCTCTTCATAAATTATTGGTATTTTCAATTCTAAAGGTGAAGATTTATCAGTTTTATAGATAAATAACTCTATTCCTTGAATTTTTCGTTCTTTTATAATTAATCGCGTTGAATAATTATGATCTTGAAAAAAAGTAAAACCACTATTTAATTGTCCTAATTTTGCCGGCTGAATGATAGTCTTTTCTTCCCTAATAAATGATTCTGTTATTTCTTCGTCAGTGTATATGGTTCCTCCTATTATCATGAATCTACGAATAAAATCTTCGGGTTGAGGAATTTGGTTAATATATTCAATCGCTTCTTTAGCTTTTGGATTTGAGATCGAAACATTTACACCATATTTATCAGGGCTTGGTTTTGAAAAATCACTTTTATTGATTGGTTTAGCTCTGCCTCCGCTAATTTGGTTTTCAAAAATTTCCTTAAAAACATTATCTTCACTAGAATACATATTTAATGCAGAAACTCTATAAAATAACTTTAATTGTTGACGCAACATTTCTGCTAAAATACTTCCGTAAATCTGAACTTTTAGAGAACTTTGGCGTCCATTATACGCCCAAATTCTTTTGGTATCATGATCTACAAGTAAAAATACTCTTTTTATGCTTACATCGTTTATAATATCACTAATTATCTGTCCTTGAAGCACTTCTCTTGTTTCCATAAATGGAAATTCTTTTAGCGTAATTACTTCAAATATTTGCATGTCAGAATATTAATTAATTTCTTATATAATTGTAATAGGTAATTCGTAAAAATAAATTTCTTTATCTATATTTAATAAGAAATCAATTTAAACAATAAAATTCCATAAAATTTTTATGAAAATAAACATTCTTGAAGTTAATCTTGGTTTTTCAAGTTCGAGATTGATGCATCGTGTCTTCAGAAAAAATTGTATACAAATTGAACATTAGTGGCGGAAGCGAGGGCCCAGGAAAAGGATTATCTAAACTCATTGAGATTGATGAGAAAAAATTTCGGTTCGAATCAATGAAAATTGGTGAAACTATCAAGGGAGGGCTTATCGGTTTTGCAAATTACGAATTTCAGATAACCGGAGGCAGCGATTCAAGCGGTTTTCCAATGAGAAAAGATGTTCATGGACCAGTTAAAAAAAGAATTCTCCTTTCTAAAAGAGGTGTTGGTTATAAGCCTCGAAGAAAGGGAGAAAAACGGCGGAGAACTGTGCGGGGTAATGAAATAACGAGTGATATGACCTTGATTAATCTAAAGGTTTTAAAATATGGAGAAGCGGAACTTTTTAAAAAGGAATAAGATTGAATATTAGTTTAACAATGAGATGATCACGCATGGTTAAAGTTAAAAAGTGCAGCTTCTGTGGTTGGGATATCTCCATTGGAAGGGGAATAATGTTCGTGAAGAGAGATGGTACTGTTTTTAATTTTTGTACTAATAAGTGCCGAAAAGCATTGTTATTATACAAGAAAAAAGCGAGAAAAACGAGATGGACCGCTTATTACGGGAAACAGTAATTAATTATTATATTTTCAATTCTCTTTCTATTATTCAAGCTTAATAATAGGAAATTACTGTAAGCGTGGAAATTTAAGGAGCTCATCTATCAAGCCCATATAACTTACCCGCAGTCATCCAATCCTAATTTAATACTTAAATGCATTTAAACTTCATTAAATCAATTTAGAGAGAAAATTAATAATCGCTCACTCTCACTTATCATAAATGTGTGAAGTCTACACTTTTAAATAAAAATCTTACTCATATTCAATATTTAATAGCAACTATGTCCTATTCTACTTTAAGGTTTATAGAAGATTTACGCATAGAAGTTTCAAAATTAGTTTCATCCTGTGAATTACACGGTGGAACTCTTTCATATGACAAATTTTCTGAATATTTAGGTATGCATGTTCGATACATAAGAGATACACGTTTTAAGATAAAAAATTCAAATAGCCCTAAATACAATCCCGAATTTAAATTTTCGGAAGATCAATTAAAAAATTTTCTTATATCTTTATCAAGAAAGTTGAGTGATATTGATATTAGTAGATGTAAAGAAATTGTTTTTGAATATATTGAAAAAAATAAGCTTCTTAAATATCGACGACAACAATGGCATTTTCACAATCCTAATTTAAAATATGAATTTTTCAAATCACTTGATACAACAAACAAAGGGTACTATTTCGGATTATTACTTGCTGATGGATTTATCTCTTCTGATGGACACATTGGACTTTTTCTAGAAAAGAAAGATCTTAAGCTGGTTAGGAGATTTCGTAATGATCTACACATTACAAATAAGCTGGAATGTATAATAGATAGGAGAAAGAAAAAACAATCAGGAGAATATCCAGAAAGATATGGAATAAGAATAGGTTGTGTTCCGATGATTGAGGATTTAAAAGAATTAGGTTTCTTAGATTTTAAAAATGGAAAAGGTTTAAAAGAGGAGTTTTTTAGAAATTTGAGACAAAAAATTGCCTTATCCGTCCTACTCGGCTTTTATGATGGAGATGGTGAGGAAGGAGCTCCAATAATACATAATTCAAATAAACAATTTCTTGAGCAAATTAGGAGAGAATTTAATGTAAGACATGAAGTTAAAATTAAGAAGAGAGCAGGAAGAGAAGAAGTATGGATTAAAGATTGCGATACAAAAGACCAATGGTATTTAAGAATAGGTCCAGACTTGTTTAATTTAATAATGGAATCCTGTGAATTCAGCATGGAAAGGAAAAGAGCTTTTTATCCAATGAGAAGGGGTAGATATGCATATGAAATTCTTCGAGATAAAATAGGCAACAAAGATATAATTAACGAGTTAACTTACTTCGGTCCAAGGACAAAACTAGCTGAGTTTTTTGGTGTTAGTTTTGATCTTTTTAAAAGATTATGTGATGAATTGAATGTTAAGACGCTACCACCATCTTATTGGAAGAGAGCAGAAAATATAAATTGGGATCTGTCTTTTGATAAAAAAATTATAGAGTTCAAAAGAAAATATTTAGGTAATCGCTCCTAAATTATATTTTTAAACATACTTTTTTACTGTAATCTTGGAAATTTGAGTAGCTCATCTATTAGATCTACATGACTTACGCTTAGAAAGCTTAAATACTAACTAATTTACGATCATGCGTTTACAACAGAACCTTTCTATCCCTAGCTCCATAAAAGCTTTTTCGGATGGTTCTCCTTTCTCTAATAGCTCTAAATAAGGTTTATATACGTGTGCGATTAATTTCCCGCAACTAAAGCACCTGATCGGTATAATCATATTCTATAAAATGAACCATGATAAAAATATTTTTAGGTTTTCTTTTCTAAATGAAAAATTTTATTTAATTCCTATAATTACATTTCTTATCATAACTCGATGATTTATGAAAATATATCTAAAATTAAATATATTTGAAAAAGAGATGATTGAAAATTTCTTATATTAAATTTCAAATTCCTGAAAAATTAAAAAATCAAATTAAAAATGCTTTAATTACCATAGCAGAAACTCGAGATTCTAAAATTAGAAAAGGAATGAATGAAGTAACGAAAACTATTGAAAGGGTTCAAGCAAAATTTGTCGTGATGGCAGAAGATGTTTCGCCCCCAGAGATATTATTTCACATCCCAATACTTTGTGAAGAAAAAGATATACCTTATGGATATCTTTCCACCAAAAAGGAACTTGGCAATGTCGCAAGAATTAACGTATCATCAAGTGCAATAGCAATTGAAAATGTTGGAACTGGAAATGATAATGTTTTGACTGATGTTATCAAAAAATTAGAAGAAATCAAAAAATAGAATAGACTGGTGAAACTATTTGGTTAAACTCGATAAATCAAAGGGAATCAAATTTAGAGATGAGTCTATTCCAGCTCAAGTGATACAAGTGATTGGTCGCACGGGACTTACTGGAGAAATCACCCAAATAAAAGTAAGGATTCTAGAAGGTCGGGATAAAAATCGGATCTTGACTAGGAATGTTAAAGGTCCAATTAAGATAAATGATATCGTTATTCTTAGAGAAGTTGAACGAGAGGCAAGAAAGATTAGAAAACGACGATAATTATATTTCTAATAGAAATCTAAGTATATATCTTATTCTTTTGTTTTTGCATACTAACTAGTAGCATATTCTTTATTTTTAACTCAGTTTTTTTAAAGGATTTTTTCATTTTTCAAATTTTATTGTAAAATGACAGAGGAACTATTCTCTCGTTCCATAATGAAAGTTTAATGTGTGATGATCATTGAGATAGATAAAGTTATTTCAGATATTTTTTGCTGCTGTACTTTCTAATGCAATCAGTGTCTGTTTGACAATATAATAAAAATTTGCAAATTGTCTAAATCCTATCAATTTTAGTGAAAAGAAAAGAAATTTTATAGTACTTTAAAAATCTGCTCTCAAATTTATAATATATGTTTTATACTATTCTCGATGATTTAATTTTTTATCAGCTACTATATTTTTTAAAAAGATATTCAAATTTTGAGCTTAAACTTCATAATTATTTTTATAACAAGACAAATATATATCCAACATATATTAATACCATCAAAATCGAAGATTTAGAATATATTTTTTTTTTTATTAAAAAAGAGAGTTATTTTGAAGCGAGAACTTATTTAAAGTCTATTAGAAAAGATTTAAAGAATAAAAAGATCACAATAATCAGAGCCGATAATATTTTATTAAATCTAATTTATAACCTATTTCCAGATCTATGCATATATGATATTAAAATTGAACTAAATTATTTATCAGGATTTTATGAAATCTCTGTATTATTCTTAAAAGATTTGAATTCATATTATATTGCTGTTGGTCGACGGGGAAGTTACATTAAAGCAATAAATGCATTATTTGAAAATTATATTATCTTTAAAAAAAGTGATATTCCAATAAAAATAAAATGCAAAGTGGTCGTTTAAATCATCCTTTATTATTTCAATTTTTCTATCTCTGCTATAAGCCAGCAAAGCTCGTCAGATGTGGATGAAGACTTAAAAATTTCTTCAGTTTTTTCCTCAATCTCCTTTTTTGATGCTTTTCCTTCACCTTTTAGGAATACCATCTGCAATTCACCTAGCTTATGACACAAATCTTCATAACTCATTTTTTCATGTGAAAGTTTATGAGCTGTCATAGTTATTTCAGCTTCGAAATCTGGGTCTAATCCTGCTTCCAATAGGTCCATGGTGTCTTCAAATTTTATTTTTAATTCAGGTCTTCTTTTAATAGAAGCGGTGGGTATTATCCCCTTTCTCATAATATCCATTATCGCTAAAAATGAACCGTATTCTTGATTTTGATTTATAATTTCTACTGTTGTTGACTTTTTTCTTTTACTTTTTAAAAACTCTGCTCTTTTTATACTTAGTTCTTTCTTTTTCTTTGAGGTTTTCTCACCTAGCCATACATAAATCTTCTTGACATCATCAACAAGAAAGGCTTTATTTTCATTAAAATCGATTTTATTAACTTTCCGCAGATATCCATTTTCATCAATACTATAAAAGAGCATTTTCTTTAATTAATACCTAAGTGTAATATAGTAAAACTAAAGTAAAGAAAAATAATAAATCTTTACTTTGGAAAAACAAAAGGGGGAAATTCATAAAGCGAAATTAAATTATAAATATTAAATTTAGTTAAATTTTTTCATCAAAATACCCCAATAATTTTAGATTATTATACTCTTTGTGGAGAAAATCACGGAGAGCAGTCCTTATCGCTTCTGAACGAGAAGCCGTGATTTTCATAGCAATAAGTTTTTGTATGTTTTCGTCATAAATATGTGGTAAATTAATCGTGATATTGACCATTTTAGGTTTAGTCTTCTTTTTCCCATTATCTGTCATTTTGCTGGCTCCAACAAATTCAATTTTTAAAAATAACCTTTAAGTTAATAAATTAAGTGAATTTGAAAGATGAATATCCTAATAACCTAATCTATTCACTCTTATCTAACATTATATAATAAGTAAACCAGCTTTATAAAATTTATTTTGATTGTTTAATTATTTTGATTGTTTAATTATTTTGATGAACATTTTAAGGATACCTTAACAAAATAGTTGAACATATTTTATTTTATCCGTATAATTTCCTGCAAATATATTCTGGCTCAATATTAGTTAATCTTATAATCGATCTTCCGATTTTACATATCGGCCACGAGATTCGATGACATCAATGTTTTTAATGATTTCATGACAATCACTTAAATTACTTTTCTTATATTCAGATTGATATCCTTCTAGAAAAGCGTTATAACAATCCTCATAACATTTTCCATGAGATGAGATCAATACTCTCTTAAATAGATGCAGATCTACACTTTTATCTTCTATTTTATCAGAATTATCATGCAAACCAAAATCTATAAGAAAAACTTCTTCATGTTGAGTTATTATAATATTACTTGTAGTAATATCGCCATGGATATGGCCATTTTTATGAAGTATAGCAATATCGCGTCCGACTTTTTTTAAATAGTTATATTTTTTAATATCGTCTAAAGTCTCTATCATATTTCTTAATTTTTCTCCTTCAATGTATTTCATAACTATTGTAGCACTTTGAACATCAATTTCATAAACTTGTGGCACATTTATACCATAATTCTTAACTTTTATAAGCGCTCTTGCTTCATTTAATGTCCGTTTAATTCGTATTTCTTTATCTAATTCTTCTAAGCGATACTTCTTAGGGATACGATGTTTAAAAATTACTTTTTTATCAAACCACTGTCCATAGAAAAGACTAGCTTCAGCACCTTTATGAATTAATTTCTCCTTAACTATATCAGATTTCATTTTTAGTTCTCAGACCTCCAGGGAACTGTAATTTGATCCATCCTTTCCTTTGGTTTTATTATTGTCTCCTCTATTTGATGACCACCTTCAGCTTTATAACGTAAAACTCCTGTCCACCCGATCATGGCACCGTTGTCGCCAGCATATTTCAATGGTACAACTTCGAATCTTGAGTTATGTTCTTTAGAAATAGATTCTATCATTTGTTGGAGCCTTTTATTTGCAGCAACACCACCGGTTAAAAGAACCTCTCTCTTTTCCGTATGAGCAAGTGCTCGTTCTGTAACTTCTGTTACCATAGCAAACGCAGTTTCTTGTAATGAATACGCAACATCGTTTAAATTATAGGACTTATTAAAATCTTTTGATTCTAGAAGTCTTTTTGCTGCAGTATAAAGCCCAGAAAAAGATAAATCCATTCCTTTTACAATATAAGGTAATGGAATATATTTTTTTGACTTAGATGCGAGTTTTTCGATTTTGGGTCCTCCAGGATGAGATAATCCAGCATCTCGAGCAAATGAATCAATCATATTGCCTATTGATAAATCAAGAGTTTCACCAGAAATTTGATATCTTCCCGATTCAAAAGTACTGACTATTGTATTTCCTCCAGAAACGTATAAAGTTAAAGGATCTTCAATATTACATTTTAAACGCCCGATTTCTATATGTGCAATACAGTGATTCACTCCTACAATGGAGATTTCTAAAAATTGACTTAAAAAACGAGCAACTAATGCACCTATTTTTAACACGGGACCTAATCCTGGACTCTGACTAAAAGCAATTAGATCTAATTCTTTTACTGAAATTTTAGCTATAGCAAGGGCTTCAATTATTACCCTCATGAAATTGTTCATATGTTGTTCTCTAACTAAAGCAGGGTGGAGTCCACCTTTTTCAGGAATAAAAATATCATCTGCAAGACTATATACATTTCCATCAAAATCGATAATCCCTACTGAAAAGGTGTGTGCAGTACTTTCTATTCCTAAACAGAGTTTTTTCATTTATTCCGCCAAAATCTCCTATTTACATCTATCTTCTTTAAAAATAGGAATTACTTAAAAAGTATTGTAATAGCTTTATTCTATATTTTCTTGCGTCTATAAAGCTAATTTAGGTTTACTTACTTTTAGTACGTTTACGAGGAGCTCTCCTAACAGTTTTCCTTTTTGCGGTTCCTTTTCTCTTAAATATAGTATAACCACATTTTCCGCATGTCCATCTGTCATAATGATTAGCAAGAAAAAAACTTGGCCCACATTTAGGACATGATCTATGAAGTCGTGTTAGTTTATTTCCTTCTATTTTGTAATATTTTGAGGCATCCATTTTACTAAATATTTAAAAATATTCGTTTTTTAATATTCAAATAGGTGTTTAAAAGGTTCTTTTATCTTTTCTAATTTAATAATTTCAGCTCTTTTATCTTTTTCAAGATTCCGTACTTGGATATGAAAAGACTCAAAGTATTGAAGTTCTTTTACGTTATTATAGATATTTACTTGCCCTATAGTGTATGCGGATCCAAAAGGAGTATGGAGCTTTCGAATTATTGTTAATTTTTCATCAGAATTTTGCAACGCAGCGATTTTCTTTTTTAAATCCAATCGATTTGGAGTACCTGCTCCGAAATGATCAACTCTAAATGTCAATTCCGTCCTATCAATTAAAGGATTTTTCTTTTCCTCTGTAATTTCAATTTTTAACGACATATTAAACTTATCGATTTTGTATAGCTAATCTCTTCTAATTGTATTAAGTATTTCTAAATTATAAAATTCAAAAGAATAGATAAAAAATAAAATTTTGCTTTTTAGTGAAAGCAAGATTTAGATAATCGAAAATTTGATCAATAAATTTTTAGAATTTTTCCATTATTGAAATGACGTTTTTAACTTTTTCTTGAACCATTTTATCAACATCTACAATAACAATTCCCTCCGGAATTACATATTTAGAATCGGTTATAGGAGGTTGTCCATAAAAAGCAAAATTTTTAATCCCTTTCTTTACAGGAATTTCAAGTACAAGAGGAAGTATTAATAAATCCTCCTCTCCTTCTGTTATTAACACTAATGTTGTTTTCTCAGTTTTAATAATCTTTTTAAAGAGATTCCAACAATCTTTTTGAATAATTCCCTCTGGGTTTTGAAATTCAATAGTTTGTTCAAAAAACTCTTCAAAATCTATACTTATGTGATTTCGTTGCGTTTTTTCATCAATTATACAGATTTTAATAAATGACTTTAAAAATTGATTAGAGAAAAAATCCATAGCTACAATATCTCCAACAATATAAAAGTTAACATTATGATTTAATTTTACATAATCCTTAAAAATATTTTCAACTTGAACAAGAGTTTCTTCACGTGTTCCAGAGATTAAAATATCTAATGGTTCTGCAAATAAATGTCTTTTATCGTATGGAATTCGTAAATTATAATCCATATAAACCAAGATATTTAATCAAAAAAATCTTAAACATAAATTTAATACATTTTTATCGGACTCTTAACGCGTACTTGCCAGGAAAATGAATCTTGAGATATTCCGCGAACTTCGATTCTTTAGGTTTAATGATAACAACTGCTCCAGTGAAATCTTCGCCTAGAGAGTGGGTTTTGCATTTAGGACATAGGGCTTCATTTTTAGTTATTAAATGACAATTTTTACAAGCTCTTTCTTTCATATTTCCTCACTTAGCTGATTAATTTTTAATCAAAATTATCTTCCTCATCAGTTTTTTCTTTTTTTCTACTTTTCTGGGAAAAATCATCTTCAATATCTGCTTCAACCCAATCTTCTTTTCCTAAAAATTTTTGTCTCATCGTTAAACCAAGTTTTCCACTTCTTCCTGTACCTAAAGATACGGCAATTATTTTTGCTCTGACTTGATCATTAACTTCAAGTATTTTTCCAGTTTCTTTGCCAATAAATCTGTTTCCTATTTGCTCGTAAGAGATATAATCATCACATATTTGCGATACATGAACTAAACCATCTAATGGTCCCAAACGCACGAAAGAACCAAAATCAACAATTTCAACAACAGTTCCTTCTACGACTTCTGAAACAGTTGGTTTAAATGATAAAATTGTGAATTGAACTTCATGAAAAGTGTTAGCATTTCCCGGTATTATAATCCCTTGTCCAACCTCAAGGACATCAACCACTGCTATTATAAAGCCATAATTACGTGTAATAATACCTTCATAATCCTCCGAAAGTATTATTCTAGCACTTATAGTTTTTTCTTGATTAAAAAGGAATGGTGGTATTTCAATTTTTCCTTCTATAGTGAAAAGCTTGAACATATCAATGTAACCTTTAAATGAATGAAGTATTAACGAAGATTAGTAATTTATTCAATAATTCAAAAAATTAATAGTTTGTGGTTTTCAAATTATAATATAAGTGAAATGATTTTTTTTAATTGGTTTAGAAAAAGGGAATGATTTTGCTTATATGAAAATAAGAAAATAAATTCTCTATTTTCTTGCGAGTGATAATCGAATTGGTCTAAAATCAGCAATTTTCTGTATTCCTGCTTTAATAGAAGGATCATTTTCAAGTAATTTCCTTGCTTCTTCTTCAGTTTCTGTTTCTAGGATTATAACTCCGAATGGATCATCTGGAATTAATGTTGGACCCGCAAAGAATAATTTCTTTTTACTTAATAATGATTTTAGATAAAAAAAATGATCCAACATTATTTTATCTTCTTCCTCCTTTGGATTTGTAATAAAATCTTGACGGTATGGCTTGATAACTATGTAAAAATGGCTCTTCTTTTTCATAATTAAAATACAATTTATTAAAATATATTTATTAAGATTTTTTTTTATCTATTGATTGATGATCCATGATCTGTTTTCTAAATAATATTTAAGATAATATTTTTTTAAAATAGCCTAAAGAAAAAAATTATTAAATTTTATTTTCACTCAAATTAACTCATTAAATATTTAATTATTTAAATCTTTTAGAAATAAGTTATATTCATCCCTTTCAAGAACGTTTTCCTTCTTTATGAGCTAAAATTGTATATAATCCTACTAATAGAGTAAATATTACAAAGAACCAAAATAGTACTAGCACCTGAAATATTAAATCTTGAACTGGTGTCGATGACGGCGTAATCTCGCTTGTTTGACTATAAATTTTCATTAAAATTACAAAAAGAGCTATTGTACCTACTCTAAATATTTTAATTTTTTCTTTTATATAATCAACGCGATCGAATATTGAACCAATGATATATATAAATAGAAATAAGTCGATAAGAAAGGAAACAATATTATAGCCTGCATTTATGATGGCATCTAACTCCAACATAAAGTCAAAAACGAGAAAAACAATATAAAAAAAAGTTAACAAATAGAACAAAGAAATATATGCGGCTATTTTTTTAGTAAATATCAATCTTAGTAATACAAACACCATTAATATTAGATTTATCCAAAAGACAAAAATAAAGATATTTGCTAAATTCTGAATGTCTGTATTAAGAGAACTTTTAAAATATCTAATTATTAATATTAGGAACAATATATAAAGCACTAAAAAAAGAATAAATTCTAATACTCTTGTAAATTTTCGAGAACCCTTCTTTCTGTACAAATAATCATCTAAACCTGTTGATGCGTCCATGCAGAATTTAAAAGCAAAAAATG
>SDBV01004801.1_pt1 | contig 19252 bp, 15 predicted proteins | sample 2277081 | NCBI WGS metagenome assembly SDBV01 (sample SAMN10402039, study PRJNA504765) | marine sediment metagenome | isolation source: marine sediment core GS10_PC15, 223 cmbsf | place: Arctic Ocean: Southern Knipovich Ridge | collected 2010
GAAACAAGTTGTTACAAGACTTTTGCAAAAGTCCTCATGTTAATTATGCTTGCCGCCCAGTCAATAGTCAACAAACAAATGCCCCGCCCTAAAACTTCACCAGGCTGCCCCGCTCGTCATAGCAGGTAAGATCATAGTTCTCACCCACACGATTGTGGTCCGAATTAATCACAATCCGCTTGTCCGCCTCCGCCTCCAGACGCGCAATGACCGTTCGTTTCTGATTCTGCAGGAATCCCGCCACTTCCGGCGAAACCGTCAGCACCGCCTCCTTGATGCTTTTCTTCGCCGCGGCCAGATTCAGCAGCCGTATCATCTCTATCGACTGTGCCTCGAAGCTCTTGATCGCCCCCGTTCCGCTGCAGTGCGGACATTTCAGATACGTACTCGAATGAAGCGACGGACGCATCCGCTGACGCGTCAGTTCGATCAGCCCGAACGCACTCATTCTCAGGACCCTGGAACGCGCCCGGTCCGGCTTCAGCGCATCGCGGAACGCCTTTTCGACCGCCCGTTTGTTCTTCGTTTCACGCATGTCGATAAAATCGCAGATGATAAGCCCGCCCATGTCGCGAAGTCTCAACTGACGCACAATCTCGCGCGCAGCTTCTACATTGATCTTCAGCGCCGTTTTTTCGGCACTTTCCTGCTTGCGATACCGGCCGCTGTTGACGTCGATGGCGACCAGCGCCTCGGTCTGTTCGATCACCAGCGAGCCGCCGCTTTTCAGGTCGACGTGGCTGGACTGAATCCTGCTGATTTCCATCTCGATACCGTACTTGTGGAACAGCGGTGTCTTGCCGTCATAATAGGTAGCACGCTTTCGAAGGCGCGGCTGCACTATCCCCAAGAAATCCCGTATCCTCCGCGTCACCGATTCGTTGTCGCAGATGATCTTGTCGATCCTGCTGGTAAAGATATCGCGTATCGTGCGAATCACCAGGTCCGATTCCTGATACATCTCAGCCGGCGCGGCCACCGTCTCAATCCGCTTGCGGATCGCATTCCACAGCCTGCCCAAATACGACAAATCGGTCTGCAACTCACGTTTCGTCGCAAGCTGCGCCGCCGTCCGCACGATAAAACCCGAATCCTTCGGTACCTTCAACTCGTCGACGATACTGCGAAGACGCTTTCGCTCGTCCTCGTCCTCGATCTTCTGCGACACACCCGTACGATGCATCCACGGCATGAGAACTATGTACTTGCCGGGAAGAGAAATATACGTGCTCAGCGTCGGTCCTTTCGTATTGATCCCCTCTTTGGTCACCTGCACAATGATTTCTCTGCCCTTCTTCAGGCACTTTTGAATAGGAGGCCGCTGATGGACCGACTTTCTGCGACCGATCTTCTCACCCTTGTCGCCCTTGCCCGAAAGATACCTGGGATGAAGATCACTGACGTGCAAAAAACCGTTCTTCTTCAGCCCGAAGTCCACAAAAGCCGCCTGTATCCCGGGCTCGATATTAACCACCTTGCCCTTGTAGATATTGCCAACATGACTGGCGAGACTGGCACGCTCAATGTACAACTCCTCCAGGGAACCGTTCTCCACGACGGCAACTCGCGATTCCTCCCCCTCTGAAATGTTGATAAGTATTTCGTTTGACATAATGTCTTAAACCTCTTTATGTTTATGAATTTTTTTCTGATTTCTCTCCCAGCCCACCGACTTCCTTACGACGGCGCCGCCAAGACTCGATTCGGCTAATTGCAGCAATCGCAGGATCTCGTCCGTGCGTATCGAGCCCGCCGGTGTTGTCCGGCATTTGGCCGCCAGCAACGAAGGCCCGCACTCAACCGACTCGATATACCCACCCACATCGACCTGACGCGATGCTTTGCCTTTGTGCCCCCTCCGTTCGACGACAATCGCATCGCCCCGCCCGATGCTTGCGGTCAACTCCTCGACACGCTCCGACAACACGTCGCCGTCAACACAATCCGCTAAGGGAAACTCATAGACCGCCCACTTGGGCGCGAACGACGTCTTCGCCTCGACAAGTTCCACATTCAGAATCTCGCAGCCATCGGGGAGTTGACTCTCAATCCCCTTCCTCATCTCCAAGGCCGAAACCGCCGCGCTGTCGACCCACACCGCCGCATACAGAAGGTCATCGGCGCACACCAGCCCCACACTGCGCGCAAGAGGCAAGGATAGCTTCGGACGAGGGTTAAACCCGGCGCTGTAACAAAGCTCCAGTCTCGCACGTTTCAGCGCACGCTCGAACATCTTCATGGTCTCCAAGTGCGACAGAAACCGAAGACAGCCGGCGATCTTGAATCTGACTACTAATGTTCGCTTGTCTTTGGACGTCATCTGAATTTATTTCACGTCTATTTCATTGCCCGGCACTCTCTTTTGTGCCGGGATCACTGCATACTCACACTCACCACCACACGTTTACCCCGTCATCCGACACTCCCGGACCGGCCTAAAAGGCTTCCGGCAGAATCCGCGTCGCCGCATCACGAAGATAATTCTTGATCTGCCGCTGAGAATCCATCGTCGCAACCTTCCGCGCAAGATGATTGCATTCCCTGATAGTGACCGAACGAATGATCTGCTTGATCTCCGGTATCATCGGCGGCGCAAGCGAAAGCGTGCGAACGCCCATCCCCAGAAGCAGCATAATATACTCCGGTTCCGACGCCACCTCCCCGCACACACTCAAATCGATTCCCGCCTTGTTCGCATCGTGAATGACACTGCGCATCAGCGTAAAAATCGCCGGATCCGCCGCCGAATACAACGTAACAACATGCTCGTTGGCGCGGTCGACGGCAAGCGTGTACTGAATCAGATCGTTCGTGCCGATGCTGAAAAAATCACTATCCGCCGCAAGCAGCGACGCCGTTAGCGCCGCACTCGGCGTTTCAACCATGATGCCGACCTTAATGTTCGGGTTGTAAGGCACAGCGTACTCGTCCAGGTCCTCCATCACATCGCGCAGAATCATCTTGGCCTGTCGCAGCTCCTGAAGATTGCTGATCAGAGGAAACATCACACGGATATCGCCCAGGACCGACGCACGAAGAATCGCACGAAGCTGAGTCTTGAACATGCTCAGGTTCTGAAGACAATAGCGAATCGAACGCAGCCCCAACACCGGATTCGCCTCAGGCGTGTGTCGCGCCGCATAAGGCAGCTTGTCCCCGCCAAGGTCCATCGTCCGGATCACCACCGGCTGTCCTTCAAAATGATGCGCCACTTCCGTGTAGGCCTCATAATGGTCCTGCTCCGTCGGTTCGCTTCCGCCGTAAAGATACAAAAACTCCGTCCGGTACAGCCCGATGCCCGCACCACCTTTGTCCTTGGTCATTATCGCTTCGTTCGGGAACTCGATATTCCCCAACAGCAGAATCTCTTCACCATCCCTCGTGACCGCCGGCTTGTCCCTGAGGCTGGTCAGCGTCACCTCAAATTCCGTCAACTCGCGAGAGAACTTCTCGTATTCGGCAACCTTGTCGTCATCGGGATCGATGATGACCACTCCGCGGTTGCCGTCGATGATGACCATGCTGTCGCTGGTAATGCTCGAGGTCACATCTTCCAGCGCCACCACCGCCGGGATACCCAGCGACCGCGCCACAATCGCCGTGTGGCTCGTCCGCCCGCCCGCCTCCGTGGCAAAACCCTTAACAAATGTCTTATTGAATCCCGCCGTCTGCGTCGGCGTCAGGTCATGAGCGACAATGACCACTTCCTCCTTCAGGTGCTCCACCTCACGCCGCACATCACCAAGAAGCTGCGTCAGCAAACGTCGCTCGATATCATAAATATCCGCCGCACGTTCGCTGATGTACTCGTCGTCGATACCCGCAAAATGAGACGCAATCTCACGCAATATCGTGGAAACCGCGTACTCGGCGGTAACCAACTCATTCTCAATAAAATCCGTAATCCGCTTGCCGAAGCTTTTATCGTGAAGAAAACGCAGGTGAACCGCGAAGATATCCTTGATCTGGCTTTCGCCCGCCGCGGCGTCCTTTTCAAGACCAGTCAACTCCGTAATCGCATTCGCAAACGCCTCATGAACGCGACCGACTTCCTTCGTCCGCTCCGAAGGCAGGATAGACCGTCGAGGTATCCGGTAATCCTTCGAGTCGATTACCATCGCCCGGGCAATTGCAACGCCCGGCGAAACCGCGATACCTTTTTTGATCTCCATTGCACCCTTCTGTCCGCCACACCAAATATCCTACTTGCCGGGCGTCTCATCAAACATCTTCACTTCCACAAGCTCCCGAAGCGCCTCAATCGCCTCTGCCGCATCGGCGCCCTCCGCCTTGATGCGAAGCTTCGTCCCGCATGTCGCCGCAAGCATCGTCATCTGCATAATGCTCTTGGCGTCAACACTCTGCTCCTCATTGCTGACATGGATATCGCTGTCGAACTTCCCCGCCAAATCCACAAACTGCATCGCCGGCCGCATGTGAAGCCCTTCAGCATTCTTTATCTCCACCTCTATCTCGTGAACAGACTCCGTCAATTTAACATGGTCCTTATTCTCAAATCCTACGCAAGACTTTTGCAAAACTGCGGTTTGGCATGCATGCCGTCATACCAATCAATTCTCAGGCACATCCGCTTCCAGTATCGTTTCTTTGATCTGCTCGACGGTCTGAGCCTGACGCAGGAACCGGCGAAAATCCTCGTTTTGCAGATTCCTGAAGATACATTCCATCACCTGCAAATGCGTATCCGCATTGCCGATCGGGCTCAGAAGCAGAATCACCGTATAAACAGGCTGTTTGTCGAGCGACGAAAAATCAATCCCGGCGCCGCAGCAGCCTATCGCCGCGACCACATCCTTCACCGCCGAAGTCTTCACATGAGGCACGGCAACACCCTTACCCATGCCGGTGCTTGCCTCATTTTCTCTTTCTATCACCGCCCCGGCTATCTTGTCAGGTTTTCCACTCCCGAGTGCACCCGCCCGGCCCAGCGCACCGGCCAGTTCCAGAATCACACCATCGCGATCATCGGCCTGCAACTCGGACACGATCGCATCAAAGCAGACAAAATCCGCAAATTTCATTTCAACTCCTAAAAAACCATTGCCGCCATCAAACACATACAGCCGCTGCAGTCTCCACCGACGTCGATCACAAACTCAAACGCCTCTTGCGGCCCCCCACTGCCATCCGCCAATAACCAGAAACCGAAAGTCTCGAATCTACTCGCCGGTGTCCGCTATACCCGTCTCAAGCTCCGGCGCACCGCCCATGTGCTTGTTGTTGCGCTGCTTTTCCTTCTTCCGACGCAACTGCCTCTCTAATTTGTGCATCGCAACGTCAATGCACGCGTATGTGTCCTCGCCCGATTCTTTCACCACAAAGTCATTGCTGTGCTCGGCGTGAACGATTATCTCAACGCTCGGCTTGCCCCCGTCGTTACCCTCGATAACCACCTCGATATGGTTGATACTGTTATAATAACGGGGAAGCTTCTCACTCTTTTCCTGGGCATGAGCCTTCAATGCTTCCGTTATCTCAATGTGTTTGCCGGTCATCGTAAAAAGCATAGGCGCCTCCTTCTTTGCTAAATTGTTGACATCTCGTAACTACTATACGCCGTCATTCTCATCCTTGTTCGCCATCGCCTCAAAGGCACGTTGCTCGGCCGGAGTAATCACCCCGCCGCTTATCGTAAATCGCAGCGCCTCCTCAATCGTCATATCCAGTTCAATTGTCTCATCCTTCGGTGTCATGATCACATACCCCGTAAAAGGCGTCGGTGACGTAGGCACAAACACCGTCAGGAACTCCCTCGACGCCAAATTGGTGATCTTCTTGAGACCCGCTCCAGTCACCAGTCCTACCGACCACACACCTTTCCGTGGGTATTGCAGTGCAACAACTTCATTAAATTCAAGATTCTTCTTGGTAAGAAAGAAATCCGTGATCTGCTTGATATAAGGATAAACCTTTTTGACTAAGGGAACGTTCAGCAGCATCCTCTCGAACATATGCCAAATCGTACGCCCCATCACACTCGCAAGAAACGCACCGATAAAAACAACACCGATGATCGCAATGATAAAACCGGTTATCTGACCCGGACCGTAAACCCAGTAGTCCTCGGCAACCGTAATTCGCGTCCCCAATATGATATCGTCATCGTCGATTCGATCCGCAAGAGCCTCAGGATCACCCACAAGCTCAGGGTTCTCCTTAAGCACATATGCACGTTTCTGTTCGTCGGTAACAGGCGGATACCAGTCCAGACTCACAACCGCAATGCGAACAACGGCCCCGTTTATGTGCACGCTCACCCTGTCTTGGATAAAGTGATAGCATTGAACAAATATCCAAATCGTCAGGATTGTGGGCAAAAGTGCAGCCATACCCCGAAAAAAATACGTCCTGAAATTCTTAGTAGCTTGCATATCTGCTTAACACAGTCCTTTGTGCCACGGAAAAATATATTTCGTTACCATCACGAATCCATCGCAATGCTTATTTTTAGCCTAAAAACCCGTTAAATCCGGGCACCATACTGTACGTCAAACCGCTGCGGACGTCAACAAAAAATTAAATTTGGCTAAACTGCAGCAAAGTTGCCAACTTCATCGCAGTTAAACCACATTTTTTCAGAGGAGATCGGCCAGCCAGTTATCGACGAACACCAGAAGGTCGCCCAGATTGATCGAACCGTCCGGCGGCGTATTGATGTCGCACGTCGAGCTATATCCCGGCCCACCTTCCTGTGACCCCCACGCCGCGGCCAATCGTCCGAAGTCATCATAATCGACATCGCCGTCAGGCTCGAAGTCGCCCGGATACGGAATAAACACAGCGGACAACTCCGGAATGAACACAAAGTCCGAACTGCCCAACGTCGTGTTGTGCACCTGAAGCGCCAGTAGATTATAGCCCGGCAAAAGTTTGTCGACGTCATCGATCAACTCGCGTTCGTCGTCCATGCCGCCACAACTGGCCTCATGATTGCTCGTCGAAGCCTTCTGGTCGTATGCTACCGGATTCGGTGGAAACTGGCTGTCCACTCGCACGCCATTTAGATAGGCGATATACCCGTCGTCGAAGTCGATCGTAAGTGTAAGCCGACTAATCCTGGACGGGTCTTTCACATAAAACAACCGGCGGGCGTACACGCTGAAGTAATTGTTTTGCATGTCGCTCAAGACCGTTGCAAGGCACGGTCCCAGGCCGCTGTTCGCCTCATAACCAATGGGCGTTGCACCCGCAAGCCACGTCGAATCGTTAAACAACAAATCGTTCCAGTTGGCCGGAGGCTCGACATTACCTTTGAAATACCGCCACTGATCGCCTACAAGGATCAGCGGAACATGCAGTTCGTACGGAACCATGTACGTCACCTGCCGATAACCCGTAATCTCGGCATTGACCGGATTGCCTAACGTTACCCGAACTTCCCGCAGGCCCTCCATCGGCGGCAAAGATTCAATATGTTTCACCGTCTCACCCGGCACAAACACCAAAGACCCGCTGGCATAGGACCCGCCCTCCGTATCAATCGTATAGTCCACCGACACCGGATTCGTCGAGAAACTGCTCAGCCTGACGGCAATCATGTTTGTAAGTTCAGACAAGGCAAGAACATCTTCCCGCACCGCCAAACCAACTCCCACCGTATCGGCCGGTGCGGCAAGGAACGGCACAAGCAACTGAGCCTGAGCGACATCGCCGATCGGGTCCCACTGCTGATTATTCGGAAAGTTCGCATTGGGTATGCTCAGGTAGTTGCCCTGAATATCCATTTGAGAAAGATGAACTTCCCAGTTGTCCCACGCCCGACCCCACACATCCCTGTTGTTGAACAAGAGCAACGAGTCAGTCACCCTCAGGAAGCCGGTATAGTTCCAGGGGTAATTATCGCCGAACCGCGCTCCCACGGCGTTTGCCGTGCTAAGGCAGCGTACGGCATAAACGTCCGGATCTTCGAATCCGCATTCGATCCCCTGCCCGCAGTTGATTGCCACCGTATCGGTAACATCGGCGTCCCTGGCCTCGGACCAGGCCATACCCTCGTGATAGCACGACTCGAACCAGCAGCCGTCAACCACAACCGAACCCGCCGAACCCGATCCCGCGTCAACGCCGTCGTCCAGCGCCCAGCCAACCAGGCAATCGATCAACTCATGCGCTCCGCCCGTAAGGTAGAATGCATCGTTGTCGTCGTCGGCAAACGGCGCATCCGCCGCCGGAAACCCAATCAACGCACAATCGGTAAGAACAACCGCCCCGCTGTTATACTGCCCCACCGTTATACATTTCTGCACAAGACAGCCCGTCATCGTAAGATAGGCACTCTCACCGTGACCCGCCTGGCCGTGGTTGTCCACCACATAACAATCCACCACGTTCACACGCGCACCGTTGGAAACATAAAACAGACACTGTTCCCCGCGATGCGACGATCCCTTGCCCGAGTTGTTGCTAAACCAATTCGAATCGGCCCCGCTCGCTGTAAGAATCGCCCCCGTAAAGTCGCCCTCCGATGCCGCAGACTCAAAAAGGAACCCACCCCACGGAACACTCCGATCCTGTGCCGTAAAAACAACCGGCCTCTCGGCGGTGCCGTTGACAACAATACGGCCCTCCACGGCAATCTCAACATCCGGATCGACCATAATGACACTGCCGGCGCCTATCGTAAGCGTCGCCCCGGGCGCTATCGTAAGCTCACCTCCGGCAACACCGCTGATACGAATCCGGGCATCTGCCCCCCAGTCCACCGACGCGGCAATATCAGCCGAAACCACCTGCCACGTCGTCTGCGCTTCAATTGCAATCTGCTTGGGCGTCTCAAGCGTTTGAATCCGCCCCGAATACGAAATCGTACCCGGCGCTGCAGCCGCCGGCAAAAACACATGACCCACACCCCGCAGCAGTTCCAGCGGATAATCTTCAAAACCGGCAGCCACAACCGCACCATTGACACCGCGGCGCTTGCCCGACGCATCCTCAACCCGCGCAACCACCGGAATCTCAAGCCCCATCGGATACTCGGCGGGAGCGACAATCTCCAGCAGCCCACCGGCAAACTCACCAGCCGCCGACGGAATCAACGGATACGGCGTCCACACCGGCAGCCCCCATTCACTGGCGCCGCGATCCGATGCCCGCACGATAAAACGAACCAGCACGCTTTCCTCGGCGCCCGTGGACACCAGGCGCCGATGCACATACAATTCGTAATACTCCGGCTCATCCACTTCTATCGACACGTCCGTTGCAACGGCATCGCCATTCAATTCGACCGTATAATCAAAACCCACCGCCGAGGCAACCACAAAAGTCGCGACATCGGCATAGACTCCCTTGTCCTGGACCCCCGTAATGGAAATCTGTGCATAGCCGGACCCCACCAGAACAGCCAGGCTCAACAAACAAACCACTTGTACAGCAAACCTCCCACCGGCCAAACCCCCAGCCTCCGCAGGCGCCCAGGAAGACTTCAATGTCTCCATCGTCCCTCTCCTTAAAAGGTTAAACATTACAGACTTAATGCCATATCAAACTGACACCATCATACCACGCCACACCAATAAAAGCAAGCCCCCCATCCCGCTGAGGCCGGTTCAAACCCCGCAAACCCTTATTTCCATGACACCAAAAGACAGAAACAGACAAGCCCGCAACCACGCAAAAAAAAGACGAAAAAATTCTACTAATAAAGGGACCAGGTCCAATTTTAAGATTTGATACCGTCAGGGCCGTTTTCTGTTCCAGGTGTTCCAGTTTCAACTGCCTGTTGGCAGCATCCACATTCAGTTTTGTCTAACAATCCTTCGGTACTGATGACGTGAATAGAAAAACGCTAATACTGCAGCAAGGATGGCCACGTGGAATGAGGCTATCGAATACCAGGTAAAAAACCCTGCAACTCCGCCAACTATGCCAATCGCACACAGCAGCTTGCCAAAAAACTGATTGGTCTTCTTCCACACCTGTTCGTTTTTCTTTGTCCACGGGGTCTGCAGACTTACAAACCAGTGCGGCTTGGCGTGCTTGAATACTCTGCCAACAAAGAAAATCATGGCTCCAAGCCCCACTCCAACTACCGAGAAGAAATCTATTCTGACTCCAACATTCCAGAGCATTACGGCCAACTCCACCGCCAAATAGAACAGTAGCATTAAGTTGAGGCCTACACCATAATAGAATCGCGCTTCCTTTGTCTGTGGCCTTAACTTGCCACTTCTACTCATGACTGCAAAAAGTGTGAACACACCACAAAGAGTAAACAGGCCAACCAGCAAGACCATGTCCCTCGACTCAGTAGCTCCAATTTCGCCTTTGTCGCCCCAGTGACATACCATCTGCTCTGGCATATGAGAATAAAATGTCGCCGCCAGAAGAGCGAACAGCAAAATAATCGCCAGACCAACGACTTCGCTCTTTCTTACCATGCCACACCTCTTAAATTGTTTCTACCACCTGGCATTCCCGCGCCATCCCTCCAAATAAGAGCCCCTGCCAACAGAACCATTCTACACAGTATGTTTGACGCTGCAAATCCTATTTTGTTGCAAAAGAACTGACGAAACCGCTGAAATTTACCCGTACACATAAGCCGCGCACGGCTCAATCTCCCAATACACCCACACCGCATTATCATACCGCACCACCCGGTGTTTGCCGGGATTCATGCCCGCGGCCGGATTGCCCGGGCCTGTTATCCCGCCTTGTTTTTTGCCTGTCGCAGGAGAGCTTTGGCTCGCTTGGCAAGGGCGCTGTTGCTGGCGGCGGCGACTTTCTCTAACGGGCCGATCAGTTTCGCCGCCTGCTGCTTCTTGACATTGCGCCCTTTGAGGATATTTTCGGCGATGCCGAGGATGGCTGTGGCGGCTTCTGCCTTTGTGGCGGCGTTGTCCAGATGAGGCAGGATCAATTCAACGGCAGCCGGCGAATTGACGCCGCCAAGAGCACCGAGAAGGAGCTTTTTCTCCTCATTACGCTGCACGAGAGGCAGTATCTCCTTGAATCCTGCCAGTTTCTTACCGACAGAAACATCCTGGAGCGGGATCAGGCGAATGGCGCCGCGCAGAGCGAGGATGCGTGTCTTGGCATCCGAAGCGGTCCTGCTCAGTCCGAGTACATCGCCCAGCGCCTCGGCACTGGGCCAGCCGCAGAGCAAAGAAACCGCCTCCCCTGCGACCTGGGTATTGCTGTCTTTGGTGGCGGCGCGAATCGCCCCAAGTGCTCTGGCGTCCTGTGTGTTGCGCAGGATGCGCAGCAGGGCGATCTTCTGTCGGGTGGGCGCATTTGCCAGCGCCGAGCAGAGTTGGTCAATGACAACCTTGGGGGTTACGGTCGCCGCAAGCGTAGCGGTTTTGCCTTCGGCGATTATCCTGGTCTGGGCCACGCCGTCTATGGAGTACTCCACGCGCAGTTGCTTGACGATTCCCGGGGCCGAGTCGCCGAAGTTGGCATTGGAGGCGGTTACCGTTGCGGAACCGGCGTTAATGATCTTTGTTAGCTTGCCGGTGACATCGGCTGAGCCACCAGCGCCAACGGCGCCATAGACGGCTTTGCGAATGATAATCCTGCCGGCAGCGAGCTTGGCCTGTCGGCTGCAGGCTGTCGAGACAGCGCGCTCGGCAGCGAGGATTTCCTGCCGGCCGGATGCATTCAGCAACAGGTCGATGAGCACGCCAAACTTCACAGTGTCGCCGAGATCGCCCAATGTTCTGATAGCGGCAGTGCGCACCGATTCATCGTTGTCGCGGGCAGCCTTCAGCAGGGCGCCCGTCACATCGGTCATCCTGCGGAGCCCTATAAGTTCCAGGGCCTTAAGTTGCATGTCGGTGTCGGAACCGGTCAACATGTCCATAACGGCGGCATCGGCATTCTTGCCCGGAATGGACGCGAAGGCTTCCTGAGCGGCCTTAGCTATATCGCTATCCGAGTCTGCCAGCAATGACGTCAGTGGGCCCACGGCCGACGCGCCGCCGATTTCCGCAAGCGCCTCGATTGCAGCTACGCGAACCGATTTCGGCCCGCGTTTGGCCGCCCGGACCAATGACACCGATGCCGCAGGATCGCCGCGTTTGCCCAATGTCTGGAATACAAGGATCTTGTTGTCCGCCGAGAGTCTTTTCAACCCGGCGCACAACACCTTTGTTACTTCGCTGCCGGTCATTTCCTGTGCAGTCTGCACGGCCGCGGAAAACATGATGTAGTCATCGCTCTGCAAATACTTGCCAAGCAGTTCATTGCCGTCGTCGCCGCGGGCAAGAATTGCCCCTCGCAAAGCCCCTGCACGGACCTGATGCGGGCCGTCCAGCTTGAGCAGTCGGTCATAGATGGCAACAGCCTCGTCGTCGTTGCCGTAGGCGACAAAGGATTCTGCGCAGCGGAACAGCCCTTCGCAAATCGCCAGCTTGTTGTCGCCGGATGCACCTTCGAGGGCATCGGTGAGTCCTTTGACTATATCGGGACAGCTCCGGTCCCGGAGTTTACCTAATGCTCTTGCCGCGGCTTGGGCGACTTCGGGGTCAGGGTCGTCTAACATAACTATCAACTTGCCATAGACGCGCATGGCGCTTCGGCGGACACCGATGCTGCCGATAAGCCCGACAAGTTGCGGGCCTTTGAGCTTGCCTAAGGCATCGCCGAACGCTCGGTCCACGGATGCGTCGGGGATTGTCTCGATTGCATAGCGCGCCATGTGCGAGAGTTTCTCGTCGCCAAGCAGCCCTGCCAACGCGGGAACGGCGTCTTTGGTGCCGATTATGGCCAATTGGCGGCAGGCGTCGGCCTTATCCTTATACGAAGCGTCTTTTGACTTGAGCACGGCAATCAACTTGCCCTCACTGCCCGCCGGTGCAACGGTCTGTCCGAACGACTGTCCCGCACACGCAAGCAACAACACGGCAATCACGATTACGTTTATTTTTGACTTATACATGGCTCTATTTCCTTTGAGATTAGGTGGCCTCGTTAGATAATCCACGGCTGGCGCATCGCACGCGAACGGAACCGGTTGGCTTCGTTATCGTTGATGAACTCTTCTTTTACGGGGTCGTATTTCAGGTCGCGTTTAAGCCACATGCAGATGTTCGCCGCATGCACGGTGGTCATCGACCGGTGCATCACGATGGGATTGGCCACCGTCTGGCGGCGCGATTTGACGCAGTCTAAGAAATTCCGCACATGGCTTGTCGGACGCTGTGTCCGGGCCATGTAGTCGTAGACGATCTTCCGGAAGTCAGCTAACATGGCGGGCGAGGAAACGTCCGGCCTGGAATAGCCGTCCGCCGCGGCGACCCAGCCCTCATCGCCTTCGTAGCGGACACCGCACGAGCCGCGCCACCAGCGATTGCCGCGTTCCAACGTCATGTTGATCCCGTTGGCAAAGCGGGTTACCATGCCGTCGCCGCTTTCGTTGTTTACATATTTGTACTCGACGGCCGCGCTGTCGCCTGCGCCGATGCCGACCTGGCACTGGGCAAACGTGTGCGCTCCCCACTCACCGATGCAGCTTGTGTGGAAGTCATAATAGCCGCGCCATCTCCCCTGTGTGTACGCGACATTGTAAGGTCGCCACGGACATGGCCCCAGCCACGCATCCCAATCCATCTCGCTCTTGGGCGGCTCGGGCTGAGCGGGCAGCCAGTCATGCTTCATCTCGGCGGCATCCCACGGGGCGATGTGCGCCCGGGCCGTGTGAACCTTGCCCAAGCGACCCAGGCGGAGCATTTCGTTGCAAAAGATAAAGTTGCCTTCGCTGAGTCGCTGCGTGCCGGTCTGGTATATCCTGCGATAGCGTTTCGCCGTTTCGACGACCGCCTGACCTTCGGCTATCGTCATGCACGAGGGCTTTTCCGAATAGACGTCTTTGCCCGCACGCATCGCCAGAATCGACGCTAATGCATGCCACCGGTCGCCGGTAGTGCTGAGCACGGCGTCAATATCGGTTCGCTCGGCTAAGAACTCAGGCGTGTTCCCGTAGAGCTTGAAATCGGTGTTGCCGTAGTGCGTGTCGACGATCTTCTTGACCCGCTCACGACGCGATTTATTCGGATCGCACGCCGCCACAAACTGCACATCGGCTTCCGGCAGCATCCACCGCAGATCGTGCGAGCCCCGGTTGCCGATGCCGATCCCGCCGAGTATGATGCGCTCGCTGGGAGGGACCTTTCCATCCCGGCCGAAAACAGACGCCGGAACGACGTACGGCACAGCAGCCAGAGCCACCGTCCCTCTCAAGAATGAACGGCGTGTAACCTTCGGGTTCTTCTTCGACATGTCAGCCTCCTGATTCATTGATTCGTTTGTTTTGGACAGGGTTTAGTACAACCCGCCTCCGTTTACCGACCGTTGATACGATCTGAAAGAGTCTCTCTTATCCCACAACCGCCCGCATTTGTCAAGCATATGTACGCTTTTCCACGGATTTATGCCAGAGACGCCATGCTAACGCACATTGGGTGGCATCCCTTCTCGGCACAGCCGAAAGGGATGGATCAATCGGCGGCCCGCTCCGGCGGCAGATGAGCCCCCATGATATGAATCACTATCCCCGGCAAAGAAGCCAACAGAAACATAACACGCTGACACAGGGCCAGGATTCCAACCTCATGACGCCACTGCTCACCCGCAAGCGAGACAAAAAGAACAATTATTGTAGCTTCCACAACACCTAACCCTCCCACACTGATCGGAAGAGCACCAATGACCCAACTGATAGGGAAGATTACGAAGTAGTATTTGATCGGCACCTCCAGGCCCATTGATCGCCCGATGAGAACAAACCCGAGGATCGGCAGACTCTGGGCGATAAACGTAAGCCCGATCGCCGACAGCATCGTAAACGGCTTTTTACAGTACAAACGAATCGCCAGAAATACCCGCTCAAAACCCGACGTCACCTTGGCATAAGCCAAATGCAGTTTCTTCCTCCCCGCCGGGTGAATAATGACCCCAGCCACCCCCGCCGCGGCGATAACACCCACTGCAACAAACATCCATCGATACCGCAACAACTTTCCGGCAATATCAATATCGACCGGAAAACCCGGATCGCCTGCCTCACCTTCAACGGGATAAAGCACATAAAATGACACCGCCATCAACACTAACGTAAACAACCCCACAATCCGATCCACCAGCACACTCAGCGCAGCCTCCAATCGCTTGTGCGTGTGCTTTGTTATGTACAAGGCCCGCAGCAGATCGCCCCCCACCGAGCTGATGAGAATGTTGTTATAGAACATGCCTAAGAAATGTATCCTGATACACGGACCTAAGCGGACCCGAATATGCTGGGCCCTCAGCAGCAGGTACCAGCGGCAGCCGACCACAATATTGGTCAACATAAACAATAGTATAGCCGCTATCACCGTCAGGAGATTTAACTCTAAGAAAGCGGCCTTCAGATTCTCTGGATCCTTAGCGCCCTTATAAACCACCCAGGATAGAGCAAGAACAGCCACACCAATGCGCAGAATTGTCGAAAGATGCGAGCTTTTCGACTTCGTTGAACCGTCTGCCAAGGGCGTTTCCCTAAAAAAGCTTGTCTTTTCATTAAAGAATCGGTAAAACTGCCAGTCTGGATATTAACACAATTTCGGAGGACACGAAAGTGGCCGCAGACAAAAAAATTGAAGAAGGTCTGGATTTCGCACCAAAGTTCGACGCCGACGGCCTCATCACCGCAATCGCCCAGGACGCCCAGACAGACGAAGTCCTAATGGTAGCATACATGAACCCCGAGGCCCTCAACCTCACTGTCAAGACCGGCAACGCCGTCTATTACAGCAGATCCCGCCAAAAACTCTGGCGAAAAGGCGAAGAATCCGGCCACGTACAGAAAGTACAGCGGATATTGGTAGATTGCGACCAGGACTGCCTGATCCTGAAGGTAAAAGTAGACCAGGGCCAATGCCACGTCGGCTACCAGTCATGCTTCTACCGGGCCCTCAAACCAACAACCGAAATCCAACTCGAACTCATCGCCCAAAAGGTCTACGACCCCGCCGAAGCCTACAAAAAGAAATAACCGCCACCCCAGACAGGAGCAGCCGCATGGCCCCGGAAGAACAAGTACTCGTAGTAGAACGAAAAGTAGTCGAACAAGTAGGCCTCTTCCACGGCCTGAACTTCAACGTCGCCCCATATCTGGACAAGCTCTTCGCCCCCGGCGGACTCGATTTCATGCCCAGGTCCAAGGCAGAAGCCAACCCCGACTACAAGCAGCTAATCCCCTACGTCATCATGACCTGCAACGGCAAATACCTAACCTACGTACGCGGCAAAAGAGCCGGCGAAACACGCCTCGTAAGCAAAAGGTCAATAGGAATAGGAGGCCACATAAACCCGGTAGACCACGAAGCCCCCCTCTTCGGAACCGATTTCAAGCAAATCTACGACACAGCAGTCCAGCGAGAAGTAGCAGAAGAAGTAGAAGTCAAAGCAAACCACACCGACCAGATCGTAGCGTTGTTAAATGATGACACAAACGAAGTAGGCCAGGTCCACCTCGGCATAGTACACCTGTGGACCCTCGACGCAGAAAACGTAACAAGAAAAGAACAAATGATAACCCAATTAGCCTTCATGACCCCCGAGCAATTAGACGAAGTAAAAGAAACAATGGAAACATGGTCACAACTATGCCTCCAGGGCCTAAAAAAAATGACCTAAAATCAAATCACGCCACGTGTCATTCCGACCGAAGGCCCGAAGGGCCGTAGCGGAGGAATCCGCTAAAACTCCCATCGCCGAAGGCGATTCAATCCAATATACAATTGAAAATATAAACTCAACAATCCAAACCCCCAGCCCCCCTGAGTAAAAACCTGCACAAAATGAGCATTTTACTATTAGTCAACAACCTTGCCCTTACGATATAATCCCGTACGTTAATTGAAACCTATATCTGGGGGACCTGAACAATGATTAACTCTTTACGAAGACTAAACTGGGGACTTTTATCCGTACTGCTTTTTGGTATACTATTCTGGGCGATGCTCATAAGCGGCATTGTAAAAGCTGTCCGCTGACAGCCATCCAGTAGATACCGAAAAACAACGTGCTCATACCCGGTAACAGCCGATGCCAGGCAGTACCACTAAAGAAAACATCGCACCCAAGGCCTGACAAAAATGACCCTGCCTTCCCCTTTGTAAATACCATCGCCAACGGCGATACCACAGCTTTTCACTTTCCACTTTGCATTTTGACCTTCATTGAAACCTGGTCACAACTATGCCTCCAAGGCCTGACTAAAATGACAAAAAAACAAAAACACTAGGCTCTTACCCAACCCACCTACTCGAAATCATTCGCGATAGTAAAGATGGAGGCAACTGCACCTTTTGCTGTTGCCTTTGATATGGTATATCTCTTTTCCTTTTCCTTCTCGATATGAACCAAGTTTCTAAAATCCCTTATTGAATCGGTCAAACGAGAAACTCCATGTTTCAGAAGCTTGTTGTCCTCACAAGCCTTAATATATTCACCAAACCTCTTGTCTTTCGGCTTTATCTTCTTGTGTTTCAAGTACATTCTTAGTAACTCCTCAATGACACCTCCAGCTAAAATAACAGCTGATTTTGAGAAACCCTGTGATGCTAACACAAACGCATGTTCAACATCACGAAATATGATTTTCCTTTTGAATGGATCCGACACGAAGTTAATCTTCTTGCCAAAATCCCTCTTGCTGATGTCATATTCACTTTTTATAGCTTCCCAATTATGTTTACTTGATCTTACCGGCATTGTAAGTACGCTCCCTTCAGATTCTACACCATTTTTGGAATGCTCAATACAACGTTCATGTCTCGTAATCGCAGGAGACGAGTTATAATTACTATATGGTTCTTCGTCAGTTTTAGTTTCCTGCCCTGTTGCTGCTGGCTTTTGGGGTGCTGATTGCTCAGCTTCAATTTTTACTCGGTATCTGATTTTAATAAGCTCGTGGATCATATCGTCCAAGTTCGGGGTTATTCCTGCCTTGAGAAACAACTCAATATATACCTGCCCCCATTTTCCCGAAGTGCCATTTTCCTTAAAATAATCAAGGTAAGGACCCAACAACATATCAATTTGATCTATCAAATCTTGTATAGCTTTAGGCCAATATCCTTTTGGTTTTCGCCTAATCGGCTCATATTTCCTCAGCGCTTCTATTAGTTTAGCTGGATCACTTTTGCACTTTTTCTTTCGTTCTAATTCACGACTTATGGAATTTTTGATTTGGTGGATATGTCGTTTATTATCTGCTGTAGTTTTAGTATTTTGAAACAGTTCTGGCAAAAACTTATCGAGCAATTTTTGCAACTCATCCATTGGCAAGGCCGATATGGCCCTTACTAATGTCTTTGTTGGTCTATCTGATATTATCTCATCTATCAATGGCGGTTCCATCAAGGTAACGTCAAAACCGGCAGCCTTCTTTATCAATTCTTCGACACTTCCTGCATATTGCCAGAGCAAAGAAGTGCGCGCGGCGTCAAGCCTATCGGCAAGTTTGTCAATGTCTGAATCTGACACTTTGTATTTTGCATTTACAAAGGCTACCTGTTTTTTTTTAAGGGCTTTTAGCTTTTTTATTATCCCTGAAATATCTTTAACAGTAGGGCGCAACATTGTTTTTTCCTGCCCTGCCTTTGCGGTTGTATCAACTGGATTAGCGTCTGTAGATGTTTGTACTGGTTTTGCTGCTAACCATTGCCGGACCCTCCTAAGCTCGCTAATGAGTGCGTCCATGTAGTCGGATTCGCCTTTTTCATCAACATAACAAGACTCTCCTCTAATAATCATATCCTTAATCGCATCCAGTTGAAACTTGCCTGTACCGTGATTCAGGATATGTTCATATAAGCTCAACATTTCAAAATCGTTTTCGACCTCATCCGGCAGAGGTTCAACAAGTTCCTGCCAATACTCATGCCGCTTAGCATTATCCGGTTGATGGCCGTGGCGATTTTGATGTGCTCTGACTCTTGCCCTGAAGTGTGCCTTTGCCTTTTTAAGGGCCTCAACCTTGCCGATACTTCTATCTATGCTTTCAATTGTAAGAATTTCCATTTCTTACATCCTTGCATCTTAACCACCGTTTAAGGTTCTCCGCTACTGAGCAGTCGCCTATCCTTTCGGTCGCTTCAGACGCTTTACTTTTATTGGCTTTAATTTGAGTCTACGACGCAAGTCCTTCTCTGCCCTGTCTGCTACTTTTCTAATGTAGGCTTCCAACTGATCAACAAAATCACCTTTTGCATCGTTGTCAGAATCCCTCGCCGCAGACTGTCTC
>SDBV01004802.1_pt1 | contig 19245 bp, 37 predicted proteins | sample 2277081 | NCBI WGS metagenome assembly SDBV01 (sample SAMN10402039, study PRJNA504765) | marine sediment metagenome | isolation source: marine sediment core GS10_PC15, 223 cmbsf | place: Arctic Ocean: Southern Knipovich Ridge | collected 2010
CCTTATACATCGGTCCATTGCCACTTATAGTTGATCCGACCAACCTTGGTTTACTATCCGGACCCATTAATAAATCTCCGGCTTTTACTTCTCTTGCTTCAATGACTGATCCATCAAACTTGAGGATTTTTGTAAACGGAGCAAGGCACTTGCCAGATCCCGTTCCTCCGAGGATAGAGTGAAGCTGGCCGGGTCGAAGCCCTCCCCCAAGCTTCTTATCCAAGCGTCCGATGCCCGTCGGGACCGCATTAGTGTTAGGTCCGCTTGCGAGTTGATCGAAGTATTTTCCGACTTCAACAGCCACCTCCTTGAATGTGGTGCGATTACTTACGATGTCGGAGCGCATGGAGACTTGGATGGAGAGCTGTGCAAGCTCAGTCTCTAGGTCTTCAACCTCTCCGTCTACTGAGTTGAGTTGCTTCTTGATCTTCATGGCGATCCCTCGCATTCGTTCAAGGGCAGACTTGAGTGTAGCGCGTCGATGAACACGTTGCGCTGAAGTGATTAGGGATCCAGTCTTCGGAAACGCATCGAGTAGATCGCTGGCGTAGATGGCGACCTTCTTCTGTACGGAGTCGTTGCTGGTGCATCCCTTCGCTACACTGAACGGATCGATCTGCTCAGTGGTCGCACCGTTGTCGATAAGCGAGACGATGGATCCCCAAATCAGACTAAGTCTCTGGTCTTCGAAATCTGACTTAGAAACAAACTTCGCAGCCTCAGCCACAAGTTCTGGCTTTATCAGCGCGCCAGCAACTAAGATGACTTCAGGGTTTTCGGAATCTAGTATCTCACTCGTGATCCACCCCCATGTGCCTCAGGATCTCGTCAAGACAGTTAGTCCATCCTATCCAGTACCGATCAAGCGTCTTGCAGTTTCCGTCCGCGTCGAGGTACTCCTGAACGTCTGAAGGAAACATCTCCCGCACGACGCGCTCCCACTCGGCGTCACGCTCAGAGGCAGCCAATTCCTCGTGGTCTGAGATCCACAACCCCTGGGATGAGTTATCTAACCACTCCCTTTCCAACTTCTTGTTATCGCTCATAAAACACCTACCCTTTTCAATAGTTCACGCTCAGAATCGATCATCTCTTCCGGTAGCGCTTCAAGCGTAACCTTCACAAGCGGCCTGTTGATTTCGTCCGCTTTCTCGATCAGGTCATCCAACCAACGTGCCGCTGGCTTGCCTGTGATCTTGTTCATCCCTCCGCTGTGACGCAGCACGATCTCTGGCTGTAGGTCACCTTGGAGTTGTTTGTTGATCCACGACTCTCCGGGGATGCAACGTGCGGCCCAAAACGCCATACGAATCTCGTCTTGCGTGTAGCCGCATTCGAGGGCTCCTTTGATCGCTTGTTGTAGGGAGCGACTTGGACCTAAAAGACCAAGCCGTCTACCGAAGACTGCATTCACGAACTTGGTAATGTATTCAGCAAGCGGGTATGCGACTACGTCTCTCTCATTACGCTTCGTCTTCGCCACTACTCACCCCTTGATCATAGAGTGGTGGATGTAGACAACCTTTACCGTATTCCATGCGGTCTCGAACTCGATTGCAATACTCAACATCCTCCTTACTTGGAATCTCCCCCTCTCTAAATGAACGATCAGCGCTTAATAGCGAGTCCGTACTCAACTTCTCATTAAGAAGCTTGAGCTTGTTGGTACGTTTCCAGACGAGAGCGGATCCGATAGCTGTGATCCCTACAACGAATCCTACTACTGATTGCCACATTCTCATTCCTCCCCCTTTAGGAGTCCTCTAATTGTATCAATCTGCCATGCATCTTCTGCATCGTAGGGAGTATTTTCCATTGACTCGATATACCTCAAGACCTTCTCATGTCGCTCCATCAACGTCTGCACAACCCTGTCGGCCTTCTTGTAGAGATCCCAATGTTCCATCGCTTCACGTCTATAGACACGAGTCGCTAGCGCTTCACCTCTCAGGTGTGCGTCACTCAAGTGCTCCCGTGCGATATACCAAGCCTTCTCTACCTGAAGGGGCCACGGGTCAAACGCCTCGACTAGTTCCTTCACGCCTTCGTATTGATCCGCCTCAACCGACGTTAGACTGTTCATGTCCCCCCTCGTGATTACTTCTGCACTCTGCAGAGCAGAACTCTAACCAACACTTGTGGTTGATTCTGCATATCCATGGATTTTTTACTACCTGCGGATTTCCGCAAAGATCGCATAACTCACCACAACCATCACAGAAGCTACATGTGCTCATTCTTAATACCACCTTAATTCGAAGATGAGGCCATCAAATCTCCAAGCTGGAGCCTTGGAGTTAGTCATCCTTACCATATCCCAGAAAACGTCAGAAGGCGGACACGTCTTCGATCCCCACCAAAGTATAGCCAGTCTTCCTATTCTCATGAGAACAGTCCATCAATGTCTTCGTCTTCCTTGGACATCTGCTTATGCTCAGGCTCTACCGGACCACCGGTAGCTGGCTTCGGCTTGCGAACGACAGCAGGCTGACCTTTGTCGTCAAGCTCCTCGATGATCTTACCATTAGGAAGAACGTCGCCGACCTTGTGCTTCTTCTCCTTCTTCTTCGGATCAGGCTTCTTCTCTACAACCTCAGCCTCTACCTCGACAACCTTCTTACCACGCTCTGGTGGATCGTCCGTAGCCTTCACGTCCTTGGAGGTGAGGATACCTTCGAGAACTTCAGGTAGAACCTTTTGTGCTTCGACCGCTGCGATCTCTTCGACCTCATCGATGGACTGCACGCCAAGTACTGCTTCAGGCATATGACGACGAGCCCACTCACGAGCGCCGCGATACGAAAGCATCTGATCCGGCATCTCTTTCCATTTAGGATTGCGATCCTGTTTCCAAGCCTTGACCGTTCCTATGATCTCACGCGGTTTGTCTTCACCCTTGAGCGTTGCGAACACACGCACGGTGCGGTCTAGACCCTCACCTTTGTACTCATAGTTCAGGGTGGTCGCTAGCTTGGAGCTTGCGTTGATCACAGCGGCGATCAGTTTACCCTCATAGCCCAGCTTACCGGACACGACATAGGTAGCTTGCGCCACGTTGAACGGGTCCATCCTCCAGCGGAACGCCTGAGCCGCAACGAGTGAGCAGTTGCCGGGCTGACCGCGAAGGTGAGCTGGAACCAGTTCGCTACTCGCCAGCATGTTACCGAAGCGCTGGAGCTGGTCGAACATCTGTGGATTCATGTAGAGCTGGACTGGATCGTCCGGGTCATACTTCTCTACCGATACAGGAACGTACTTCGTCTTCACTTCAATCTTCTTTTCATCCACCTTCTCTTCAGGCACTCACTACCTCCAATACCCGCTTTGGCGGGTGATTACAAAGAGTACAACGATACCGATTAATGCTTGGTTGAAAAGACCACAGCATGTGACCTTCCGGGCATTTCCAATCTGGTGTTTTTCGACCCGATTCACCCTTAGTGAGCATGATCTCATTCTTGTTCTTGATTGCGCGAGCAAAAAAACGATTCCTCGCATCGACAACAATCCAAGTCTTACACTTATGCCCCTTAGGACAGAAGAGGTTATCCCCCTTCGATGTCAGCTCTTGATCCGGGTGTTGCTGACAAACCCTTCTAGGACTCAAACTATTTGTACTAGGACATCCGAATGAAGCTGCGTCTCTTCATCATCATCTTCAAACTGCACAACAACTGCGTCTGCTGATTTGTGCTTAACAAATCGACCCTCACGCTTCGTCAGTGATGTCTTGAAGTCCTGTGGGGGGATGAGAGTCCCTACCTTTACTAGTTTGCTCATCTATCTTCTCCTTGATCCTTTCGATGCGAATGATTCCATCTGTTGAATAGCTCGCGTAGTAGAAATTGTAGGCACCGTAGAGGATAGCAAATCCACCACCATGCTTGATCCTCACGATGCCATGGTACTCCTTGATCTCCAGCGCACCTTGCGGGTTGATCTTAAAGTAGACTCGAACCGAAAACGACTTCGATTGCTTAAGCTCTTGCGGCACTCTTGATTCCCCCTAGCTTCATGCGCCTCTTCTTCTTCTGCTCGATTGGTGGAAGAAGATGGACTGGCTTTTTGGCCTTAGTCTTCTTCTGTGGTTTGAGCCACTCATCTTTTTCGATAACATGGGCGGGCGGGGACAGCCACTGCGGAGTAACCATCGTCTTCTTGGGAGGGATCTCACCGTCCTGCTCAACGTACCCCTTCACGTACTTCTGACTGATGATCTTGATGTAGTAGTTCTTCGCTTCATGCTTGGAGTCAAAGAACTTCTCTCGCCTCGAACCCTTCGTACCGTTCTTACCGTAGTGAACCTGAATGGTCCACAACGCAGGCCCGAAGTCGATCGCATATTTGTACGGCTCCGTGATCTTCCAGAAAGCGTTGCGGCTTTTGTTGACGCACTTGAAGGTTCTCCACTCGCTCGACTTCTTTGGCACCATCAGCTTACCCCCTCCCTCTTTCCCGACTCACCTTCCAGTGTTTTCAAGGTCGTCTATTGCGAGAAGAGCATCTTCCATAAAGCCCTCGAATGTTGGAATGTACTCTTCGGATGCTGGTATGGAACTAGCAATAGAATCAAGCAGGGATTTATATTCTCGATACGAGATCTTAATCTCGCTGAGCGTTCTCATCTCAGACCACTCTTCATGTAGGGAGAGAAACTGTCTCCAATCGCAATCCACTTACTTCCCCCGCCTGCGAACATATTCACACGTTCCGTCTGCGAACTCGCAACTACCACATGGACTATTCCATCCGCCAGAATCTGCTGGTAAAAACACCCCTGTATCATGTAGCTCAATTGCCTTCTTGAACTTGGCGACAGTGCGCTTCATATCTTCCTTCGTGCGCTCTGTCTCCATCCGGTAGACGGACATCTTCGCCGTCTTAGGAGTACGGACGATAGTCACAAGGCGTGCGCTCCTAGGCTGCTTCTTCACGTCCGCCCAACGCATCATGGTGTACAATGTGAGCTGGTTGCTCAGGTCGGCAGATTCTCCACGACCATAGTGAATGTTCTCCACGTCGCCCTGCTCACCAACGGCTTTGAAATTCGGAGCCCTCGCTGATGTCTTCAGGTCGGTGATGACCTCGCCATCGTCTTCCTGGATGAGGTCAACATAACCGTTGAGGATAGCATCCGTACCTGGGATAGGAACCTCGATGTAGCGCTCCACAGCAGCCGGTAGGACGATTGGAGCGTACTTCTTGATGTAGTGACCACCCATGTCCACAGCGGCGTCCTTGGTCTCAGCCTTGAGCTTCTTGGCGTCCTGACCGTCGGGGATGAGAGTACCCTTCTCCCACTCCTTCTCAAACGAGTCGGCAGTGATGTCACGAGCCTCCTGTAGAGACTTGTCGGTACCGGGGGTCTCATCCATGAAGGATGGGTCAGACCAAATGTCTTGCGGTCTGATTCCAAACCCTTCTGTCTTTTCGTCAGCTTCAAGCTTTAAGGTTCCAGTCACGAAATCGATTTCTTTCTGCGCTCGATTGAACAACTGACGCTTGTGACCCTGCTTCGCGGCGTGATGGATTGCGATCCCACGCTTCATGAAGTGGGTTCCGTCGCGCCAGATGCCCTTGACGTAATTGAGGTAGTATTTATACGCACAGCTTTGTAGTTTACTTAGCTTTGAATGACTCCACTTGTTGGACATTTATCTCCCCGTTCTCAAGTAACGCTTTCTACGCCTAGTTGATATACATTTCTTACAGCGTTTTGTTTTTCTGTAAACACCATTATTGAAACAATTCAAAGTGTAAGTATTCTCGTCTGTGTATTTATGTCCATTGTGACAGTGCGTTAATAGTGTACGCGCATCAAACCCACGCTGAATATTAACTTGATGCGTTACTGGTTCCAGATGACTTGGACGGTAACACGCTTTATTCCTACAAAGGTGATCTATTTCAAATCCTTTCGGTATAGATCCGTTAAATCCCTCCCAAACGACACGATGAACATACACCCTCGTGCCGTCAACGTATCCGTATCCAATTGTCGCCACCTTCGGCCACAACCAACACTCATCCATCAGTTATTACCTCGTCCAGCGGCTGGAGAATTTTCCATCATAGCATCAAGCTTCATAGCCTCGTATGCGTTCATGGTAACTAGCTGCATTACGATTAGATCAATCAAGTAACGCCTTTCATGAAGAGCAAGTTCGCCCTCAACAAGACCCCTAACGATCTCCATGATGCAGACTTTCCCTTTCGGGTCTTCAACGTTATCGAAGACATCCTTGTAACGCTTTGAAGGAAACTGTCCCTCAGCGTTATCGCACGGGCATTGAATGTCTTCCAGCTTTTCGATTTGAAGATTCATCACTTCCCCTTTCTGTCGTACTCAAGTGCTGCGTTGTTCAGAACAGCGATGTGTCGTGCAGCCCACAGTGGAACGGCGCGATCACCCTTTTCCCATTTACAAATCAGGTACGGAGAGATCGGTTCACCAGTACTTGGATCAATGAGATTTTCAGCAAGTGCCTTCTGCGTTACTTTCAGAACCTTGACTCTTGTTTCTCGAACGCTAAGGTGATCCATGAATGATCGCTTAGGTTTCCTTCCACCCGGCGGCATCCTCATGTCTTCGATGTCGTTCATTTCTCACCCCCTCCAGTTGAGAGAATCACGAGGATGACAATGTAGATTATCGCCAGAATGATTACTAGCCCCGGATCAAGTGTTGGCATGTTTACCCCTTCACCGTGAGTACTGCTTTGAGTGTGTGGACGATCTCTACTAGATCGCTCTGAGCGAACATTACGTCATCTAGGTTCTTGTAAGAACTTGGCACTTCATCAAGAACACCGGCGTCCTTACGGCACTCGACACCTTCTGTTTGCTTGGCGAGATCTTCCACGGTGAACTCCTTCTTCGCTGCGGTGCGGCTCATCCTTCGGCCAGCGCCGTGCGAGCAAGAGTTGAACGAATCGACGTTACCCTTTCCTCGAACGATGTACGACTTCTGACCCATCGCGCCAGGGATGATTCCTAGTTTCCCGACAGACGCATCAACAGCACCCTTGCGAGTCAGTAGGATGTTCTGTCCGAAGTGATGCTCGCGTCCAACGTAGTTGTGGTGACACTGAACAATGTGCCCGACGAGACGAGAAATTGGAAGGTGGGTGGCAAGAGCCTTCAGGATAGCATCAAACATCTGCTCCCTGTTGACCTTTGCGTAGTCCTGCGCCCACTTCACAGCATCGAAGTACTCATCGAAGTGATCAGTCCCCTCAGGGAAGTACGCGAGATCAACGTCAGGAAGGTTGATGAAATGCTTACGCATATCTTCCTTCGCTAGCTTGATGTAGTGCATTCCGATCTTGTTTCCAACTCCACGCGAGCCGGAATGCAGCATGATCCAGACACCGTCGGTCTCATCGATGCACAACTCGATGAAGTGGTTCCCGCCGCCAAGGGTTCCGATCTGTTGAGTGAGTTTATCGGCCTTCACAACCTTGTCGAGGGCGAGGGCCTTGAATCGATTCCAAAGAGGGATGCTAGCCTTCTGCACCACATTCGGTACAGTGTTGTGGCTGTTAAATCCAACAGGCACCGACCTCTCGATGCTATGTCGGATCGCCTTCAAGGACTCTGGTAGGGCGCTGGCATTGATCCCTAGCGGTGCCGCCATCATGCCGCACCCAATATCCACACCAACGGCAGCGGGGATGATAGCGCCCTTCGTGGGGATTACGGAACCTACGGTGGCACCACGCCCCAAGTGAACGTCAGGCATTACAGCAACGTGCTTGAAGATGAACGGAAGGGAGGCGATATTCTTGAGTTGCTCCATTGCAGAATCTTCTACCGGGACTCCATCCGTCCACATCTTGATTGGCTTCGCATCATCAAACATCGAATCCAGTACTACCTTCATCTGACCTCCTCACCCAAGTTCTGTTGCAGGCGCACTTATGTTCAGCTCTGTGACCTTCGCTCACCCTACATGTGTGATCGTGGTCTGGTTCGTTTGGATCTGATTTGGTTACTCCGCAGCGTGGCTTATCCAACCACTGCTTCTGCATACGAGAGTATTTACCCCACGTCACAGTAAAGCTAACGTTGCCAACATAGCAACACAGCCAACGTGAGCTATGAAGTGAACGACAACAACGAACAACGCCAGACGCCTAAAGCACGTCCAGCAATTCCAAAACAACCTAACCCCTGAACCATGAGCAATCAATTGCACTTCTCCCACGCTGGCATCATACACTTGAGCGGAGGCTCGTCCATGAATCCAGCAATGTGACACACCTCGTGAGAGGCGACCTCCTTGAGACCGACACGGCTAGCCCCCCGCACCCACTCCTGATCGCACTGGATGTAGTCAGCTCCCTCGTTAGCTGCACAAGCAACTATTCCAAGCAACCCATCTTCTGTCACGATGTTAATTCGGCTGCGCCAGAAAATGTCAATGTGTCCAAGACCATGAAACTCAGCGTTGCACTGAACAAGATCATCAAGGATGAGTTCGTTTGGGTGAGTCAACTCTGGTGGCTCTGGTCCTGTAGGTGAAGCGCAACTCGCAAGCACCAGAGCACCAAGGACAATCCAAGAGATCGGTACAAGCCACCCAAGGTAGTTGTGCCAGTTAGCTGCAAGCCATACAAGCACGTTCCGTTCGTGTGTTTGAGACTCGACTCTTTTCATTCGTTCTCCTTAGATTGTGATGGACGCTTCATACGCCTTCAAACGATCCCGTGGACTGGCGTACGCGTACGCCAACCCATCTGTTTCTAACCAATGATTGTACAGATCCCACTCGCTATGCCCTTGAGCAACGAGAATGGTACGCTTCGTCTCCGCGTCAAACTCCCAACCCTTGAAGCCGAGGAGTCTCCCGCCCTTCACTACTTCGTCGCCAACAACAAACCCCTTCCTGACCGGTCCCGGCATTGAAATCAAGACCTTTGCGAGCGGATCGGTGGCGAACCACTTTTCCTGTTGATCTTCAAACGCCTTCACGTCGCCATCACTCATCGGGTTCTCCTTCTAATTGCCTTATTGATCTTCGCCTTGAGTTGAGACATGTCAGAAGACTTGTCCGCGATAGCCTGAGCGAGCTTACGCACGTCTTTGATTGGACATGCGTTGGCGGGATCGTAGAGAGCCTCTACAAGGCTAGTGAGAGTCGCAGGCACGCTCTGAGCGGCAAGCTTCTCGGCAAGAGCAGTCACCTTGAAGCTTAGGTCAACACCGACGCGACTCTTCTCACCAACGGAAACTGCGGTACGAGCATCTTGAGTCTCTTCGATAATTCCTCTGGTAGTGATTTCATTGTTGTGAACACGCTCTACAAGGCTTTCAAACTTCTCCGTTGCAGCCTCAGCAGCTTCCTCAGCCGCCTCCTCTACCGTCTTAGCGCGAGCCTTCTCGTCAGCTTTGAGTTGATCAGCAATAGCCTTCTCGTGAGCCTTGAGAGCCTCATGTTGAACCTTAGCCTCCCTCTCACCCTTCAGCTTGACTGCCTTCTTGTACTCACGCTCAGCAGCCTTACGCTCAGCCTCAAGCTTTGCTTCCTTCTTGAGACGCTTCTCCTCCTTTTTCGCCTCCTTATCGGCTAGCTCCGAACTCTTCTTATCGAAGGCATTTCTTGATGCACGTATGATCACTTGAGCGTACTCTGAGCCAAGACCTTGAAGACCTGCTGCGTTCAAGGCACTCTTCTCGATAAGCTCAAGAGCGTTGAAAGCTAGGAGGACTCTTTTGTTAGCTTGAATGCCATACTCTTTCCAGTCCTTATGACCAAGCTTCTTTGCTTTCTGCGCGTGACCCTCATTGTATTCAATCCACCCAAGCTTTCTAGCAACAGAGCGTGGATTATACACAAACGCATCACTGTCTAGCTTGATTCGTGTTTTCTCCTTGTTTGGAAGATGCTCAGCAACCGGCCTATCCGTGAAGCTTGGAGCAATTCTATTACCAGAAGAACCACGGGGGCCTACCGTATCAAGCTTGATTTCACCATCAGCGAAAGCCTTCACAGTCGCCGCAATTGGCTGCATAGTCGCAAGGAAGAAGTTCGAACCCCAATCCTCAGAGTTCTCGTTCGCCATCATCACGAGCATCTGGTCGTTGTCCAGATCCATCACGATGACATCGACCTCCTGATCCTCACCCCACAACTCTATAGCTGCTGCGCGACGATGATGTCCGAACGCGATCTCGTAACCCGACTTAACTTTACGAGCGATTATGCTTGGCCAAAGATCAACAGTTTTGTAGCTCTCCTTGAGTGAGTCCACCTTCTTTCGAGAGATGGGATAGTTCTCAATGTCCCTATACGGGTTCGCGTGCAGGTTCTTCAGTGCGACCTTCACGATTTCTGCTGCCACTTACGCCTCCTTTTTTTCAATCTGCCCAAGCTTCATCAAACGCTTCGGCTTGTTGATGACGTTAGCGTTCAGAGCCTCAGACACCTTCGTAAAGCCTGCAGAGAGGTCCGCTCGAAGCGAAGCACTCTCGCGAAGCAACTTGGGATCGACGCCTTCTAGAAGCTGTCGCATGCGGGCAACCTCGACCTCTAGCTCCTCGCTGGAGCCCATGTTGCGGATATTGAAGTTCTTCAAGAACTCCCCGATGTTCGACACCATGCTATTACGGAAGACCTTCGCCTTACCGTCCGGTCCTGGCGTGAGCCTATCAATGGCTCGGTCTGCAAGAGTCTTCGCTTCGATGGCGAGCATCTTCTCGATGTTCTCTGTCGCAGACTGAATCATCTCTGCAGCCTTCTCCTGCTCTTCCTTGAAGATGTTGCGGTCGATCCGCGCCAGCTTGTCGGGAGTGGAGAGGTTGAACCAACCGAACTCGATCTTGTACGCCTCACGGATCTGCTTATAGCTAGGGTAGTTATCTGCGCTGTACGCAGGACCAAGACGCTCCTTGGCATCAAGCTGCCTCTCTTCAGCGACCGCGATGAACGTCTCCACCAGTGGAACGAAGTCAATGACTGCCTTCTTCAGATGCTCATGAACCTCCTTGAGAGCCTCATCCTTGACGAGGTACATCCCGCCACGAAAGAACGACGGCACACTTCTCGACTTGATGAACTTCTTCAGGTCTCCTAGGTATCTCTGGCAAGCCTTCAACTCAGGTGCGTCGTACAGATCGGTGCTGACCCTCAGCATCTTCCTGTCAACCTGCGTCTCAATAGCGTCGGTGTCCGACTTGAGACGACGGCTGTTGGTCACCTTCCCAAGCACAAGGTTCAGGATGGTGGTGGTGTCCGCGACAGCTTCCAGGCTCTTGTAAGATCCTGTTGAGTCTATCCCCACAACTTCTTCAATTTCCATTGACTCCCTCATTCCATGCTGACTTATCCAACACTTCAACGACCTCAACGTCCTTCAGTCGTGCGGTCAGTCGCTCAAGACGATCCTCTTCCGACTCCTGACCTTCGACCGGCGTGTACCCTGCCTCGATACGACGATGGCACTTATTGATCCGACGCAAGAGTACTTTTCTCTCTGTCTTCATGCTGTCTCCCTTGGTACGGGTATGTCATTGAACTGAAGCCATGCGACCTCTTCAGCTAGAGCGTCCCCACGATCCTCGTAGGGACCAAGTAAAGGCCCTCCACAGGGGGACATGTCTGCGGTCCACTGCCCATCCTGCGTAGGCTCAACCGAACTTGCCCGGCGCGTGACGAGCTTACCAACACTTTTCTTGATGATGGCTGCAAGCTCATCGCTGTAAATGAAACGACACGTCCCCGTTGGATCAAAGATCACTTTCAATGTGTCACCACCCTTCTGCTGTCCTTCAGCTTCATCTCAGGCTTGGACACTCTCGTGATCGCCCCACCGAGGACACGCTCAAGACCTTTCGTTGCCTTGAGACATTCTGCCCCCTTGAAGCCGAACGCTTCAATCCGAGATCCACCAACGTTGTCGAACGTTATGATGATCTTCTTCATACAGTCTCCTTCAAGCGCTCATAAACCTCTTCGCTGATATTAGCCTCGATGTGAAATTCAATGAGGATTGGTCCGCACTTCTTACAAAGGCGAACGGAGTAAGTTATAAGCACACCATTCTCCTTTAGAACCTTGTGGAAGTAAGTCTGTCCGTTCACTAAAGCGGATTGAGTGGCATCGAAGTTATGCTTAGTGAAAACGTGATACTCGTGTAAGAACCTCTTGAGAGTATTCATCGCTTCAGGAGTTCAAGCTCGACCTCGCCGTTTGGCTTTTTGGTCTCCACCGTTCTCCACCCCTCTCTTTGTGCCTGTCGTGTTGCAGCAGACAGCCCGTACTGCTGCGCGAATCGATACCCACGCTTAGGCCCCATGATCTTCCCAAGATTACCGTTGTAGTAGTCCCACCGAAGGCGGAACGTACCATCTTCTTGTTCGTGAACGCCAACGTCGTAGCCCACACCGGGGTAAGAGATGACGTGATCCGCCTTGTTCATCTCAGCGTTGATGATCGCGACACGCTCTATCTTTGAGAGCTTCGCAATACGTGCAGCCTCTTCCTTCGAGAAGAACGCTTTCCACTCTGTGGAGTCATCCACGAAGCCGGAAGCGAACCACCGGACGTGCTTACGATTGCGATGCAAAGTGCCACCATCGCGTTCTGCCGCAGCCTCAAGGTCATCGAGACTCTTGAAGACTGTTTCACTTTGTGTGACGTGACTCATAGATCCCTCCTGTTAAGATCATGCCATGTGTCTGTGAAAAAATTACGGACCGTCCACCAGCCCCACGAACGATCCTCATGCCATCTTACAAGGTGAGCGTGATGTCTAAGTGCAACCTCTCTTGTCGCAAAACGATTCTGCGTCTTATTCATCTCACCACCGAAGACCATTGTTTCGTAGAGAGTCGGTGGCCCACCAGTGAAGTTGTAATCGATACCAAGGAAGATGGTAGAGATGCGAATGCCACCACGAACAGTATCGGCAACCTGCGTATTACCGATACCACTAACCCAAGCCATAACATCATCGATGGGCTTAACACCACCTTTCCCGTCTTCAATGTAATACATCATCGAATCCTCCTTGCCACCATTTCCGGGCGGCGTCGTGGTTTGTTCATCCAATCAGGATCGAGGCACGCCTCCATGTCATGGCTATACGATGGCCCGACACAGTGTACCTCTGTGATTGGCTCAGACTCTACAGCATTCACTTCAGCTTCCCCCCCCTTCGTGCGCTCGTTACAGAACTTGTCGTAACCTGTCTTCACGAGCGCACCAACCAGCATTGAAAAACCGTGCATATCTACTCCTTTTTATTGGCTTCGTACCTATCCCTTTGGCAAGCTCTGCAATAACGTATTCCCCTTTTGCTTCGATAGGTATTTTTCGTGTCATACAGATGACCGCTAGGACAATGTGTTTTTCTGGCATTAATAGCAGCCAGAGTTATAGGTGAAGACAATATGTTTTCTTTTTGTGTTACTGCTCTCAAGTGAGATGGTCTAATACAGGTTGGATTACGACAAACATGATCTACAACCAACCCATCAGGTATAGGCCCATAAGCTAGTTGATATGAAAAAACATGAGCATATACGAAACCTTCTTCCTTTGATCCTCGACTGATTTTTCGATAAAGCCCATTATGCCCAGTCGGTCCACCTTCAAATTCCCAGCATTTTTTTGACTTCTGAACCTTTAACCAGAAACGTTCTACTAAAGGTACTCTTGGTCTACCCATTATTTCAATTTCATTTTTCTACGCTCAGTTGACTTAATTCTTTCTTTCAAATATCTCCCACTATAAGACGATGACAAGAATCTATTATTAGCTCTGTTTCTCAACTCCTCTACTGAATCTGGATCGGAAACAATTACAGGAACAATGTACTGCTCTCCCACTTCCTTTACCTGCTTTTGGAGTTTGAATGCGAGTTCGCAGCAATTCCTTATTTCACTTCCAGTAAATCCTTCATCATTGGGACGGTCAGATTCTAGTGAATGCCCGTACTTTTTTAGATACACACACCAAAGAGAATCACGCTCATCCTTACTTGGAAGATCGAAATAATGAATTCCAAGCTTAAACCTTCTCAATAGCTCTGGTGGCAATACGTTCAAATTGTTTGCTGTTGCTAGAACGAGAACGTTCTTTCCGCCAATACTCTTGATAGTACGAAAAGCATCACGAAAAGCAGACTCACTATCACCGACATGCTTGCCTTTCATAGATCCAGAATCCATAGCTATTGTTGGAACGTTATGATGTGCTCCAATGGCCTGTGTAAGAATGGTTTTTCCGGCTCCGCGAATACCAACGAGGATAGCTCCATTCCATTCATTATCCTCAAGATTTACCAAAAACTGCTCATGAAGGTCTTGAGACACTCCAGTGTTATCCCCTGGACCACCAGCCGAACCAAGACCAGCCATCGCTTTATCAATCTCATCTACTCTTACAACTAACTCTGGTGGTTCTGGACCAAGCCAAAGAGCGTTCAGGGTTGAGATGATTTGATCTAGCCCGCGTAGGTCAGACAGTGCTGGCCCGTCGGTTGTCATGGTGAGTCCCTTGATCTTGCCAACACTTCGACGCTTGAGATCCCACGCATCGTCCAGAACCTCAGCCGTCATCGGATCACCACCCTTCCTAGTGGTGAGGGAGAGCGACATAGCAATCACCTGTCCAGCTTCGAACGCAGACAGCCCACGCACGCTGCGAACAGCGTTGTTGACTAGATCGTCCGATGGTACGCCTAGAGTCTCCTCGTCCTCGTACAGAGTCTTAATCATCTCTCCGTACTGATCGTTCGTCGGCAGTGGATCATCAAGCGGGATGACATCGTGCCGAATCTCTGCTGGCAGCTCGAAGTCAGCGTCAAGTAGAAGCAGAGTGCGACCGTCGTTCATGTAGAGATCGCGCAGGTTGCTGATAGCTTGCACCAGCGGACCAGCATCGTTCTCGTTGAGGTAACGGTTCATCCCAAAGGTAACCACGATGGTCTCCTCTGGAAGGAACACCGCGAGCCTCATAGCAGAGTCTGGTGGAGCGCTAACCACGTCAAGGTTTTTTACGTCAACCGGGTCTTCGGTAGCCTTGGTTGCTTCCATCATGGCGTTCAAAGATGCGGTGCCCTTCTCGTTCATGTGAACGAATCCGCGTGCGCGATCCCACCTGATGATGGGAGCTTCATCCTTGAAGCCTTCAACCAACACCTCCATCAGTGCGGGTTGGTCCGGCGTTGTGATCGACAGCAACGGCGTGCTGACGTTTCGAGCTGCTTTCAATTGATCAAGCAGTGCGTTCATTTTATCCCACTCCTTCCTCGAATTTGAATTCATGTTTGAACCCACAACCCGCGTCTTTAGCGTCCTTGTCTTTAGCGTAATTATCTATACACTCAGCGGAATAGCTAACGTTGAACCTCCCGTTGTAGATACCGATCTCGTAGTCTTCACGGAGCGTGTACGTCGCCTCGGATGGATTGCAACCGCAGTCGCAGTTGTGATCCTTGGCTTTCGAAGAACAGTTTGGGCACTTGGCCCAGTTATCAGCGCTCATTTACCCTCCTCTTGAAAATCTTGACGTGGAAAGAAATAGGGTCGGGTGTAGTTATTCCAGACCCAACTATAGGCCGCTCCTGATGTTACAAACAGCCACAAAGGAGCCCCGACTATATTCAGGACAACAATGTATGGAATTTGGACAATAAAAAACCAACCCACTAATGACCAGCTATTATTCATACATGTGCGCCACATCCACGCCCAGAACCCTTCACCGTAACAAACGTTATTGTATTCCATTACTCCTCCTCTTCGATTTCAAATGACCAGAAGACGCGTGGCTCGAAAGCCCTCGCTTCTTCTGCAATGTGCCACAGGTCACAGCAAGCGTCACAGTTGACGCGCGGCTTCACCTTGGCTGCGTACTTTGGGTGCTTACGACATTTCAGGACCAGGCTCATTCCTCCTCCAGTAGCCCATGGTCGCGGGCCTCGGTGAGCAAAGGCCAGAAGCCCTCATCGAACCCTCGCGTAATCTCGTATTTACTCTTGGCAAGACTGTGATACGCTCTCGCCAGCCGCCGTGCCAGATCCGCGAGGGCGAGGAAGTCGCGTGGCATCTGGAGATCGACGAGACGAACACCCTTTTGTTCCAGCTCAATCCCGATAAGAGCTTCCTTCGCCCGCCCCTCGGCTTCCTTCACGTTCAAGCTCACCGTCGCCTCCTTGTTTTGCGTGAGAGAACCTTCTCTTCCGCAATCTTTTTTGCGTGCTGCTGGTGGATAATCTCAGCGACCTGACCGAGAGGCATCGTGAATGTGTAGTGCTTCCCCTTGGGGCGTACCTCCACCATCTGATACAGAGAGTCACGGTCGATGGTGATCGTCGCCTCAGTTGATCCGTCGATGTGGACACGGTCCACTTTGAATCTTGCTATGCTCATACATTTCCCCACGACTTAAGCCCAAGATCAAGAAGCGTGACTTTACCTTTGTACATGCCCCAATTATTATCGTGGATGTCACCAACACCAATCTCGTCAGCGATACGCTCTACCTTCTGACAGTTCTTTTTTGACCACGACCTCTTTATTCCGTGTAGATATTGAACGGCAATCCACGAGTAGTGAAGTGAATAATCAAGAAGCTTCGGAAGATGCTTTTTGTACTTCGGGTGATTACCCCACTTCTCCAGAACCTTAACCTCGTGCTTGTTCTGCTTGTACATTCTGTCGTTCAACTTGATCATTACTGCACCGAGAACAAAGATTTTCCTACATGAACCGTGCCCCTGGTACGGCTTCATCTTCTTCCCGTTAAGCCATACCTTTCTCAAGTCATGCGACAGAACAACATCCAGTTCCATCATCACCTCCGTTGTTTTTAGCTGCCCCGTTGTTTATAGGGCCACGGGGCCACGACCCATTTCCATCCTGTCGGTTACCCATCTCAGATGGCTGCTAAATGCCGTCGTCTCCCAATTTTCGGAGACCCATGCAGCATTCGCGCGGCTTATCCTACGGTCCACCGCTCCCGACAGTACGTCATAACGACACTATAAACGACCCTTCCAGTAGTCTTTTTTAATCGAGACAGATGATCTTACCGGTGTAGTACCAGTGATCACCCTTCCAGAATCCTTGCTGATAGCAGTCTTCGTTGTAGTTGATCGTTGATGTGAATGACCAACCCACGAACATCGTGAGCGTGAAGACAATGACCCTGAGGGGACGGAACCAAGTCACTCCTAGAGATCAGGAAGCGCGTTGAGCACTTTAAAGATACCACCCGTGAGTTCATTCTCTCGGTCCACCGCTCCCGACAGTACAAACTCAACCATCTCTAGAAACTTATTCCGTTGCTTCGCCCGCGCAGCAGCCCGCGTAGCATCCCGCGCAGTATCCCACGCAGCAGCCCGCGCAGTATCCCACGCAGCATCCCGCGCAGTATCCCGAATGGACTCATCTCCCGTCTTTAGGTATTTAATAACAACGTCAGGGGCGTCCCAAAGATGCACAACCTCCAACGCACACCATCGCGCAAACTCACACAGCAGTGGTTTGGAGTCGATCCTCTTGATAATCTTTCTGCGTGATGCGACAAGCTTGTCTTCTTGCTCGATTATCTCTCCGTCTACCTCGACCAAACAAATGGTATTCCCATGGGCGTAAGTAAGAGCATCAAACGGATGCCTACTCGCGTGCAGACCTGAATGACACATCTCCAGCTTGCCCTTATACTCCAACCACTCTCCGTCTGGTGGAATAGGACGACCATCACGTAGCTTCTCTCCAACAAAATGATAGGCTTTCATTACGCACACTCCTTCACTTTAAGGAAGCGCACGCCAAACTGACGCGCTGCTTCGTGAGACTTCATGAACACGTCGATGGCCCGCCACTTGATGGCAGATCCTGTGTCTTCGACAATACGGTTACCAACACCCAGCACTGTCACGCATGTCCCCATGCTGAACACCAGTGGGTCAGCTGCGATTGTACGGCCCTCCGTTGCCCACGTACCGGTCGCTGTACGTCCGTCAGCCCATTGCCCGCAACAGATGGGGCAGGTACAGTACGCAGTCACGATGTAGGGAACATGGGCCTTAGGGGCTGTAAGAGGCTCGTAGAGCGCTCCTGCGCGATAGTCATGGACATGGGGCAGGATCGGAGGTGGGTACGGCATCCAGATGGCAGCGAGGGCGAACATCGTCGCGCCGGCCGCTAGTACCGAAAGGCAGGCACCTCTCACTCAACCTCCCGCTTGTAGTAGGTACACGGACACTCAGGTTCAATGTTCCAGCGCTTCTGGCACTCCTCAAGTACCTCAAGAGTGTGGACAAGCTTAGCCTCAGAAACCTCTAGGCGTTCGTTTAGCCGTCTCTTGTGAGAGAAGCTAAGCACGAACACGAGAGCGAGCGAGAACAGCATGAACAACATGTCTCGAAATCTCACCGATTCCCCCTTCCGAACAGCGACCGCAGGTTGGTTACCATACGAGACTTGAAGCCTTTCTTCTGCGCGGCAGGCTTAACCGTGTGCGTCCGCTCGACCTCGACCTTGTTATGGATGGACGTACCACCCTTGTATCCGGACGGTCCCTTCACCTTGCGCGGGTGAATGCGATGCCTCCGGGGGTTGCCCATTATCAAGAATGACATCGTTGACTCCTTACCGATTGACCTGAATCGTTATCGGACAAATCCTAGTACAACGAATGTTGATGACGTAATCATCACCAAGCACGTCATAGTGGCACTGCTTCAGCATTGAGCCGCACGAGGTCTCATACTTAAAGAACCCAGTGACTGCCCATGCGGACGCGGCTGTGAAAAGAACGAGTGCGATTGCGGCGATCAACTTCTTCATTCAAATCTCCTCTTCTTAGAACGACGCAGGTGCGATACCACCACTACCGAATCGGTGACGGCACTTGTGATAGATTGATCTCTCTTGAACCACGGCCCCACCGATAGGGTCGAGCCATTCGATTTTGGTTCGTGATGTGACACCAGCCTTCGAGGTGTAGGCGTAGATCCAAGAGGTGTCCAGCAACATCTCTAGCCCACCGATACGAACCCTCGTCAGCCCCCTACCGTTCGCAAGGACGAACACTGTGACCTTACATGATCCGTTAGTCTCATCCGACTCCCATTGTGGTGCAGACCAAGCACGGTACTGGTTGGATGCCGACCACTTGATTGGTCCAAGGCCACTCGACTTCGCAGTGTGATCTACACCGTGATAGAAGGGGGCGTCCTGATCGAAGAGAGCCTTCAATCCCCCTCCACCGACCAGTATGAAAAACGCGA
>SDBV01004803.1_pt1 | contig 19243 bp, 38 predicted proteins | sample 2277081 | NCBI WGS metagenome assembly SDBV01 (sample SAMN10402039, study PRJNA504765) | marine sediment metagenome | isolation source: marine sediment core GS10_PC15, 223 cmbsf | place: Arctic Ocean: Southern Knipovich Ridge | collected 2010
CTCCTAGTCCTCGTCATAGGCAATCAGAGGCAATATTAGTAAATATGTAGGATATATATAAATGTTTTGGTTAATTTCTATCTGGCACATCTTACTTATATAACTTATACTTATATAACAACTTATACTTATGCTGTTATATTCTTCAATTTATATTTTACAATAGAACAAAGTTTATATACAACCTACCAACCTACCCTACGTTATGGAAGAAATTACGTGTGAGTTCTGTGGAAAGATTATGGAAGGTTATTCAAAAAACCATGTAGAATATATGTTAGCCCAACATATTTTATCAAAACATCCTAATAAAAATGTCAAAAGAGAAAAAAACAACTGAAAAACCAAGTAAAAAACTAGATTTTACTTTGAAAGATATAAATGGTTTTGAAGATGATGAGTTAGAGTTTGAGAAAAAAATTAAAAACTCTAAAGACTATGCAAAAACTTTGCTTTGGCTGGCATACCAGTTCTTTGAAGATGATGCGGGATATGTAACAAACAAGGGACTGTCAAAATTCTTGAAAAAAGTTCCACAAAATAGTATACAGATAATGGAAGTGTTTGTCATACATAATGTATTAGGTAATTTCAAACGAGGAAAATTCAAAGCAATCCTATACCACTTAAAAAATCCAGAACTATTGAAGAAGTTAATTCCAACAGCAAAACAGACAATTGGTATTGATGATAAATCGCAAAAGAGGTTGAAATGACTAACATAAAAATATTTGAAGGTAATAAAACAATAAATTTACCAACATTAATAGATAGTAGGTTATTAATATGTGCTAATTCTGGTGGTGGTAAATCTTATGCAGTAAGGAAACTACTTGAAGAAACACACGGGAAAGTTATGGCAATAGTTTTAGATATTGAAGGAGAGTTTAAGACATTAAGAGAAAAATATGATTTTCTACTTATTGGAGAAAATGGAGATGTTCCACTAAATCAGAAAGCAGTTAGCTTATTACCAAGAAAACTTCTTGAACTAAATGTATCAACTATAATAGATGTCTCAGACTTAAAGAGACATGAAAGAATACTATATGTAAAGAAGTTCTTAGAGTCATTAATGGAACTTCCAAGAAAAGGAAATTACTGGAAACCTTGTTTAGTGATTTTAGATGAAATTCATCAATTAGCAGGTCAACAGGAAAAACAAGATTCAACTTTTGCTGTGATAGATTTAGCAACAAGAGGAAGAAAAAGAGGATACTGTCTTGTTGGTTGCACTCAAAGAATTTCAAAGTTACATAAAGATGTTGTTGCTGAATTGAATAATTATATGGTTGGAAGGACAGGATTGGATATAGACCAGAAAAGAGCAGGAGATATATTAGGTTTTACTAATAAACAGGATGTTCTTTCATTGAGAGATTTGGATGCAGGACAATTTTTTGTATTTGGAACTGCAATATCAAAAGCAGTTATCAAAGTAAAAGTTGGAGAAGTTAACACCACACATCCAAAAGTAGGTATGGATTTGAAAGGAAATATAGTCCCACCAACTCCAAAGATAAAAGAGATGTTGAGTAAGTTAAGTGAATTGCCTAAAGAAGCCGAAGAAGAAATAAAGACCACTCAAGATATGCAGAAGAAGATAAGAGAACTAACTACTAAATTAAGGATAGTTGAACATTCAAAGCCAGAGGCAAAGATTGATGAAATATATTTAGAGAGAATAAAAAAACAGGGATTTATGGAAGGAGAAAGAGAACAAAAGAAACAAGCATTATTCTGGAAACAGGAATATGATAAATTTGGTAAGGCATTATCCAAGATATATGACTTATCACAACCCAGTATAAATAAAGAGAAATACCAAAAACCAATTATTCAAGAAAAGCCAATAGTCAGTCCAATAAGGAATATTACAAAACCGATAATAAAAGAAGAAACAATTTCGGATGGAGAATATAATTTAAACCTATGTGCAAAAAAGATATACAGCTTGTTGGCACAATATCCAGAGAGAAGTTTTAGCAAATCACAGATAGGAGTTTTCACAGGATATTCTCATAAATCTGGGGGGTTCAGTAATGCTGTATCCAATTTAAGAAGCCTTGATTTAGTAGAAGGTTCTGGAAATGATTTAAAGGTGAAAGTTGTTAATCAAGATATTATACAAGAGTTTGATTTTTCAAAAGAAGCTATTATTTCAAAGTTAAGTAAATGTGAAAAAGAAATATATAATGTATTGCTTGAAAATCCTTATGAGGAATATACAAAAGAAGGTATAGCAGAACTAACACTAACTAATTACTCAGCAAATTCAGGAGGGTTTAGTAATGCAATATCAAGGCTTAATACTCTTGGAGTATTGGAAAGAAACTCAGGGAAGATAAAATTGAATCCAGAGTTATTGGAAATATAAAATGAACATAGATGAACAAGACCCATTAGGATTACTGACAGATGTTAAGCATAGCTGTGAAGATTGTGGCACTGCTAAATTAAAGAAAGAATATAGGTATTGTTATCTATGTTATACAAAACATAAAAAGGAAGAGGAGGAATGAAAATGTTTGAAAATATAAAATGGAAAAGAGTTGGTGGGATTTTAGTAGCAACAGTTAGTGGGGCATTAATTACAACCAATATTTTTATATCTTTTGTGTTGTTAATTCTTGTGTTATTTTTAATTGACTTTAAGGAGGCAAACTAAAATGTCAATGTCGTGGAAAGAATTCTGGAGTCAGCCAGCAGTAATTTTTATCAGTGGAACACCTGAAGAGATTAATGCATTAAGGAAAAACAATGAACTTGAAAAGAAAGGTTTTCAGGAAATGATTGAGTTTAAATGAAACAAATAAAAGGGAAAGATAAAAATTGGATAGATGTTGAAGAGATTGAGATATGTGGGATTTGTAACAAACCAATAAAGAATAACCAAAGAAGAATATCTCTAACTGTTTATGATGAAGTAAAAAGGAATAATGAATTGTTTGTTAATCATGCTTGGAACATTGCAAGTTACCATAAAGATTGTTCACCTATAAAGATTAATAAAAAGATATTTGAAAAGCCCAAATGACAACTTGGTACTGCGACAGATGCGGAAACAGAATACATCACAAAAGTAGCAACTGCCCTAAATGCAATAAGATAATTTACTGGGAAGATAATGGAAATTGGTTGTTTAAATCATACTTCCCAAAAGGATTAACTCCAATGACAAACGAAGAAGCAGGAGTATTAAGGAAAGACTGGTGCAATAAATTGAAAACAATATACAAGGCAAAAGGATGGTTACCACATTTAAAGTTTGCAATATTTGGAGAAGGAGACAACAAAGACAGGAGAAGGCGTAGAGCAACAACAGAAGAGATGGCAGAGGTGTTCAGAAGGTATGGTACAAAGTGTGTTAGATGTCCTTCAGAACATAATTTAACTGTAGACCATATCATTCCACTGGCAAAAGGAGGGACTTGGGAACAAGATAACCTACAGCCAATGTGCCATAGTTGCAACAGTTCAAAAGGGGTTAAGGTATGAAAAGATTATTTAGAAAGTTTTACAAGGTTATTGAAAGCAAAAATACTCAAGGGTATAAATGCGGGAAGTTGATAATAAAATCCACATTCCTCAAAAACTATATAACTGAAAGAACTGGAAACAAGATAAAAGTAATTGTTTACGGAGAAAAGAATGGTGATAGCCAAAGCAGATATTGAATGCCCAGATTGTGGCTGGGAAACATTAACTGATGATGAAACAAAAGTAGTGTTTTGCCAGAACCCAAAGTGTATGATTGATGGAAAGTTCAAGCAAATAAAGCCAAAGTATCAGATGTATATTCCAGAGAGGAGGTAAAACAATGGAACCAATGAATATAAAAACAAAGAATGGGATAGCAGAACCAATGCCATTATCAGATATACAGAGAAACAATAGGATACTATTATCATTAACCATAGCAGTCTACATTATGATAGCAATTGTATTGTGGGGGATATGGAAGGTAATATCAACTGGAGCAATAAACAATTACATTGCACAATGCGTTTAATTATAAAATTTTCGGATTGTATATAAGGGCATCTGAAAAAGGGAAATTCAATGTCAAATAATTTAGAAAAAACACCATAGACAATAAAGTATATCTGTATACAATAAAACACATTAGACAATATTCAAATGAAAGTAACTAAGAAAACCTTACTGACTGTAAGCTGTTGTGGAGAGCCACAGACATTTTATAGGGAAGATTACCCAGACCAGAAGTCAATAAATTTAAGATGCCCTAAGTGCAAAAAAACCCAGACAGTAATATTTGATGAAACAGTTTTCAATACATTACCAGAACCACACAGAAGCATATGCTTGAGTTACTTCCAAAAGAAGATGAGCATAACAGAGATAGCAAAAGATATAAACCAGACAAGGAGTTATGTATGGTTTCGTATCATCACATCAGGATTTGGATTAAGGTCAATATCAAAAGGCAAGAAGATTGAATGGAAGAGGAGAAAGAAGAAATGACATACTCTCAAATAAATCCGACTAAAGTCGGGGGTATCTAACTATGGAAAAACCACTAACATTAAAAGAACAACAAGACCTAATTGAAGAGTTAACTATGTCGCCATCAGAACAAAAAAAACTCATAAAAGAACTAACAATAACCAAATCAGAATTAAAAGTTCATAAAAAGTTTTGCTTAGAACATAAAGTAACAATAGAAAAAATCTCTGGAAAAAAAGGGTATATTAGGATTATTGATGCTATTGACAAACAGTTGAGGGGGTGACTGGCAATTCCTCCCACATCTAAAGATGTATCCTTTGGCACGAATTATGACACTAAATAAACAAAAAGGTAATATGTATAGCTTTGTTACACATACTTGGAATCCTATCAAAGGTAAATGTCCCCATGATTGTATCTATTGCTATATGAAAGCATTTCCTCAAGGAGAATTAAGGTTAGATGATAAATGCTTAAAGGATGATTTAGGAGAAGGTAACACTATTTTTGTTGGGAGTTCTACTGATATGTTTGCAAATGATGTTTCTATTGGGTGGATTAATGATGTATTAAATAAATGTTATTTCTATGATAAGAACACATATCTATTTCAAAGTAAGAACCCAAGAAGATTCAGAAATTTACATTTTCCTGATAAGGTTATACTTGGAACAACTATTGAAACTAATAGGGATTTCTACAATTATGCAAATGCACCACTTAGAATACAAAGAGCAGTAGAGATGCACAGATTGGTTTATGATAAAATGGTATCAATAGAACCTATTATGGATTTTGATTTAAAAGAGTTTGTTGATATGATTAAGAATATTGCACCAGAGTTTGTAAGCATAGGAGCAGACAGCAAAGGTTACAACTTACCAGAACCAAGCTGGGACAAAGTACAGCAGTTAATAACAGAACTAAAGAAATTCACAGAAGTTAAAGTCAAGGATAATTTAATGAGGTTAAAGAATGTTTAAATCAAAAAGAATATGTATGAATTGTGGTGGCACAAAATTTAAGAGAAGTGCATTGTCTTTTGATTACTGGTGCAAGAAATGCAATATTAAATATGGGAGGAGAAAATGAAAAATTGTTTAACAAATGGATGTCTTGAAAATAGGACTGGAGGAGATATGTTATTTTGCTTTAATTGCAGAACAGAGTGGATAACAATATGTAATCAGTATTTTGGAGTGGAAGTACAAGCAAACGAAATGGAAGTATCACAACTATTAATTAACTTTTAGGGTAGGTTATTAAATTAAATGGAGGTAAAATAAAATGGGATTTTGGGAAAGTATGTATGAATTAATTAAGTGTCCAACTAATTGGAAGGAACTTGATAAATGGGATGAAGAAAGATTTAAGGAGAAATAGAATTTTTTCTCTTCAAGTAATTCCTCTTTTTTAGTATAACATGGAGGTTGTGTTTTACTTCCCACTTGAATAAAGGTCTTCCTAGTTTATAGATTTGTTTAATGTCACCTTCCTTCCATACTCTCAAATAGCACTTTCTGCATAATTCTACTGCATATGCTTTTTCCTTTTTACACTTACTGCATCTCATCTCTCCTTTTTAGGCTTGGGTACAAGCTTTAATAAACGAGGTGGTTTGTTTTAAGAACCAGTTACACCCAAGCTTTCTAAAAATGTTATTGTTTAAATACTGTTTCATTTCTTATTAATTCAAAACCTTTATCTGTTAATAATGATTTGGTATCCTCAATAGACAAATCCAATTCTGCTGATAATTTTCTTACACTCCTTAACCCCAAATCAGAAATTTGTTCTTTTGTTAATTCCTCTGGTACCTCTTTCAATAATTCTCTTTCTCTTAATGCGACCTCCCCCCTAAATGATTGGCGTTTATCAAATTCTATTTTAGGTATACCTATAAATCTATCCTCTATAATTTTAATTGTTTCCTTTGTTTTTGCCTCTTTTAAATCAGAAATATTATTATCAAACATTGTTTTCTGTAAAGAACCTGAACCCAATACCAAATCATTAACAAATGTTTTTAAATTATTTTTTGCCTCAGTTAAATCCCTCTCAAAAACCTTCCCTGTTTTTGATGTAAGGAATACTGAATCTGGTGTGCCGTCAATCTCATCCAATAAAGATTGAGTATCTGTAATATTTTCTGAATCAACATCCTTTCTCAACCTATCTTTCCAAATCTCTTCTGCATCAGAATCCATATTAAAACCTCATAATGCTAAACAAAGAATTTGTTAATTTGTTTATTTGCGTTCAGCAGTAGCATAACTTATTATTGAAATTTTAGTCAACCCATCTGAATTTTGTATATTATTAATCTTAGGATATATTTTCTTTAAAAAATCATAGTGGGCAAAACTTTCCTTTCTGCTTGTCTTTCTTTTAATAGTATATAAATATTTTGGTTTATCTTTCTGTTCTCCTTTACTCCAAGCTCTAAGTACCCAGTTTCTTGTTGAATAAAATCTAGGGACATTCTTGAAAGCTTCATCACAACTTGAGTTAATCATTAACTCAACAAATTCCCTTGCTGTTAGTTTTGTTAAACATATTACATGATACCTATTCTTACTACTCTCAAAGAAATGAAAATCTCCCAAATCCAAAACTTCTTGGAAATGTTTTATTTCATTCTTTACATCTACCAATTCAATGTGGTCATAATCCAAATAGATACAGTAAGTATTATCACTACATCTATTCATAGTCCCAGAAGTCCAGATATTTCCTAGCTTTATTTTTTCTATCCTTAACTGGTACAAGTTTTTTTTAGTTGTTATTTTAAAATGCATTTTTATGTAATTTCATAGGTGTATACATATGCCTTTGCATATATGAATTTAAAATCATATGTTTTCATTTTTCCTTATTGTTCCATTTACCGCATCTTGAGCCTATACTCCCCCCATAAATTTCATCCTTGTAAATCTGCGTAACCTCACAATTGTTGACACATCCACCACAGATAAAAGTATTTGTCTTCAAGTCTGCATTCATCAGTTCAAATCCCCTAAAGTTTGTGTTGCCCTTGAAATCCTTTTGTGTTATCAAGGCTATGCCCAATGCTCCCATCAAATCAGGATTTTTAGGTACTAATACTTCATGCTTCAATTCATCCTCCATACACTTAACTAATGCCTTGTTTTTAGCAGTAGCACCCTGAAATACAAAAGGTGGCAGTAAGTTTTTTCCCTTACCGAGTATTGCAAAATAATTTCCCACTAATGCTTTACTTATACCCATTGCAATATCTTCCTTTGATACTCCCTTGTTCTTCCTGTCTATTACAGAAGTCCTGCAAAAAACACCACATTTTCCAGCGAAGGGAAAATCATTCTTCCATTGCAGAGCTACATCACCAAAATCATCCAGCTTGACGTCAATCTCTGTCGCCATCAGTTCTATGAATGCACCTGTACCACCACCACAGCTTTTGTTAAAAGTTATACCCTTCAATAATCTTTTTTCACTTATTGTCATAAGTTTTGAATCCTGACCGCCAATGTCAAAGATTGTTCTTACATCTGGAAATTCCTTTATTGTTGCCTCGTAGTGTGCAACTATCTCTGGCTCTGATATGTCACCACCAATTATCTTCGAAATAAATTCCTGCCCTGTTCCCGTTATTCCAACTCCTACTATCTCTTTGCCTACATCTATCTGCTTTAATGTTTGTTTTAGAGTAACCATAAGATTATAGTTTTTTATATAACTTGATTTTACTATCTCTCCTTTTTCATCTATGATTACTGATTTGAGGGATACACTTCCTGAATCAAGTCCCAAATAATATTTCATTTTCGTTTCCTCAAACCATAAATAATTGCAAAAATTGATGTAAGAATAACCATTATTATCCAACCTAAAATAAATAATAAATATCTTATCACATCCTTTATTTTTCCCATTTCTTTTATAATTGTTCTATATCCTCAATTATTTCATTCAGTTTTTCTATCAAGTCTATTGTCTTTGGATGATTTGGGTTTACATTAAACTCTATGTTGTATTTCATTTTTACTCCTCTCCAGTATTCTAACAATACTTTTAATTCTCATATCTGTTCCAGTCTGGAAGACTTCCTCGTCTATTGGGAAATGGTAAACAGGCAAGTCTAATTCTTTACTTTTTAAGTCCATAAGCATCTCTACTGTTGACTCTGGCATACAATTATGAACTGCTAAATTATTTGCTACATAAGAATTATCATCTTCTACTTCTAAGTTGTATACTTCTCCTTTAAATCTTCGTTTAGTTATTTTTTTTATAGGTATCAAAAAATATTCATTGGTTTCCAAAAACCTTACATTATTTATTCTTTTTGTAACATTTATAATATCATCTTTCATCCTGATTATACCTTCTGCATTAGATATTTTTATCATCCACGATTTTTTCCTGTCTTTTATATTTTGTTCAGAAATGGTAGATTTTATGTTATTTCTTATTAATATCCAAAATAGTTGATTTGCTAACTTAAAGGAAGTTGTAACTGCCCTATATGTTGTTTCACCATAAATATCTCTTAAACAACCATCACCTCTAAAAAAACCTTTTACTATCTCTAATTGTAGTTCTGGTCGGAGTTGCATTAAATCCAAATATAATTCTTTTTTGTCACAATATTTTCCACATAATTTCTCTAAAAGATAAGCCAAACTTCTATTACTGATGGATAAATCTGCTGTATTAGGTCTTTTATTATTTAAATAAACTTTACAATAACATTCAATATAGTTGTCCTTTAGTATTTTAATAATATCTTCAATGAAGTTGTTTTCTTTTTTATTGAAAGTAAATCTTACTCCAGACAAGTATTTTCTGTTCTTCTTTTTATGTCTATCATACGTAATACAACCCTCTGCTAAATAATACCCCAATAATCTTAACATTCCTTTGTTGTAATAAAATTTATTAATATCTGCATATTTTGGTAATTTCGGATTAACCATATCACTTTTAAAAAATTTTATATGATTTAATTCTTTTGACTTCGGTATTGCAATAAAATCATGTTTATTTATTTCACAACACTTAATAAATTTAGGACTATTAATAATCCTCTTGTGGTTTTTTATTTTTCTTTTTAAAACTAAGATTGGATGTTCTGGAGTTACTTTAAATTTGGATAATCCTCCACAATTAATCTCAAATATTTCTCCTTCATAATCTCTCTTAAATATGTTTTTAACTTCTTTGAATCTACCTTTATGTGTTAATACTTTGTCCCTTAGATTTATATCTCTAATTTTTCTACAAATATATCTTTCTGTAGTTATAGTGGTATCTCCAATAAAACAGCTTAGAGGCATCAGATGGAATACACAGTCAAAACCCATGTCTTTATAGTAAAACATATTCCATAGGCTGTAAGGTGCATGTGCTGCTAATAATCCACTATAATACTTTTTACCCTGTTTTTTATATTTTCTCGGCAAATCATCCAACAATACCTTGTGCTTTATAAAACCTGTAATTGTTGCACATGATGATTGGTGTACATTAACATCCAATTTTTTTAATCTGTTAAACATATTATAATTTATAGATTCTTCGAGGCAGGTATACCACTCTCCAACAATTCCTATTCTGACTTTCTTTGTATCGTTCCAGTCAAACTTAAAGTGTTTCTGTTCCAGTCGTTGCATCTCTCTAAAACCTTGCCAGAATATTTTTATGATTTTCAGGTAATTGTTTTTGGGTGCAGCATGTTTCATTGCTCTGAATATGTTTGAGCCTTCTATCATAACCATATCCACATCATAACCCAAATCCGTTAATATTTTTTTCTGTATCTCGAAATAATGCTGTAATCTGCAATTTCCTTTTCTGATAACTTGACACCCTATACCTATATTTGTTAATTTTACGTCCTGCTCTTTTGCCATATCCAATACTTCAATTAGGTTTCCCAACGTAACTTTGAATGGAAAACACATAAAATCTGAGCTGTGTTTTACACCTAGTTTTATTGTTTTTTGTGTTATCGGCGGTGGCAGCATAACTTCTACTCCAAGTTTTTCTATAGTATTCTTTATTATGTCTGTGTATATTCCTACTCTTGGGAAAGTTATTTTTCTAGTCATTTATTTTCCTGCTCTTCCCTAATGTCTTTTAGAACTTTTAGATACTTGTCACATTCTTTTAGTAAAGCATTGTGTATCTTCTTTTGTGTTTGAGTTGTTGCATCTTTTTCCAAGTCATTCAATAAGGTAAGTTTTAATGTCTGGGAAATTGAACCTAAGTTCCAGTTCATCTGCTCTAGCTTTTTCAATATCTCACTTGTGTCTATACTGCTATTTGATTGTTTGATTTTGTCAAGGCAAGTTAAGCACATAGAATATTTATCATCTATATCTGCACCACATTTACATTTTTTCATTTTAACACCTTCTTTAATTTTATATTTTCAAATTTCCAAGTATCAGAGCAATAAATAATTCCTTTACCTTTCTTTGTGGGGTAATTAACTATTGGGATTAGAACACCTACCCTTCTATTATTCTTATAGGAAATCCCTAAACCAATATCACTAATCTCCTTTTTTATTTGTTTTTCCAATTCTTTTAAATCATCCAAACAGATTGGTATTGCTTGTCTTTTCATTCTATTCCCTCCAGACTATTTTTTTCCATTTCATTAACTAAGTCAACCATATTGTTTATAGGTCTAACAACCAATAACGCCCTCAAAATAAATCCTATAATCATTAATCCAATTATTGAAAGTATTGCTAGTGTTATGCTGAAAATTCCTTTTAATATAATTGAGACTAAAACATAGACTATAAAAGATATGCCATCAAAAAACCATCTTGCTATCTTCATATGTTTCAGTTGTTTTCTATAGTTTATTTTTTCCATTTTTAATATTGAGGGGCTTAGGTTTTGGGGAAAAGAGGGTAAACAATTCTAGAACTATCTACCTGTGTTAACCCGAGCTTCGTTTCCTAGAACTCTTCCATTCCTTTCCTCATTTTATTAATTTTATACAAACCCCACTAGGTTTATATTTATCTATAATCATTCTTGCATCTTCTAAACTACTTACTATGTACCTTACCTCTGGAAAAATTACTTCATATTTTTCTTCCATTCTAACCCTCCATAAATTTTTCAATAAATATAATACCCAAAATCTTGCGAGGTTACGTGCTTATTGACTGCTGAATTAATCAATTACTTATGAGTAATCACTACCAATAAGATTTTTTTAGGTTCACCCTGCTTACGAGTGTCTTTAATACCAAAGCGTATCACTCCTTCACCTTTCGCATTTTGGGTAAAAGTATATATTTTAAAACACAGCTTATATTTAAACATTGTGGTTATGGATTATGCATATCATTAAAACAATCAAAACATTTAAATAGAAGTTATAAAATAAAGTATATTACTATAGATTATTGTACATGAACTTCCCAGAAGTGAGATAACATCAAACTCTGGGTTTTTAAAAATTGGTGACTAGATGAGACTCATACTAACTATATCATTTGTTTTATTACTATTTCTGATTATAGGTTGTGAGGAGATTAAGTCTTTTCTTGATAATGAGGAAACAGAAGTTCCTAATGGAGACAACACAACGCAAGCCACAGTAGTAAACATAACAAACTCAACAGAAGTTGAAAACATAACTACAATAACAGTCATTGAAGAAAATATATTTCTCCCGCCTTACAGACATAATCTTTCTATTTTTATCCTTGATGTTGATGGTCAGTCAGCAGTTATTCTGAAAGGCAGCAAGTCATTGTTAATAGATTCTGGTATTGAATCTGATGCAGAAATAATCCTGAAAAGGTTAAGGAATATTGGAGTAATGAATCTCGATTTTGCCATTGTATCAAATATAAATGAGGAGAATTTGGGAGGGATGCCATATATCATAATTCAGACCAGTCCTGCCATTATTTATGAGACAGGCATACTTTCCTCCTCCTCAAATTATATTCTTATGCAGGAACTTATAAATGAATCCATTAACAAATCCATTAAAGTAGATACTGACAAGCTGTTTTCCTTGGATAATGTGTTTGTAAAACTGATGGTTGTCTATGATGAAGGGGATGGTTTTTTTTCAGATAAAAATGACAATTCAATAGTTACTAAATTAGTTTACAAGGAAAATAAGTTTTTGTTTATGTCAAATTGTGGGTTTAATTGTTTGGAGAGATTAACTAAAGAAGACATTAATGTTAATTTGATTGTAATAGATGGAAGCTGTGATTCTACAACATTAACATTTCTGCAAAAAGTTACTCCTGAAGTTGCGATTGCCACTGGAGAAATTTGTGAGGAAACCAAGAATAGGTTTAAGTTTCTGAATGTTCCATTATATACATCAGGAGAGCATGGTAATATCAAATTGGAATCCGATGGAAAAAGGTTTAATTTAAAGTTTTTGAAGTCAAGGGCGGAGGAATGAAAATGAAAAAAATAAAATTAGATAATAATATAGTAAAAAGTTTAAGAAAATTTATGGTAGATAATAATATTAATGATTACTCATATGAGGTAGATAAATTCGAAATAAAGATTTTAAATCCAAAAGAATATAAGGGAGTTTTTATGCCAAAAAATTTGGCTTTTATTGTAATTATTGGAATAATAGCAATAGCAAGTAATTTTCAATTAGAAAGTATTAAAATTATAGATAGGTGGGTGATACCAATCTACATAGGCATTATCTATATGATATGGAAAATAATAGGTTTTGTTTACTCTGATAAGATATATAAAGAAAAAAAGGTTTGGAGTAGTGTTGAAAAAAGTAGAAAAGATGATTATTATAACTCAGATGAAAAACATAATTTGAGGTGAAAAAATGAAATGGATACAGTTCCAATGTGAGAAGTGTAAGAATACTGAGGATAGTCCAGATATGTATGCAGGGTGCAGTAAATGTGGAAACAATGTTTGGTTAACACAGATACTTGTTTAGAAAATACAATATGCTCCCGCAAATAAAGATAAACTATCAGTTAAAGATAATTGAGGTTTTGGAAGATGGATTTAGAGCAGTATTGCCAGACGACAAGAGATATATAAACATTATAAAAGACACCAAAGTATTGAAAGACCACAGTTTTGAAAAAGAAGATACTATCAATATTACACTGGAATTAGTTGATAAAAAAAAAGAAGACATCATTGAACTGAATAAAGTAGAATATTACATTGGAGTTATGTATACTACATCAAATGGAGTGTTCACAAAAACATACAATGAAAAAGAAAATCCATTCAAAAGTTTTTTGTGGTATGAGAGCAGAGGAATGATAACTTCAAAAGTCTTGGAAAATAATCCGTTTGAGGTTGGAGATTTAATTAAGGTAACAATAAGGAGGATGAAAAATGAATAAAAAAACAATTGGTGTTGTTTCATTATGGATATTTGGAGCTATGGTAGCAATAGACTTTATCAGACTTGTACCAGATTACAATATGAAGTTTATCCATTGGTTCTTGACTATTGTAATGGCAACATTATTTTTAGTAGGAATGTATTTGGTTTCAAAAAAAGAAGAGTAAATAATAACATAGAAAATGGCATTAATGAAATGTAAGCATAGTTATGCTACCCAAAGATTGAAGGAGAACAATTTCAGGATTTGGAATAATGGAAAAAGAATACTGGAATATCCATTCAAGGAAGATGGTCATTGGAAGGTTCCAAAAATAGAGACAAGGATACAGATAGGTTTGCCATTCTTAGTCGGAGATATTTATAAGACAAGGGTAATTACAGACTATGAGGATTTGATGAGAAGTGGTATGATGATTTCCAAAAGAAGCCCAAGGTTGCAGAGATTTGAAGGTCAGAAAAGGGAATACTTCATTACTAAACTGTCACAGTTCAATCCTAATGTGGGGCTTATCCCAGAGGGACATTGGATAGAAAGGAACCCAAGGACAAACAAATTTAAGTTATTTGGAAAAGGTTCAGATGGTATGTGGTACAATCCACATCCAAGAAGAAGAGGGGAGTTCCAGCCAAGAAGAAGCCCATTCGACCAGAGAGGAAGGGAAGGTTACTTTGATGCAATTAAAAAATATATTCCTATGCAAGAAGAGGAAGCAAAGTATTCAGCTATAATTCCCGAAAAAGTAATGGGAATAACTGAAGACGGAAAGATAGTATGTATTCAGGAAGAGAAGGAAAATCCTACTTTAGGAATTGTGGGGAAGAAAAGACATTGCAAATCAATTTTTAAGCATAGGGATGAAGACCAAACATATCATAAATGGAACAAGAAATGTGTTGAACTTAATGACCTTATGCTAGAGACAGATACATATTGCCAGCGTTGGCATCCAAAACCAATAACACAATTTTCCAATTTGAAATTACTCAATGAACCTACAGTTCCATTACCTATGGTTTACCTACATCCAAAAACAAGGACACTAAAAAATTTGATTGCGGAAGGGGAAGTTGGCTTTGAGGCTTATATGTCCTTCAGGGATTTTATTTTGGACTATAATAATGTTTTAAAAGGGAAAGAAGAATGGACATTTAATAAGGCTGGAGTTTATTTTAGGAATTTGCTTTATGATGATAATGGTAAATTAGATGCAAATGGTTTGGCTTTCTGCAAGAATTACAAGCAGATGGAAGCAGTTGTTTATAAAAAGCTATTGAAAAAAGGAGAAGATAAAAGTGAGGAAGAGCAAAAACAGACTCCACAAGGAGTTATCCCAAAGATATTAAATGTTCTGAAAGACATAGATAATGCAAAAATACTGGATGTCAGCAACAATGTGAATGCAAAATGGACAGTGGAATTTCCAGATGGGCATAAGGAAAAACATTATCCTTGGACAGCATGCATAATTGCAGACTTGGTTCCATCCATTGTCACACACGACCTAGCAAGGCATCACCCAGACTTCCATCCACAGTATGCTAATTTTATACTAAAGGACTTATTTAACAACCAGAATGACAATGAATACTTTGTAAAAAACAAGATAGAATTATTTATTTACTTTGATGAGATATTATCATTGGTAGATTCTCCAGTAGCAAGGGAAACATTTGAGACTGTTGTTAGGGAATCTGGTCATTCAAGAATTGGGTTTACTTACTGTTCGCAATATTGGGACAAGGTTCCAGAGTTTATACGTTCACAGACAGATTATGTTATTTCATTCAATCAGAAAAAGAATCAGGCAAAGGCTATTGTAGAAGACTTTGCAGCAATGAAACACAAGGTTAATGATTTGATTAACCTAAAGAAAGGTGAATTTATTATTTTCTCTTCTAATCCCATCATACTTTATGATGAGTATGGAAAAAGGGAAGAGATTGAGGATATGGCAATCAAGGCAACAGTATTTCCTTCAAATTCAGCACACAAGGCACCAAAAGCAATGGGGGCGTAGAATGAAAAAAAGAATACAATGGGCAGTAAGGAAGATAATCTATGAATTTGATGACAAGTTTGAGATGGAATTGTTTTTGAAAAAGATGAAAATAATTGATTTGAACAGAAAATGAAGTATGAAGAATATCATAAGGTTAATGATGAGATGAACCTATGGTTTGTTGATTTACATCTAGAGAAAAAAAAAGAAATATACAATAAATATAAGGAGGATGAAAAATGAAAAAAACATTTATTCTTTTAGGAATATTGCTTGTTATGATTAGTCCAATAGTAATATCAAGTAATGAATATGGAAAGATAACATCAGGAAAGGACTTACTGATAATAGATGTTGATGTCAAGGTAGATGGACTGACCAGCAGGAATCTTGATTATGGTGAGGAAATAAGCAGAGTTGCACATCCAGACTCTGAAGTAATATTTGAAATTGAAGTTTTGAATAACAATAGTGGGACAGATATGACTGATGTTGAGATGGTAATTGAGATAGAGGATTTGGATTTAGAGGAAGCAACAGCCGAGATTGACTTGGATAGTAATGAAGATAATACTTTAAAATTAACATTTGATTTACCTTTAGATACGGAAGACAGGGATTATGATGTTTTGATAAAAATAAAAGGAGAACTTAACAATACAATCCATAAGGTTGAATATACTTTGGACTTAGTTGTTGAGGTTGATAAAGAGGAGGAAACATCAAGAACAACAACACTTGATGAATTAAAAACAACAATAGATGAATTTGTAGAAAAGAATTATTATGATGAATATACTGCTAGTGATGGTTTGTTGAAAACTTGTGAAGCAACAATAAAAACAAGAGATACTACAATTGCAACTTTAAAGGACTACAAAGCAAAATTTGAGACTTGCAGTAATGAGAAAGGTGTACTCAATACACAGATAACCACATTGCAGACTAACAATAAAAATTTAGCTATCAATAATACAGCTATGGTAGGAAACATTACTAATGTAAAGAATACAAGAATATACTGGATAGTTGGGATATTAGCATTGGGATTATATGGATTTGTCAGATATAAAAATAAAATATTTCCACCGAGGAAAGTGGATAATACTGAAATAACAAGATAAATGGCACAAAAAGGAGTAATAATAGAGAAACCAGATGACATAAAGAACTGGCTTATTTTTGGGAATTTTGTAGATGCAGTTCTAGTAAATTTTCAACAAGACAAATGGGATGAAAAATTAAAAAAACTTGTTCTTGATGTGGAATATGTCCCAACAAAAGATATGAAATGGAATGAACAGATAGATTATGGGGAAGAAACAAAGTTTGACAGGACAACTGGAACTTTTAAATGCAGATACCCTATGGACATGGTTGGACATATAGAGCCAAGAACAGAAGGAACATGGATACTTATGCTTTGTGATTATAGGGGTGTGGAATGCAGTATCTTTGAAAAGATTGACAAAAATCTTTGGACTCAGAACAGGAAGTTAAGAAGTGATGTTGAATTATTGAACTCTCAGATTATAGGTATACAGGCAGAGATAAGGGAGATGCTAAAACATCCACAGGAGTTTATGAAAAATTACTTAAAAATTTTTGAGTTAATTAAGAAAGGAATGGCACCTGTTGTTTTGAATACTGGTCAAACTGGAATAAATGTACCATCTTCTGAAGAGGGACAACATGACTGAGGAACAACCAACAGGAAAGCATAGTATGTTTAATTATATCAAACAAATAACTGATTTAAGTATAACCAACAAGAAAGTAAAATTAATTCAGGAAAAATTAATAGGTAAATTAGATGTTTTTTTGTATCCATTAACTACTGTTATGAAAAGGGTTGAAGATGATGGTGTGTTAATAGATAATCATTGGGACAAATATAGGGATAATTATAATTCATTGCCAGTATTGCATAGCACAGTTCCAAGATATAAGGAATCTTTTGGGGAATATGTTACATTATCATTCAAGGAGAAGATGATTCTTGTAGATGTAATAACTCAGTTGTTTGAATTAACAAACCAAATTCCAGAGAATACTATAGAAGTTATTCCAGAAGAGAAAGAAGAGGATGTTATTATTACGCCAGAAAAGAAGAAAGTAAAAAAGGAGAAGATAAAACCTAAAGAGGAAAAGAAAGATGAAACACTATCCAGTAAGGATAAACTCATCACATAACTGCGAAAGGTGCAATAATGAAATTAAAAGAGGAGAAAGATGTTATTACTATTATATATCTTGGAGAGGAAGGGGAATAAACAAGAAAGCATATTGTCATAAAGGTTGCAAGAAAAAATGAGTAATTGCATTTATTGTGGTGAAGATGCAGGAGAAGGATATGATACTTGTATGAGTCATAGGAACAAAAAAAATATTGTAACATTGGGAAACAAACCCATTGGAGTATACATAAAAAAAGTATTTGAATTGGGAGCAGAGCATAATATAATTATAGTTAAAACACTAGCAAACCATGTAGGTACATTCAACTTTTATCTAAAACCAATATTTGAGTTTTGGGGGCTTGAAGAATACAAAAGAAAATGGGTTAAGGAGAAAGGAAGGATTGGAGAGTTGGATGTCCTCCACATTTCATTGGAGATGATACCTTCTTTGAGAGGCATAAAAACAGATAAGGGTATAAGGGTGGGAAGAGAATAATGGACTTCAAGAATATAAATATCTCTCAGGTATTATTAGCCATTGCATTAATAGGGCTTATATTATATTTTTCCAGTTCAACAACTCCAGTCCTTAATTTAAATAATGAAACAGGAGAATACCTTTACACAGAAAATGATTATGTTCCAAAAAACTATGTCTCAAATGAGATGGCTGGTCTTGGAATTATTTTGGTTATTTTTCTTTTCTTCTCCGTGAAGGTTAAAGGTATATCAAAAGATAAGATTACAGAAAGGCAATTCAAGGAGATAGTTACAAGAGAGATAAGGAAGAAGCAGACTGTTCCACTTCCAAATGGGGATTATGAACTTGAGAACTGGAAGTTTAATGTAGACCCAAATATCTTATCAGTATACATAACCGAAAAAGGAGTAAGAACACAATCCAAATATGTCACCCAAGTTACACTTACAGATAATTATAAAATTGAACATTACTATTTGGTAAGTGGAAACCCATTTACTGGAATAATTGATGGTATGGTTCCGACAGACACAAAGCTGGCTTATAAGGATAAGTGTCCTGATTGCGGGAGATTTCCAGATGAAAAAATTATTACACCAGAAGAATTAAAGATTTTAAAGGAGTTTAAACATTTAACTGAAGGGTAACACAATCCCATCACTAAAGTAGTGGGCTTTTATCCATAAGTTCAGTCGCAGTTGTCAAAAGACCTTTGACATCATCACTTTGAATGT
>SDBV01004804.1_pt1 | contig 19238 bp, 18 predicted proteins | sample 2277081 | NCBI WGS metagenome assembly SDBV01 (sample SAMN10402039, study PRJNA504765) | marine sediment metagenome | isolation source: marine sediment core GS10_PC15, 223 cmbsf | place: Arctic Ocean: Southern Knipovich Ridge | collected 2010
AAGATATAAAAAATTATTTATTTAGAAGGAGGTAATAAGCTATAAAATTTGTGGTATAAATTCCCCAGCATAGATGGGGAATTTATTTTGCAATAATGGGGAATTTGTAGTTGCAGAAAACAATTATGGTTGTGGTGCCGCTCCCATAGTGACAAGTATGATTAAGAATAAACTATCACAATATTCTTATACCATCGCTGATATTAAATGCTTTCCATATCATTATGCTAAATTCCGGCTAAAACAACATGGTGTTGAATTTATAGATATTCAGCCATTTGAAATGCCTAAACTATCAAGAAAATATGATATTATTTTTCTAACTACAGTATTGGAGCATCTTCCTGATCCATTAGAAGTGATAAAAATGCTATATGAGAATTTGAATAATAATGGATTCTTAATATTTGATTATATATTAAGCAAAGGGAAGGGGTTGGATACAATGGCTGCGGTAAAGCAGAGAAGTGTGGTATTGGATTTTATAAAGGATAATTTTGAAATTGTATCTGGGATTTTACAATATGAAAGTTCAATGGGTACTACTGTAGTTCGGAAGAAGTAAATAATATTTAAAATTATAATTTTCATAATACAAAATGTAATGAACTAAGTAAGGACTAATAATGAAGCGAGTATTTTTAACAGGTAAAGATAATGTGAATTGGGCATTAGATACGGATTATGAAATAGTAAAAAAAGCTATTAATGGATCTGTAAATATTATAAATAGTGTAGAGAAAGCAGATATTATTCATTCGATGATATGGTATGATTTATTAAATATTAATAAAAAGATATTAAAAAATAAAATCGTGATAACAGCTGTTCCTCATGATATAAGACATATGCTTTCTATGCCTGAATATCTATTAATTGCACCTTATGTGAATTTATGGGTTGCAATTTCAAATCGTTCAAAAAAGTATTTAGATGTTCTAGGATTGCCTAATATTTATATACCTTATGGTTATAATGATTCAATATATTTTAAAATGAATGATGAATCTAGTATAAATGATATTATTAAAAAATATAAAATCCCTTTAGGCAAGTATCTTATTGGCAGCTTTCAAAGAGATACAGAAGGTGCGGATTTGGTAACGCCTAAATATATTAAAGGCCCTGACATTTTTTTAGAAATAGTAAAAAATGTTTATAAAGAAAATAAAAATATTAATGTAATTTTGGCTGGTCCCAGGCGTTATTGGCTAAGGGACAAATTTAATAAATATGGAATTCCTTTCACTTATGTGGGTAAAATAATTAATTATAAAGATGATATTGTTGAGAACACTCTTAGTAGTTTCGAAATAAATCGTCTATATAATTTGATTGATTTATATATTGTGTCTAGTAGGATGGAGGGTGGGCCTAAAGCAGTTCTTGAATGTGCGGCTACTCAGACTAAGGTGATTTCAACAGATGTAGGTTTAGTAAGTGATGTGTTGCATGAAAAACAAATTTATAAAACCATTATAGAGGGTGCTGCGAAGGTTTTAGAAGATATAAAAACTGGTTACTTAGAACAATATTTTAATATGAATTCTAAGAAAATAAATAATCATAAACTTGAAAATATTTCAAAAAAATTAAATACAATATATGATGATAAAAACTTAAAGAAAATAAAGAAAGATAAAAAAAGGCTTTTGATAAAAGAATTACGACCTTTGAAAAAAGGTTTATTTGGTAATATGTCTAAAAATGATGCACAAAATAAATGTATAACCATACATTATAAGTTTCATAAGCCACCATGGGGTGGAGCAAATCAGTTTTTACTCGCATTGTCAAAAAAAATATCTGAAAAAGGTTGGACAGTGCATAAATCATTAACCACAAAAACACAAAAAATACTTTTCAATTCATTCTTAATTGATTTTGATAAAATGAATAAAATTAAAAAAAATACAAAGTTCTTGATAAATAGAATTGATGGACCAACAGTTCTTGTGAGAAGTAAGGATAAGGAAATAGACGATAATATATTTAAATTGAATAGAGATAAAGCAAACGTATCTGTTTTTCAGTCTGAATGGAGTTTATTTGAATCTTTAAAGATGGGATATAAGCCTGTAAATCCAATACTAATAACAAATGCTGTAAATGCACATATTTTTAATAATAATAATAGAATAAGTTTTAATAATAATAGAAAGATAAAAATTATTTCTTCCTGCTGGTCACCAAATCCTATGAAAGGCGAGGTGATCTATAAATGGCTTGATGAGAATCTGGATTGGGAAAAATACGAATATACTTTTGTAGGGAGAGTTACTAAAGATTTAAAAAATATAAATATTATTGAACCAGTTGCATCTGAAGAACTTTCTGAATTATTAAAGAAGCATGATGTTTTCATAACTGCAAGCAAAAATGATCCTTGCTCTAACGCCTTACTAGAAGCTTTAGCATGCGGGCTGCCGGTTATTTATAAAATTAATGGTGGCCATCCGGAATTAGTGGCCTATGGTGGTTTGGGTTTTGATGATAAAAAAGAAATACCAAGGTTGCTTAATATGATAATGGATAATTATCAAACATTCCAAAAGTTAATTAGAATTCATGATATGGATTATATTTCAGATAAATATATTAAATGTATAGGGCTGATAAATTGGATATAAGAATTAATGATTTTAAAAGAATTAAATAATAATATAGGAAAATTTATAAATAATTTAGCTGAGGATAATTATAGCTATTTTAAATATTCATTAACAGGTGATATATATAAAAAAAATATAAAGTGGGGTCTTGGTAATTTAGTATTTGCTACTAAATTACTTTATATCGCAGGATTATTTGATGAGATTGATTATAGGAAAAAGGAAAATATTTATAAGAATATATTAAAATTTTCTAAAAATGGATATCTATATGATCCAATAATTACTAGATTAAATTTAAAAGAAAGACTTAAAAAAGTATTTGGGAAATTAGATAAAATAAAGGTTGAGCATATTGAAAACACAAAAAGAGCGGAAACAAGACAGTCTTTTGCTGCTCTTCATTTATTAATGAAAAAACCTAAAAAACCATTTTTACATATCCCTTATACAAAAGAAGGAATTAATAACTATCTATCATCATTTAATTGGTCATATCCTTGGGCCGCTGGCAGCCATTTCAGCCATTTATTATTTTTTTTATATATGAATTCAATAATTTTTAAATATAAGGTTAATGAAAGTAAGGAATTAATAAAATATGCTGTGGACTGGATAGGAAAAATACAATCTAAAGATGATGGTTGTTGGTACAGAGGGAGCATTTCTTTAAAAGAAAAAATTAATGGTGCAATGAAAATATTTACAGGGCTTCATGCAGTTAATATATATAATTGTAAATATTCTAAAAAGTTAATTGATACTGCATTATCCGCAATAAATGATAAAGATGCATGTAGCAATTTTAATATTGTTTATGTTTTATATGGATGTAATAAAATTGAACCTGAATATAGAAAAGATGAAATCCGAGATTTTCTCCTAAAAAGGGTAGATATTTATAAAGAATATTATCATTGTGATAAAGACGGATTTTCGTTTTTCAAAGATAGAGCCAATGATATATATTATGGAAAAAAAATTAGTGAAGGAAAAAATGAACCGGATATACATGGAACTATTATGTTTATTTGGGGATTATCAATTATTAATAAAATTATAGATATTGGACTGGATTTTAAGGTCCCATTAAATTAATTAAGGAATTATTAAAAAAATATAAATTAATGATATATTAAAATAAAGAGCATATTTTTTTTAGAGTAACAAGATGATTTTTGAATATATGTATCACCTTGATACATATTACAAAAAGTCAAAGAATGTAAATCCTGTATTTAATAAAAATTGTCAACAGAAATATTAAAATAATTATAAAAATTAAAGACAGTTAACTATTATAAGCAATATTATGAAAATCATAATGAATTCCCATTATTCTATCAGGTTTTGATGGCATAAAAGATTTTAAGGATGAAGTTAATATTGCTAAACTTTTTTTGCAGAAAATATATGATTGTAAAATTTATAATAATTTACCTCCATTTATAGATAAAATTTCAAAGTATTTGCATATCCTTGTATTTTATTAATATCAAAAAAGACAGAATGAATTTATGAAAAACTTATTATTTATACCCTTTAAAGATTATAAAGTTGTCGGTGGACCTACTACATTTATGAAAAATTTGAAAACTTATTTAGAGGATAATGAGTATAAATATTTAGATCATTCTAAAAAGGCTCAAGGAATATTCTTTCCAATAATATACAATTTAAAAGAATTGGGTAATTTAAAGAAAAAAAAAAGAAAAATCATACAGCGCTTAGATGGTATTTACTATCCACAAAAGCATGGTGATAATTATATTGAGAATAATAAAAACATAAAAGATATATATTTGAACTATACCAATTTTATTATTTTTCAAAGTGAATACAGTAAGAAGCAATGTTTTATTATGTTAGGTGAAAAATGTGAAGAAGAGTATTCGATAATTAATAATGGAACAAATAAGCAATTATTTTACCCGAAAAAAGATAGTGATAAAAATAATATTCATGGTAAGATAAAATTAGTAACAACAGGTAGTTTTAGGAATATAGATATGATAGAACCTGTTGTGAAAGCATTGGATTCGCTGGAAAATAAAATATCATTTGAACTAAATATTGTAGGGCCGATTGCAAATCCAGAGATTGAAAAGTATTTTAAAAGAGATTATATAAATCTGCATGGAACAATAAAATTAGAACAAATTGCTGATATATTAAGATCTACTCATATATTTATATACTCTCACCTTAATCCACCTTGTCCAAATTCTGTATTAGAGGCAATTTCATGTGGTATACCAGTTGTTGGATTTAATAGTGGTGCAATGTCAGAATTATGTTTTTTTTCAAGTGAATTATTAGCAGAAGTATCTAATGACATTTTTCAGGAATACAAAGATTTTGATTTTAAAAAGTTAGCAGAAAAAATAATATATGTGATTGAAAATTATGATGAATATCGAAATCGAGCACTGAAGAATAGCCAATTATATTCTTTTGAAGAATGCGGGAAGAAATACATAGAAGTTTTTAACAATCAACTAAATAAAAAAGTAAATAAGCATAAGCTTATTAAAAAAAGGACTAAAAAAGTAAAAAATTAAATTCAAGATAATAATATAGAGGAAATAAAGAATAAGCTATTACAATTACCTGTAGAAAAAATATTATCGGTTTGTTATTCGCTAATAGAGCAGAAAAGTCTTTCTATCTCGCCTTTTGATTCACTTCATTTTTTATTTGAACTTGAAAATAAATTGTATAATTTGCAAGGAAGGGAATCAATTCGTTACGGTAATGGAGTTCATACAAAGCATAAGCATATAAAATATCATGATTTTTTTATTAAAAATATTCCTTTTGGAAGCCGTGTATTAGATGTTGGATGCGGTATTGGTGCTTTGGCATATGATATAGTCTGTAATGTATCTGATGTGAAGTTATACGGGATAGATATTAATCCGGACAATATAAAAAAAGCGGAAAATGAATTTAAACATGAAAATGTAATATATATAATAGGTAATGCTTTAACAGACCTCCCGGAGGAGGAATTTGATATTATTATTTTATCAAATGTACTTGAGCACATTGAACAACGGATTGATTTTTTAAAAGAATTAAATAAAAAATACAATCCTAAAAAATTTCTAATAAGAGTCCCAATTTTCGAACGTGATTGGCGTGTACCATTAAAGAAAGAGATGTGTATAGATTATAGACTGGATAATACTCATTTTATAGAATATTTACAGGAAGAATTCTTTAATGAAATAAAACAAGCTGAGCTTAATGTAAACAATTATAAAATTAACTGGGGCGAAATATGGGCAGATATATCTACATAATTGTTAAAATAATAACATAACAAACTTGTAAAAAATATTAGGGGATAAAATGAAGAAAAAAGCAATTATTACAGGTGTTACCGGACAGGATGGAGCATATTTAGCTGAATTCTTACTAAGTAAAGATTATGAAGTTCATGGCATTAAACGGAGGAGTTCAATATTTAATACTCAAAGAGTTGATCATCTCTTTGAAGATCCTCATGAAGTAGACAAAAATTTCTATTTGTATTATGGAGATTTAACAGATTCAACGAATTTAATACGTATAATTCAGGAAGTAAAACCAGATGAAATTTATAATCTTGGCGCTCAATCACATGTTCAGGTATCTTTTGAAACTCCTGAATATACTTCAAATACAGATGCTATTGGGGCTTTACGGTTGTTAGAAGCAATTCGTATATTAAAATTAGAAAATAAAACTAAATTTTATCAAGCATCTAGTTCAGAGCTTTTTGGAAAAGTTAATGAAATTCCTCAAAAAGAAACAACTCCATTTTATCCCAGAAGTCCATATGGTGTAGCAAAATTATATGCATATTGGATGACAGTAAATTATAGAGAAGCATATAATATATTTGCCTGTAATGGAATATTATTTAATCATGAAAGTCCAAATAGAGGAGAAACATTTGTTACAAGAAAAATTACGCAAGCAGCAGCTCGTATTAAGTTAGGGTTACAGGAGAAATTATTTCTTGGTAATTTAAATGCAAAACGTGATTGGGGCCATGCAAAGGATTATATAAAAGGAATGTATCTAATTCTTCAGCAAGACAATCCAGAAGATTATGTTCTTGCAACAGGAAAGACACATACTGTAAAAGAATTTGTGAATATTGCATTTAAGGAAGTTGAAATTGATTTAGTATGGCTGGGAGAAGGAATAAATGAGAAAGGAATTAATAAAGCTACTAATAATATTATTATCGAAATAGATCCTTCATATTTTAGACGAACAGAGGTAGATTTATTAATTGGAGATGCAACAAAGGCAAAAGAAAAATTAGGATGGATTCCGGAATATGATTTTAATGATTTAATAAAAGATATGGTTAGGAGTGATCTTGAAAAAGCAAAAAAAGAGGCTGTTATAAAAAGAAATGGTTTTTGATAATAATTTGATAAGTATTAATGTAAACCATATTCAACAGATTAATAAATGAATTTAAATATAAATGAAAAAAAACTATTTAAAACCAGAAAATTATTTCAATAATGAACCAAAAATAACTATATTAATGCCTGTCTATAACGGTGAGAAATATATTTATAAGGCTATTAAAAGCATATTAAATCAAACCTTTGCTAATTTTGAATTTTTAATTATTAATGATGGTTCAACTGATCAGAGTATTGAAATAATTAAATCTTTTAAAGATCCTCGTATATACGTGGTATCTAATAATAAGAATTTAGGATTAATTAATACACTTAATAAAGGTTTAGATCTTGCAAGAGGTGAATATATTGCACGTATGGATTGTGATGATATTAGCCTATCATATAGATTAGCTAAGCAAGTTGAGTTTATGGATAAACATCATGAGGTTGGTGTTTGTGGCTCATGGATTAAGTTTATCCAGACAGGAAAGATTTTTAAATATCCTATAAACCATGACCAGATAAAAGCATTAATGTTTATAAATAATGGTTTAGCTCATCCTACAGCAATGATGCGTACTAGCGTTTTAAGAAAAAATAAATTATATTATAATTCATCATATAAGCATGTTGAAGATTATGATCTGTGGGTAAGAATATCAAAAATTTCATGTTTAGCAAATATTCCAGAAGTATTGTTAAGGTACAGGTTACATGAAAAACAGATAAGCCAGGAATATTCTGTAGAGCAGAAATCCAATTTAAAGGTTATTCTAATAAAACAGTTAAAGACTTTAACATTAGATTTTAAAAAGAAGGAATTACAATTACATATATCTATTCTATCAAATGAAAAAGTAAATAGATTTAAAGCTAAGAATTGGATAAAAAAGCTTAAACTCACCAACTCTAAAACAAAGATATATGCACAAAAACCATTTGATAAGATATTAAAGAATCTTTGGTTTAATATTACATTAAAGAGCTTTAGAATTTATTTAAATGATATAAAAACATTAATTAGGATGTTTTTTATTAAGCATTCTAAAAAAAGTCTTAAAAAAAAAATCAAACTTACTATTGTATTTATAAATAAATACATTAAGAAGATTTTAAAATTATTTAAAATGGATAAAAAAGTAAGAGGAAATAAAAATGAAAAAGATTAATGCAAATTGTTATGATACGGATAAAAAATTGATGCCGCGGTATCTGGAGAATTATGAAATATTTTTCTCTGATTTTGTTAATGAAGAAGTTAAGCTTTTTGAGTTAGGTATTAATAAAGGTGGATCTTTATTAATGTGGTGTGATTATTTTAAAAAAGGTAATATTGTTGGGTTAGATATAAATAAAGTCTGTATTAATGATAAAACAGGAAGAATTAAATGTTATGAAGGTTCTCAGGATGATATTAATTTACTTAATAAAATAGCAAAGGATAATGCTCCTGATGGTTTTGACATTATTATAGATGATTGTGCACATATAGGAAGCTTAGCGAAAGCAAGTTTTAATCATATATTTAATAACCATTTGAAAAATGGTGGTATATATGTAATTGAGGATTGGGGTACTGGCTACTGGGACAGTTGGCCAGATGGAAAGACATATATATCAAAACCAAAACAAAATAAATTAAAAAGTTTTTTACAAAAAAAAGTAAATAAAAAGAATAAGTTTCGCATTAAAAGTCATGACTATGGTATGGTAGGCTTTATTAAAGAGCTAATAGATGAATGTGGAATGGGAGATATAACAAATGAGAAATTTGGCATCCCACCGAAAAAAGCCCCAAAAATAAAGAGAATGCAGATTTCATCAGGCATTGTTTTTATTGAGAAGGCATAAAAACTTATTATTGAAGATAATGTTATGGAGATGCCAAGTACTAATCCAAAAGTTACGATTTTAATGTCGGTATATAATGATGAAAACTTTTTAGCAGACACTATTGATAGTATTTTAATTCAGAATTTTAAAGATTATGAGCTTTTAATTATAAATGATGGTTCTATTGATAAAAGTCAAGAAATAATAAAAAGCTATAATGATTCCCGCATTGTGCTATTTAATAATTCTGAAAATATTGGCTTAACTAAATCTCTCAACAAGGGAATTAAAATGTCGAGAGGAAAATATATTGCGAGAATAGATGCTGATGATATGTGTTTAGCAGATCGCTTAGAAAAACAAAATAAATATCTGGATGATAATCCGGATTGTGCATTAATATCGTCCTGGGTTGAAGTAATAGATGAGGATGGAAAAAAAATTGATGTGCTTAAAAGATTAAATAAATATTTTTATTATATTTTGGCTTTCTCTAATAGTATTGCTCATTCAAGCGTAATGTTCAGAAAGGATATGATTAATTCCATAGGTTGCTATAATGAAAAGTATAAATATACACAGGATTACGAATTATGGAGCAGGGTGGCAAGAAAATATAGGATAGCAAAATTGGATGAACCGCTGGCAACTTTTCGGATAAAAAAACAAGCAATATCTATAAAATATTGGCGTGAGCAGCAAAACAATGCAATAGAAATAATGGAAAACAATTTCTATTATTATACAGGAAAAAAATTTGATATAAAGAAGCAGTACCTTGAATGCTATATGGGAGAGTGTAAGAGCATCTTGATGTTAAATAATATAGATGAAATTGTTGAATGCATTAAAATATTATTAATAGTTAATAAAGCAATATTAAAGAAAAATAATTTAAATAGGAATAAACAATATATAAGGGAAATTGGGAGTATGCGTATTAGTAATATTATTAATGCTCTCGAGAAAAGAAATAATATAAATAAGATTGAGTTATATCTCCGCTGTTGTAAATACTTTTTGTATAATAGTATATTTGTTTTTCATTTAATTAAAAATTATAAAAAGGATCTAATCAGGTTTTTTCTAAATAAAATAAATGGGAAAATAAAATGGACTTTGAAAAAATTATTAAAATAAATTATTATATAAAATCGCTCCTTAAAATAAAATGAGAAATTTAAGATGTCTTTAAAATCAATTCTAAAAAAAATATTAAAATGATAAACACTGTATCAGATAAAAATATAAAGATAACCGTATTAATGCCTGTTTATAATGGGGAAAAATATATCTATGAAGCTATTTCAAGTATTTTAAATCAAACATTTACTAATTTTGAGTTTTTAATAATAAATGATGGTTCAACTGATACGAGTATTGAAATAATTAAATCTTTTAAAGATCCACGCATATGCTTAGTATCTAATAAGAAGAATTTGGGATTAATTAGTACACTAAATAAAGGCTTAGATCTTGCAAAAGGTGAATATATTGCACGTATGGATTGTGATGATATTAGCCTATCAGAAAGATTAGATAGACAAGTACAGTTTATGGATATGCATCCTGAAGTGGGAGTTTGTGGAACATGGTTTATGTATATGCAAACTGGTCAGATAATTGCTCATTCTATATCCCATGAAAAAATAGCATCATATTTATTTTTAAATTCACCATTAGCTCATTCAACAGTAATGATTCGAACCAGCGTTATAAGAAAAACTAAGTTTTATTATGATTTAAATTATAAACATCTTGAAGATTATGAATTATGGGTAAGATTATCTAAAGATACTAGAATAATAAATATTCCAGAATTATTGCTCAAGTATCGGTTGCATTCCGAGCAGATATGTCAGAAATATTCAAAAATTCAATTTACAAATTTAAAATTAATTCGAATAAAGCAACTTAAGAATTTAATATCTAATCCAACAAATGAAGAGATTAAGTTACATCTGTCCATTATATCAAATAAAAAAGTAAATAGATTTGTAGCTGCAAAATGGATAAAGAGGCTTAAACGTGCCAATTTGAAAACAAAAATATATTTAAAGAAACCTTTCCATAATGTTTTAAATTTACTTTGGTTGAATTCGAAAATACAAGTAAAAGGATTAAATTTCATTAATTTGAAAATAATACTTAAGTCATTCTTTAATAAATATTCTAAGGATTATTTAATGTCTTTTATAAAATATTTAATTTATAGTTTTATTAATAAGGTTAGAACACGAATTAAGTGAATAAACAAATGGAAAAACCACTAGTTTCAATTATAATTCCCTGTTATAACTATGCCCATTTTTTACCTGAGGCAATAGATAGTATAATAAACCAGAAATATACTAATTGGGAATGTATTATTGTAGATGATGGTTCTACAGATAATACAAAAGATGTTGTCCATCGATATATGGGTATTAATAGTAAAATAAAATATATTTATCAAGAAAATAAAGGATTACCTAAGGCAAGGAATAAGGGAATTGTGAATTGTAAAGGTAAGTATGTGCAATTATTAGATGCTGATGATTTCCTTTTAACTGATAAAATAAGAATTCAGATAGATACTTTCATGAAATATCCATCTATAGATATAGTTTATAGTGAATATTTGTGTTTCTTTACTGAAGATAGAAAAAATACCTGGACTTACTCCCGTGTTCAATTAAAAGGTGAACCTATAAATGATTTTGTCGCGAATTGGGAAAAGGATTTAAGTATACCTATACATTGTTTTCTATATAAAAAAGAATGCTTTGATAAATGGAAATTATTTGATACATCATTTATATATGGCAAAGAAGATTGGGATTTACATATTTCTTTTGCTGCTTCAGGTGCAAAGTATAAGTTTATCGATGGTAAAACATCATATTATCGTGTAAGTTCAAATAGTATGGCCAGAGATCAAAAAAAAATGAATGTAGGTAAAAATAAATTATTAAGAAAATATATATTAAATGAAAATCTTGCTATTAAGACAAAAATAATATTTATCAAAAGATATTTAGAAAATTCACAAGTAAGTAAAATAATTAGTAAGTTATATATTTTATTAAAGAAATCAATTTGTTATACAGTTAACAAATGTATTAAATTAATTCAAATGTCAAAGAATTTTATTAGAAAATTAAGAAATAGGATATTTAAAGAAAAATAATAATTACAATATTCTTTTTAAGAAATAATACAATTAGGTTATTACAATGACATTAAAAAAAGATAAACCAGGTGTATCTATATGCATTCCTGCTTATAATCAACCTGAGTCCGTAAAAAGGGCTCTTGAATCTATCGTTAAACAAAAATATAAAAATTTTGAAGTGATAATAACTGATGATTCAGAAAACGATTTAGTTAAAAGAGTTGTAAACAATTATTCTAAAATTATAAACATTAGATATTATAAGAATAAGGAAAAGAAAGGTACACCGGAAAATTGGAATGAAGCAATTAGATATTCAAATGGTGAATATATTAAGATGCTACATCATGATGATTGGTTTCCAAATGAAAATTGTCTGCAAAAATATATAAAAATGTTAGATGATAATGCGGGCGTAAATTTTGCATTTAGTGGATCGTATAATTATGATAGTAATGGTAAAATGAAATATATCCATAAAATGAAACCAAAGCAACAAAAAAAATTACTAAAAGATAAAACTATTTTATTCTTCGGAAATTTTATTGGAGCTCCAAGTGCAACAATATTTAAAAAAAATACAGAGATATATTTTGACAATAATTTAAAATGGCTTGTAGATATCGATTTCTATATCACTATTTTAAACAATAACAAAATGTATGGATTTACTTATGAACCTCTGATAGCTATTTCTATAAATTCTCCTAATCAAGTTACAAGCGAATGTTTGGGTAACCGAGATATTGAAATCTTTGAATATTTATATTTATATAATAAATATAAGAATCCAAAAAAAATAAACTTTAAAAGATATAAATATATTTGGAACTTATTTGAAAGATATGGTGTGTATAATATTTATGAAATAAGAGAAATATTAAATAAATTGAATATTGAAAGTGATATTAAAAACATATTATTTTTTCAGAAAATAATAAGATTTTTTAAAAGATTGATAGAAAAAGCAAGGTTGATTTTTTCAATAGGCTTCTGGTTTAAATATTTAATAAGACTGATTAGCTATATAATTATATTAATTACTAGCAAGTTTAGAAAAAAGAAATAAAACAGGAGAAATAATTTTCAATTATTAGTAAATACTTAAAGTATTAGTTCTATGAAAATAGAATATTATTAATTATATTGCAAAATGTATTTTATATATATTAATAATATTAAACGAATAATGATTATGAATAATAAGAGTAAAATATTTTTGGCTGGACATAAAGGAATGGTTGGCTCAGCAATTAAACAAGCTTTATTGAAAAGAGGATTTAATAATATATTAACTGTTACAAAAGAAGAATGTGATCTTAGGGATACTGTAAAAGTTAAAAGGTTATTAGAAATTGAAAAACCTGAATATATAATAATGTCTGCTGCAAAAGTTGGTGGTATTAAAGCAAATAGGACTAATCCAGCTGTTTTTTATTATGATAATATAATGATTCAGAACAATGTTATTCATCAAGCATATAAAAACAGTGTGAAAAAATTATTATTCTTAGGTAGTTCGTGTATATATCCCAGAGAATGTTCTCAACCAATGAAAGAGGAATATCTAATGACCGGTCCTCTAGAACCAACTAATGAAGCATATGCATTAGCAAAAATAGCAGGTTTAAAAATGTGCCTATATTATTATAAGCAGTATGGATTTAAAAGTATTTGCCTTATGCCGTGCAATTTATATGGTAAAAATGATAGTTTTGATTTAAATAATTCGCATGTTTTAACAGCTCTTGTAAAGCGGTTCGCAGATGCAGTTGAAAATAATTTAAATGAAGTAACTCTTTGGGGTACAGGTAATGCCAGAAGGGAATTTATGCATGTTGACGATCTTTCACAGGCTGTAATATTTTTAATGGAAAAATTAAATACTCCGGATATTATAAATGTCGGATGGGGTTGTGATGTATCTATTAAGGAATTATCAGAAATCATAGCAGAAAAAGTATGTTATAAGGGTAAAATATTCTGGGATAGTAAAATGCCGGATGGAATGATGAAAAAATGTCTGGATGTGTCAAAAATGAGAAAATATGGATATTTTCCAAAAATAACATTAGATAAAGGTATTAATGAAGTAATAATTGAGTATCAAAAGTTAAAAAATAATGGAGTAAAAGAATGATACCGTTAATAAAAAATACTTTTATAAATGAAGAAATGACAAAAAAGGCGTTAGTAAATTTTATTGAGAATACATCAATCTTGAGTATGAATACTAAGTGTAAAGAATTTGAATTAGCATTTTCAAAATATCAAGGATGCAAGGAATCAGTTCTTTTTAATAGTGGCGGAAGTGCAAACCTGGCCATATTACAAAGTTTAAAGAATACTAAAAAATTAGTTAATTTTGACAAAATTGGTTTTTCTGCATTAACCTGGTCTACAAATGTTATGCCAATAATCCAAATGGGATTTGAGCCTGTTCCTATTGATTGTGACCCAAAAACATTAAATGTTATGTCATATAATTTGAAAGAGAGATTAAAAACAAAAAAAATAAAAGCTTTTTTTATTACAAATGCTTTAGGTTTTACAGGAGATCTTGAGGTAATAAAAGATATTTGTCTGGAGAATAATATACTACTCTTTGAAGATAATTGTGAATCTTTAGGAACTGAATTGTTAAATGGAAAAGCAGGTAATTATGGGATAGCCTCGAGCTTTTCATTTTATGTTGCCCATCATATGTCTACCATCGAAGGTGGTATGGTATGTTCTAACGATGATGAGTTGCTAGAGATGTTAAAGATTGTTCGTGCGAATGGATGGGACAGAAATTTAAATTATCATCAACAAACAAAATTCAGAAATAAATATAATATTATTTCTGAATTTGAAGCAAAATATACTTTTTATGATTTAGCATATAATTTAAGGCCAACAGAAATAACTGGTTTTTTAGGATTATATCAGTTACAATTTCTAAATGAAATAATTAAAAAAAGAGAAGATAATTTTAAAAAATTAGAAGCTATTTTAAATAAAAATGATGATTTTATAAAATATAAGCATTCACATATCATGAGAATTTCAAATTTTGCATTTCCGGTTTTATGTAAAACGTTAGATTTAAAGAATAAATATATATCAAGATTTGTTGATTCGAGAGTGGAAATACGCCCTATTATTGCTGGTAATATTCAAAAACAACCATTTTATAAAAAATATATAGAAGAAGATTATAATTTACCAGGTGCTGATTTTATTCACGATTGTGGTTTTTATTTTGGTAATTATCCAGAACTAACAAACAATGATTTAGAAATACTCTCTAATTGCTTAAAGGTATAGTGAAATGGTTATAGTAAATTTAATTGGCGGATTAGGAAATCAAATGTTTCAATATGCAGCGGCTAGACGAATTGCATATGTAAATAATACAGAATTAAAACTTGATATATCAAGTTTTACTGCATATAAATTACATTCATATAGCTTAAATAATTTTTCTATTCTTGAAAGTATTGCTTCAAAAAAAGATATAGCTATCTATAAGAATTTAAAAGGCATTTATAAATTAATTAACAAATTTAAAATTAAATGTTTACCTTATTATAAGTGTTCATATCTAAGGGAAAAAAATTATCACTTCGATTCAAATATACTAAAAGTACCAGGCAATGTTTATCTTGAAGGTTATTGGCAGAGTGAAAAATATTTTAATGATATAAAAGAGATTATACATCAAGAATTTTGTGTAAAATATAATTTAGAAGCAAGGAATAAAGAGTTAGCAAAAGTTATTAATGATTGTGAGTCAGTTTCTATTCATATAAGAAGAGGTGATTATGTTAAAAATAAAACAACAAATCAAGTTCATGGAGTTTGTTCATTAGATTATTATTATAAAGCAATAGATATAATATTAGAAAAATGCAAAAATCCATATTTTTTTGTGTTTTCAGATGATCATGAATGGGTTAAGAAAAATATTAAGTTAAAGAAGAAAATAATATATATAGAACATAATAGTGCAGAGAAAAACTATGAAGATTTAAGGCTTATGAGTTTATGTAAAAATAATATAATAGCTAATAGTTCTTTTAGCTGGTGGGGAGCTTGGTTAAATACTAATCCAAATAAGATTATAATGGCTCCAAAGAAATGGTTTAATAATAATTTAAATACAACTGATTTAATTCCTAAAAATTGGATAATTATTTGAAAATAAAAATGAATATAATTTAGGTGAAAATTAAAAGTAAATACTATTATCTGTTTAATTCTAAACTTCTACTCTAAAATATAAAAGAAGGAAAAAACTATGAAAGGCATTATCTTAGCAGGCGGTTCTGGCACCCGCCTTTACCCTATAACACAAACAATTTGTAAGCAATTACTACCAGTATATGATAAGCCAATGATCTATTATCCTCTTTCTGTACTAATGATTGCCGGAATTAAAGAAATACTTATAATTTCAACACCTCAGGATCTTCCTAAATTTAAAGAACTATTTGGCGATGGAAGCCAGTACGGGATTAAGCTCTCCTACGCTGTACAGGAAAGGCCAGGCGGTCTTGCAGAGGCTTTTATTGTAGGAGACAGTTTTATTGGAAACGATAAAGTATGTTTAATTTTAGGAGACAATATATTTTTCGGGCATGGCTTAACAGATATTTTAAAAAGAGCCACTAATTTAAAAAAAGGCGCCACTGTTTTCGGGTATTATGTTAAAGATCCGGAGAGATATGGTGTTGTAGAATTTGATAAATCAGGTAAGGCAATTTCCATAGAAGAAAAACCAGGAAAACCTAAATCCAATTACGTAGTAGTTGGTCTTTATTTTTATGATAATGATGTAGTAAATATTGCTAAATCATTAAAACCTTCCAAAAGAGGTGAGTTGGAAATAACAGATGTTAATAAAGAATATCTTAAAAAGGGCAATTTATCTGTAGAACTTTTGGGCAGAGGTTTCGCCTGGCTGGATACAGGAACTCATGAATCGTTACTAGACGCCGGTTCATATGTAAAAACTATAGAAGACAGGCAGGGATTAAAGATTGCATGTATAGAAGAAATAGCATATCAATCAGGTTTTATTACAAAAGATCAATTAGTTGAATTAGCAGAACCATTAATAAAATCCGGATATGGTGAATACCTGCTTGATATTGCAAATAATTAGAGAAAAAATATGATATGGCTTATTGGAAATAAAGGCATGCTTGGAACGGATGTAGAGTGCCTTCTAAAATTAAGAAAGCTTCCCTTTACTGCATCTGATTTAGAAATAGATATAACAGAGAAATCACAACTTATCAATTTTATTGATAATAAGAAACTGGACAATATAGATTGTATTATAAATTGTTCGGCATATACAGCTGTAGATAAAGCGGAAGATGAGTCGGAACTTGCTTTTAAGATAAATAGAGATGGTGTTAAGAATCTTTCCGAAATTGCAAAAGAAAAAGATATTACTCTGATTCATATATCTACAGATTATGTATTTAATGGAGAAAAAAAGGATGCATATTTAGAAGTAGATTCAACCAATCCTGCTGGTATTTATGGAAAAAGTAAATTAGATGGTGAATCTGCTATTATAAATACTATAAATAATTATTATATAATCCGGACTGCATGGCTGTATGGAAAAAATGGAAATAATTTTGTCCATACTATGTTAAAAGCTTTTGGTGAAAGAGATACTGTAAATGTTGTTGCAGACCAGTTCGGGAGCCCTACATACACTAAGGATCTTGCTTCTGCTGTAATTGATATCGCACAATTTAAAAATTTAGAAAATCCCGAATATGGTATTTATCATTTTACAAATGAGGGGAAAGCCAGCTGGTATGAGTTCGCAGAACAGATCTACTTATCTGCAAAAGAGGAAGGAATGTTAAATGGGCATGTAGAAATTAATCCGATAACAACAGATCAATATCCAACAAAAGCAAAACGGCCAAAATATTCCTATCTTTCAAAAGAAAAAATAAAAAACGTTTTTAATTTATTCGTTCGTAATTGGCAGGATGCGTTAAAAGAATTTCTAAAGGAATTAAAAAATAGTGAGAAAACTAAATAACATTGCAGTTACTGGCGGAGCGGGTTTTATAGGTTCAAATTTTATCCGTTATATTTTTAATGATACAAAATTTAATGGAAGAATAATAAATATCGATAATTTAACCTATGCCGGGAATTTAGAGAACCTTAAAGATATTGATGAAAATCACTCCGGAAAAAGATACTTTTTTGAACAAGCAGATATCTGTGATTATAATAATATTTTAGATATTTTAAAAAAGTATAATATAGATACTGTTATTCATTTTGCCGCAGAATCTCATGTAGACCGATCTATAGCTGGGCCAAAAGATTTTATACAAACCAATATAATTGGAACCTTTAATTTATTGGAAGTAGTAAGACAATTATGGCAGGAACGTGATGATGTTCTTTTCCATCATGTAAGTACAGATGAAGTATTCGGATCTCTTGGAAAAGAAGGCTATTTTACAGAAACTACTGCATATGATCCTAAAAGTCCTTATTCTGCATCGAAAGCAGCATCTGACCATCTTGTAAGGGCAATTAACCATACTTATGGCTTACCTGTAACACTTTCAAACTGCTCAAATAATTATGGTCCCTATCAGTTCCCTGAAAAGTTAATTCCATTAATGATAATGAACGCACTTACGGAACAACCTCTGCCTGTATATGGTGACGGACAAAATGTTAGAGACTGGCTTTACGTAGATGATCATGCAGATGCAGTATGGAATATTGTAAGTAAGGGCAAAACAGGGGAAACATATAATATCGGCGGAGATAACGGATGGAAGAATATAGATATAGTAAATTTAATATGCGAATGCATTGCGGAAATAAATAAAAAAGAAAAGCAACATTATAAAAAGCTTATTACGCATGTAAATGACAGGCCCGGCCACGACAGGCGTTATGCTATAGACTGCAGCAAAATTAAAAAAGAATTGGGATGGAAACAGACAGTAGATTTTAAAGAAGGCCTATTAAAAACCATAAAATGGTATATGAGTAATCCCGGCTGGATTAAAAATATTAGAACCGGTGAATATAAAAACTGGATATCAAAAAATTATTCAAATCGGGCTTAATTGTATACTAAAATAATTATTTATATATCAATTTAAAAAACTTTTAAAATCCCCCCTCCTCAATAAATCCTCCACCCATAAAGCAGGTAATAAGCTAAAAACTTAAACTGCTCAC